>Ga0209628_10004466_pt1 | contig 10123 bp, 9 predicted proteins | sample TergutCu122P4_FD_187285 | JGI IMG/M metagenome (GOLD analysis project Ga0209628, IMG submission 187285) | Cubitermes ugandensis P4 segment gut microbial communities from Kakamega Forest, Kenya - Cu122 P4 (SPAdes) (version 2) | ecosystem: Host-associated > Arthropoda: Insects > Digestive system >... | reverse complement strand
GTTGGCGCACTGGTGGCGCTGACGAACTGCCAGATCGAGAAGGTTTGCAAGTTCCCGGAAGAAGCCTTGCTGGACATCTACGACGCGGCCATGAGCAACCCAGCCATCGGCAATTACGCGCGCGGGGAAGTGTTGAAGGTGATGGCCAATTACTGGATCGCCCATCGCGGCAACTTGACGCATGGCATATATTTGATTGACCAGTCCCTCAAAATCAGCAACGCCGCGCCCGGTCGCATCATGCTCGCACAAGCGTTCCGGCTGGGTGGGCAATACGCGCAGGCGCTGGAACAGCTGGACTTGGCCACCAAGCTCGATAAAGAACGCGCCTATGGGCAAGCCATTGCCAAGGAACGCGCCATCATTGAGGATCTCATACGGCAAGCGCAACAGCCAGCCTAACCACCAGCCCCAAAATAAGCCATGGAAAACCCGTCCGCAGCCCCCGAAAACGCCCCGTCTATCCCAAGCACGGCTGCGCAAACAGCTGCGGATTGGGCCGCAGACGACTTTTCCCGCCTCTCCGTCGTCATCCCCGCCCGCAACGAACGCGCAGGCTTGGCCGAACTGCTGCCGCAACTGCTGGCCGCGCTGCCGGGGGCGGAAATCATCCTCTCCGACGACGGTTCCACCGACGGTTCAGCGCAAGCCGCGCAAACCCTGGGCGTGCAAGTGGTGCGCCGCCCCGTGAGCGCGGGCAATGGCGCGGCTATCAAGGCCGGCGCGCGCGCGGCCACGCGCGAGTGGGTTTTGTTCATGGACGGCGACGGCCAGCACCGCGCCGCCGACGTGCCCCGCCTGCTGGCGCGGTTGGCCGAGGGTTACGACATGGTGGTGGGCGCGCGCGACGCCAGCGGCCAGGCCAGCCGCCACCGGGGATGGGCCAACGCGTTTTACAACCGGCTGGCCTCGTGGATGGTGGGCCAACGGGTGGCAGATCTGACCTCTGGCTTTCGCGTAGCGCGGCGCACGCGCTTCAACGAATTTCTTTACCTGCTGCCCAACGGCTTTTCCTACCCCACCACGTGCACCATGGCATTTTTCCGCGCCGGCTACAGCGTGGGCTACGAGCCGATTGCCGTGCAAAAGCGCGCCGCAGGCTCCCAAAGCCATGTGCGCATCTGGCGCGACGGGCTGCGCTTTTTGCTCATCATCTTCAAGATCGGCACGCTCTACTCCCCGCTCAAAATCTTCGGCCCGGTAGCGGCGCTCATGTTCCTGCTGGCGAGTGGCTGGTATGGCTACACCTTCCACACGGCGGGGCGCTTCACCAACATGAGCCTGCTGCTCTACACGGGCGGGGTGATGGTGTTTCTGATGGGCCTGATCTCGGAGCAGATCACTGCACTCATGTACCGAGGCTTGGATTGAACCTGACACAAGACCGCCCCACGCTGCTGGTGCTGGCCTCCACCTACCCCCGCTGGCCGGGTGATGTGGAACCCGGCTTCGTGCACGAACTGGCGCGGCGTCTGTGTGAGCGTTTCCGCGTGATCGTGCTTTGCCCCCACGCCCCGGGCGCGCTGACGGCGGAAACCATGGACGGGGTGGAAGTGGTGCGCTACCGCTACGCACCGGCCAGCCTGGAAACTCTGGTGAACAACGGCGGCGTGGTGACCAACCTGCGCCGGCAACGCTGGAAATGGCTGCTCGTGCCCGGCTTTATGCTGGCGCAGGCATGGGCCGTCTGGCGCCTGTGTCGAACGCAGAAGGTGGTCGCCATCCACGCCCACTGGCTGATCCCGCAAGGGCTGATTGCGGCGGCCTTGCAGTGGCTGCCCGGTGCACATGTGCCGTTTGTCGTGACCTCGCACGGGGCCGATCTATACGCGCTACGCGGGCGATGGCTGGCGGCGCTCAAGCGTTGGGTTCTGAAACGCTCCGGCGCGGCCACCGTGGTTAGCACCGCCATGCGCGACGAGGTGGCGGCGCTGGGGGCGGATGCGAGCAAGGTGTCCGTCCTGCCCATGGGGGTGGACATGCTCGGGCGCTTTACGCCGCCGCAAGAGCAGGCGGCCCGCTCGCCCAGCGAGCTGCTTTTCGTGGGCCGCCTGGTGGAAAAAAAAGGCTTGCACCACCTGATCGATGCACTGCCCGCAGTGCTGCGCGAGCGGCCCGATGTGACGCTCACCATCGTCGGATTCGGCCCCGACGAACCGGCTTTGCGCGAGCAAGCGGCCGCCAAGGGTTTGAATGAAGCCGTCCGCTTTCTGGGGGCAGTGCCGCAACAGGAATTGCCGGCGCTCTACCGGCGCGCAGCGCTGTTCGTGGCGCCGTTCGTGCAGGCCGCGTCAGGCGATCAGGAAGGACTTGGCTTGGTGCTGGTCGAGGCCATTGGATGCGGTTGCCCCGTGCTGGCGGGAAGTGTGCCGGCAGTGCGCGATGTACTGAACGACGAATTCAAACATTTGCTGGTTGCGCCGGGGGATTACGCTGCGTTAACCGCATGCATTTTGACCATGCTTGGCAACCCCTTGGCTGCACACGATGATGCGCAGCAGCTGCGCAGCGCCGTTATCGAAAAATTCAACTGGAACCACGTCAGCATCGCCTACGGCGAGCTTTTGACGCAAGTAATATCGCGCACATGACAAAACCGGCAACCGCGCCAGCCGTGTGGTTTCCTGCCATTCGCACTGGAACCGGCTCAGACGTTTTTACCTTGCAGCTATGCCAAGGGCTAAACGCGAGCGGCATCCGCGCCGAAATCACTTGGTTGCCGCATCGGGCCGAATACCTGCCATGGACGGTTACCGCCCCAAAGCCGCCACCTTGGGCCAACATCGCGCATGTCAACACTTGGCTGCACCGCAAATTCATCCCTGCCAATTTGCCCGTGATTGCCACCATGCACCTGTGCGTGCATGATCCGGCGCTGGTCCCCTACAAAAGTCGAGCACAAAAGCTCTATCACAAACTTTGGGTCAAACCTCTGGAAGCGCAGGTATTTGTCCATGCCCGCTATGTTGTCGCAGTAAGCCGCTACACAGCTGCCCGCACGCAGGAAGCCTTTGGCTTGCGTAATGTTCACGTCATCTACAACGGCGTGCCCATGCCTGCCGATACGGCGCTGAAGCGCCGCGCGCCACACAAGTCCTTTCGCCTGCTGTATGTGGGCAACTGGTCGCGCCGCAAGGGAGTGGATTTGCTTGCACCCATCATGCAATCACTGGGCACCGATTTCGAGCTTCGATACACTGCCGACGCACATGGCGCACACCAAAGCGCTGCCCTGCCCGCCAATTGCACAAACGTAGGGCGGCTCAATCATGAGCAATTGCTGCGCGCTTATTGCGATGCGGATGCGTTGCTATTTCCATCCAGATTGGAAGGCTTTGGGCTGGTCGTGGCCGAAGCCATGTCAGTTGGGTTGCCGGTGGTTGCCGCCACCAGCTCATCCCTTCCGGAGTTAGTCACCCATGGTGAGACAGGTCTGCTGTTCAGGCAGGATGACGTTACCGCTGCCGTGGCATCCGTCAAACGTCTAGCAGAAGATATCACACTGTGGGAGCGCTTGAGCATTCAGGGACGGCAGAACGCCGAGCACCGCTTTTGCCTGGAAACCATGGTTCGGTCCTACGAAGCCGTTTACCGGGATCTGATTGGCACCGCATAGCGTCAACAATATGCGTGCAGCGCAAAAAAACAGTTAGTGCAATCAATTGTTTGCATACGGCCTGATCATCCTGGCGAATTCAAGTATTGTCCAAGCAAAGAATGATCCTTGAAGACGCGGTACTTTATATATTCGTCCACTATTCTTCTGTGACCCGCTGGAATTTTTATGATACTTGAGAAATCATGGTCTTTGGCACTTCTGAATAGGATTTCCTCTGCAAATTGCCATTGACTTCCAGGCGTTCTCGTCTTGTAAAGACAATGATAGAAATCATCCTCGGCATTAAGCAGCAGTATGCGATATTTTTTAGGACTCAACATGACGCATTGTGCCGCAACATAGCAGGACAAGTATTCTATGAGCTTCAGGTCTTCCGTCAAAAAATTGGCAGTCAGCATATTGTAGTTTTGGAAATTCTTGAAATAATTGCGATAGCTATCACTCAGAAGGCAGTCCAGAAACACATCTCTCCAATCATGGATGAATTCACTCCGCGGGAAAGCTGCAAGCAAACCATTCTCGATGATTGGTCTTTCTCTATCTTTACGATAAAAAATTGGACATTCGTTATAGAAGGCAAGCACTTCGTGCCTTCTTGTTTCCAGCAGATTAGCGATCCAATCTATAGGCTTGGTCAGCATAATTGAATAATCAATCCAGATGCCACCATATCTCTCCATGAGAGTCAATCGAATAAGGTCGCTTTTCAGTTGTATTGGGATGCCAGCAGGAATGTCCGGAAAGTCAGGAATCATGTCTTTCACAGAATCATCGTTGAGCACAATGACATCGAAATTCTTAGTATTTTCATGCCACGATTTTTGACAAGCCTCCGCGCATTGTGATGTAGATCCACTCCAATAGGTCCATACTTTTCTTGGCAGGAATTCTTGTGGACTGACGTAACCTACAGCATGACCCCACGAAATAATCTCTGGCGCCTTGGGTGGCGGCGGGAGCGTGGGGGATATTGGCGCCATAACACGGCGCACTCCATACCATGCCCGCTTGACCACGCAAAATGAAAAAAGTGTCCTTAGAATTACTGCGCGTATTTTTTTGTATCTGCGCCGCACGGCGCATATAATGCCATTGGAGGCGACATAAGCCATATGCGTCAAGGTTCCTTCAATAGGGAGTTTTCATGCCACTGAAAATTTACATCTGCAGCTTCCATGCGTTTTAAGAGCAGGGCGTATAAACGATATTTTGTATGCTCTCATCAACTCGCTTATCCAGTTGTACTGCAAGTATATGCCCTGGCTTTCGGGACTCTTCGACAGGTAGTGTCATGTATTCCTCACCATAAAAAACTTTTAGTACGCCATCTGGATCTCTAGGAGCCAGAAATTCGCCATCGCAAAATCGAATGCGTTGCAATGGGTAGATGTGATCAGCGTCGAAAAGTCTTATCCAATACACGTCAAATCCATATCCAATGAGCGGAGATGATGATCTTCTGAATTTGCTTAGTATAACAAACTCTCTCATTATTCTATAGTAGATTCGAATGAAGGATTCAGACGTTACAACAGGATTCAACAAGGAAACCGCCCTATTGAGGAAATAGTAGATCTGAAGAGAGGAAGGATGAATTGCCTCATCTATTCTTGCCAAGCCTCTGTATATCCGCTTCATTAACATATCCATAGACAACTTCAGCTTGGTACGATGGAACGAATCTACCGGTATAATATCCACAAACAGTCCCTTTCCACGGTCCGTAGTACACGGAGACTCTGTTATTCTGCTATAAATGTCTCTTATCTTGCACGGAAGGTAATAGCAATAATTGCCTCCATCCGGGTCAGAAATTTCAACACAAAGATCAGGCGGAAGAAATTGCGGCGCCACTCTCAGAAATTTTTCATAGTCTGCACGCGGCATGACGATGTCAATGTCATCGTCCCAAGGAATAAATCCACCATGACGGACAGCTCCAAGCAGTGTCCCGCCATCGAGCCAGTACCGAATCCCTTGTTTCGTGCAGATGTAGTCCACAATTTTCAAAATACGCAATTCGACAAGCTGGACGCTCTGTAAGGCATCGCCACCAAAATGCCTCCGGTCCGGGAACAATTCGTATATGTTAGTACTTTCCATATAAGCTTGTTTCAGGTTGCAGTGTCAAGCACAGCACCGAATTGCTTTGCAAGCTCCAGATCAGAAGCAGTGTCTATTTCTCGCAGACGAATGATTGCGGAATCCAATGGCAGATGCTCTGCGAGCCTTTCATAAACGTAGCCTGTCGCACCATCAAGCATTCTAGCGGGACCGGCAACCACATTTGCCCATTCATACTTGCGACCCGCTTCCCGGGCAAACGCTCTTACCATGAGCGCATCCTGCGAACAGGGTGAGTCCATCAAATCGACGTTGACGGGATTTTCACTACTACTTTCCGCTATAGCCACTAATATTGGATGCTTACACGCCTTTTCCAAGAAGACCCCAAGCGATACGGGATCAATAATCAAGTCTCCATCGAGAAACAGTGTTTTTCCCGTTAGTCCTCGCGCGCCAAGAGCCATACTCTGAACCGTATTGGTGGTGCGGTACTCCGGGTTACGGACGATGACGACGTTCCTGTGAAGATTCGCGCACAGACTGATAATCATCTCTTCACGGTATCCGACGACGACATGAATGCGGTTCACGTATTTACTCAAGCTGGAAACCAAGCGGGTAAGAATCGTTCGACCACCGATTTCTACCATGCACTTGGGAAGACCGTGACCGAGCCTGGAACCCAAGCCAGCGGCAGCAATTACAGCGTGCTCAACAGGTTGCACAAGGCTTCTCCGTCGTGAACAACATAATGGGACTCAGAAATGGCACCGGCTGTCGGGCTATGTGTACCGCCAAAGGCAATCGCGATGTCAGCTGCCTTGAACATCGGAATATCGTTGGATCCATCCCCAATTGCAATAATGCGATCAAAACCGCGTTTACGTATGTCGGCAACAGCATCGCCTTTGTCGAGTATCTGCTGCAAATTTACAGTACCGTTCCTCACAGTTGCCAATGACATACAGCCGCCGCAGCCTAACCGATCTATCACTTGTTTGATCCAGATGTCGATGTTGCCTGTCACAATGAAACATTGATCGAGTTTTGAACGAATAAATGCAGCAAGGTCAGAATCAAGCTGAATGTCATTGACAATAGCGTGGACGGTTTGCACAGGAACTTGGCCAAGAATAGCGATGCGTAACCGTAATGATTCCTCGAACGTGATCAGGCCTTCCATGGTGATGCGAGTCAGCGTGGCGATTTCTTCTGAAATACCAAGCTCCGCAGCGATACAAGGCAGGATCTCGGTGGATGTAAGGGTTCCGTCGAGGTCAAAACAATAGGCTGTTCGGCTCATGCTCGCTCCAGCACCAGTGCACGCTGGATGGTTTCCGCGCGATTGTTGAGAGGTGCCTCGTAAACATCGCACTGAGTAGCAAGCGTAAACCCATCAGTGTAGAGGGTGTTTGACATGTAGCCCTCGAGCTCCTTCTGAGTGCGATAGATTGCGTTGTAGCTCTGTTCCAGTTCTTCGGAGAAATGCTCTTTAATAGTCAAACGTCTGCCCATGCCCACAGGTTCGCGCAATACGATACGAGCGCGAGGAGCAGCAACCGAAGCCATGCAGCGGAACGCACTTTCCACATCTTCGTCGTTGAGGTAGATCATCACGCCGCAACAGAGGATGCGATCGAAGGGCAGTTGTTCCTTTAGCGATTCCAGAGAATAGTTCTCAGCGGATGTCACAGAGAAGCGCAGTTTGTCGCTTGTTGAATAGGACGACCGTGCATGCTCAATCAGTTCCGGACTGAAATCAATCCCGTGGTAAGCGCGGCAATGTTCAATGATGCTTCCAGTCCAGCGGCCAGTGCCGCATCCTATATCCAAAACCCGTTGCATGCCATTGAGTTTGAGCAGGGGAAGCAACCGTTTTTTTTCTGCGATGTCCCGCTCTTCCGCCAAGCTAGGATGTTTGTCCTGGTAGATCACGGCACGGATTGGCCCTACTGTTTCCACTTTTCGGGCTCGTTCAAGGAAAAAGCGAGCGACACTTGCCCTCTCGACACGCGGATTCAAACATTCTTCAGATGAAGAAAAAATTCTTGGCATGGCTATTACAGCTATTTGTCAGTTAACAAAAATTTCAGCTAAAACAACTTCTCTGAACATCAATGATTTGGTGACAGTTGCGCAGCGAAGATTCTTTATGCGCAATAACCACAATGGTTTTTCTGCCCGATAGATTGCGGATTGCTTCATTCAAGGCTTCTTCGGTTTGCGAATCGAGCGCACTGGTTGCTTCGTCCATTAACAGCACGGGCGGGTCACGGTACAAAGCGCGGGCAACGCCCACGCGCTGACGCTGGCCACCGGAAAGGCGGATACCCCGGTCTCCCACCTTGGTATCGTAGCCTTGCTGGAGTTCGTTCGTGACGAAATCGTGAATTTGCGCGGCGCGTGCGGCGCGTTCGATGACTTGCATGTCGATCTGCCCCTTCGGAACACCGAAGGCGATATTCTCTGCCACGGTAGCATCAGCCAAGTAGATATGTTGCGGCACATAGCCAATGGCACGCTGCCATGCAACCACGTTGTCGGGCGTGATGGGTATGCCGTCCACACTGAGCATGCCAGCTTGCGGATGCAGCAGGCCCAGCAGGATGTCCATGAGCGTGCTCTTGCCGGAACCGCTCGCGCCGGCGATGCCGAGGCTTGTGTTAGCCGGAATGACAAGGTCAAAGCCGTCGAGCACCGGCTTATCGGGGGTAGATGGGTAGGCGTAGCGGATGCCTTGCAAACGGATCTCGCGCTGCGGAGCAAGCTGACCATCAGCGCCATGCTCTTGAAGCTGCGGCATCGACAGATCGCGATAAATGTTGCTCAATGCGGCGGAAGAAAACCGCAGCCGCGCAAATCCGCGGTAGATGACCTGCACGGCAGGCAGCAGGCGGTAGGCGGCAAAGCCGTACAGGCCGAGCGCCGGCAGCACGTGGGCCACGTCGCCGGAGCGCTGCAACAGCACGAGAGCGATGACGATCAGGCCAGCGTAGCCCACCGCCTCCACGATGTACAGCGGCGACTGGCTGAGCGTTTCTGCCGTTGCCGTATGACGGCAAAACACCCGCGATGTGCAGGAGAAGGTTTGCAGATAAGCGTCCGCTGTGTGGGTAATCTTCACATCTTTGATGCCGCCCAGCACTTCGCCGCAACTCTGGTAGCGTCCGGCGTTGGCCTCCTGCCGCGCCACGCCAATAAGCGCCAAGCGCCGCCGCACCAGCAGGTAGATTGCACCATACAGCAACCCTACCACTGCCACGATGCACAGCGCCACCCACGGATCGTACACAAACACCAGCAACACCATGGTCAAGGCCATGATGCCTTGAGCAATCAGCATGGATAGCGGTTGCAGCAGTTCGAAAATGAGCTGGTCCACTTCGGAGAGGACATTTTTTGCCAGCTCGGACGGATTTCGCAAAAGGAAAAACTCATAAGGCTGCCGCAGATAAGTGGACAACAGGCGCACGCTGAGCGATTGCCGCTGCATGTGGACGAAACGCCCCACAAGATGGAAGGTGATGGTTTTGAATGCCGACGAGGCCACCACAATCGCCATGGTGATCAGGCCCAGCGCCATGATGAAAGAAGAATCGCTGCGAAAGTCCAGCGCTTCATAAGCGCTGCGAAGCCAGTGGTTTTCCTGCACGATGCCGGGGCGCGCCAGCACGGAGAGGAACGGCATGATGGAAAGCACGCCTGCCGTTTCCGCGCCCGCCATGAGGATGACCATCAGCAGCATGACGATGGCTTTGCGCTGATTTTCCGGGGTGAAAAGCGCCCAGACTTTTTTCAGCGTGTCACGCATGGGATTTTGACCTGCGTTGAAAGCTGCTGCGGATAGAACGACTTAGAAGCAGGATTGCGCCGCTAACCCCCATCCCAGCCTGCCCCCAGAGGGGGAAGGAGCCAAACTCAGGCGGCAATAACATGACCGCCTCCCCTTCTCATGCGCCCCCGCGTATCCACAATAAGCCGCGCATGGTTTTGCAGCAACGCATAGTCGAACCCATCATGGTCCGTCGCCAGCACGAGGCAATCGTAGCTGGCGATGGTTTCGGCGGTGAGTGGCACGGATTGCAGGTCGAAGTGGTAATCGCGCTTGCGCGGAAACACGGGCACGTGCGGGTCACTGTAGGCCACCTGGGCGCCTTTGGCTTGCAGAAGGTCCATGATTTCGACGGCGGGGGATTCGCGGGTGTCGTCGATGTTTTTTTTGTAGGCCAGCCCCAGTACCAGGATGCGGCTGCCTTTGATGGCTTTGCCGCGCTCGTTGAGGGCGTCGGCTACTTTGCCGGCGACCCACTGGGGCATGTGATGGTTGATTTCGCCGGCCAGTTCGATGAAGCGGGTGTTGATGCCGTATTCGCGCGCCTTCCAGGTCAGGTAGTAGGGGTCGATGGGGATGCAGTGGCCGCCCAAGCCGGGGCCGGG
>Ga0209628_10004465_pt1 | contig 10123 bp, 10 predicted proteins | sample TergutCu122P4_FD_187285 | JGI IMG/M metagenome (GOLD analysis project Ga0209628, IMG submission 187285) | Cubitermes ugandensis P4 segment gut microbial communities from Kakamega Forest, Kenya - Cu122 P4 (SPAdes) (version 2) | ecosystem: Host-associated > Arthropoda: Insects > Digestive system... | reverse complement strand
ATCCGACGAAGCGGCATGGACGGAAATCAAGGAATGGATGGAAGCTGCCAAAGTGAAGTTTGCGTTGAACCATAGCCGGACAGGTATACTCGGCCATTATTATGGCGGTATGCTTGACGTCTATACCGATCTGACCCAAGTGGCCGTCACTTTCGGTACACATATCGAAATGGTTGAGATGTGCGAACTGAAAGCGTTGCGTGACGAGGTTGTTAAAGAAGAACTCAATCAGAAGATAGACGAGTTCGGGAAGTTGTTTGAAATTTCGCCTGAATGTGAGGGCGGGGAAGTTGAACGCGCTGCGCTGACATCGGTTGCATTGGACAAGTTAGTCGTTACCCGCCGTATAGATGCGCTTGCCTATTATTATGAAGGTCATAGCGGCAATGAGTATGAAAATATTGTGACTTCTGTCATTGCGGGCAACACGTTGCTTACCGGCAAAGGGATACCTGTTGCGGGCGAATGCGAAGTGAAAAACCTGCTGGCGATGAAGATATTGTCGGAGTTTGGCGCAGGCGGTTCGTTTTCCGAGTTTTATGCGATGGATTTTAGGGACGATGTCATTCTGTTAGGTCACGACGGGCCTGCCCATTTTAACATGGCTGAGGAGCGTGTCAAATTAGTACCGCTTTCGGTCTATCATGGCAAGCCGGGCAAAGGACTGTCAATCCAGATGTCTGTAAAACAAGGCCCTGTAACTATCCTTTCGGTAGTTGAAGAAAAGACGGGTTTTTCGTTGTTAGTAGCTGAGGGCGAATCGGTTGCGGGTCAGACGATGCAGATAGGCAATACCAATAGCCGTTACCGGTTTGACATGCCTGTTAAAACATTCATCGAACAATGGTCGAAAGCCGGCCCATCACACCATTGCGCCATCGGCACAGGACACATAGCCGGCAAGATTAAAAAACTTGCCTGTTTATTACAAATCCCTGCAAAAGAAATTTCATAATCGGCAGGATAATCAGTACAGAGACACAGAGGTCTCAGCGTTGCACAGCGTATAAGTACCTTAGGATGGGCCTACTAAATAGCAGGTTACCGGCGGTTCTTTTTCCTTTTCTTCCTTTTCTTTGTGGCAACTGCTCAATAAGACTAAGAGGGCTATCCCTATCAGGATTTTGTACCTTGACAGTAAACGGATGTTGAACCGGTTGGTCAGTATCAGCAACGTATTATATAAACCTTTGTAAATTACTGTTTTCATATCGCAAAAGGGGTTAATTTTAATGTATGGACGATGGGGTCTTCCCGTTGTAATGAATATCCCATTTGTTCGGAAGCAGCCCGGCAACCGCCTTTACAATCCTGCAGCCGGATACAGTTCAGGCAGAATGCCGGTTTGCTGTCTATCCAATCCACGAGATAAGGGCCTGCAAAAATATCAGCCAACGACTGTTTGTAAATATTACCGGCATTGACGGGCGAATGATTGCATAGACGCAAGTTCCCGTCAAGGTCAAAGGTAAGCGGACGCCGGTAGACATCATTTGAACAGACACCGAAGCGGATATGTGGATAATCATCCGGATCGAGCAGACAGAAGGGGGTGCAAACACCGGAAAAGATGCTTATCGCCTGACTTCCTGCATAATCGTTCAATTGCCGGAACACGTTCCTCAACTGATTTGCGCTGGCCGACAAGTCAGGGTGGTTCATCCCTTCACCTCCTATGTTGTAACGATTCACCATGATACTTTTTATTCCCTGTCGATGAAAAAACCGGACAGTCTCAACAATATCCTGGCAATTGAGCGAAGTAACGACAATAAGTACTGTAACAGGTATTTCGCTTTCAACCATTATTTGAATATTTTCAATCGCTTTGACATACGAGCCTTCTACTCTGGCGATGCGGTCATGCACTTTGGGTTGGTATGAGTGGATAGAAAACTCCATCCTGTCGACTTTCATTCGGGCCAATTGGCGGTAAACTTCGGCAGGCGCGTTTCCGTTTGTGATGACAGTCACCCGTTTGCCTTGCAGTTTGGCGTGCAGGACTATTTCTGTGAAACGCTCACTGATACAGGGTTCGCCTCCCGAAAATGTAAGATGTTGGACGGTCGTTTTAAGGAGTAGATGCTTTAACAACCGGAAGGCTTTTTCATAAGACCCTAACTCGGTTGCCTCCGAATGATTATAACAATGAACGCAATGCAGGTTGCAGAAATGCGTCATTTCAATAATGGCAAAGTTCAGATGTTCCGGAGTCGTCATGCAAAAAAAGTATTATGTATCATAGATGCAAAAAATGATACAAACGTTGCATGAAGGCAATTTTTTTTATTCTTTTGTCTCCCTGTAGTCGAAGAATTTGATTACTTTGCGGCTGGTAGGGGGCATTTGTTTCTTTGTTATGAGTTCTATCGGTTCGAGTACAATGTCGGGAGCAACACGAATGCGTGAACGAAACAGGTCTTTTATATGTTTGATAAACAGCTCTCCGGAATGCTCGCTGCCCACTAAGATTCGTATGCCATCAGTGCCTATCGTATTGGTATAGACCTCAACGATATAGTTCTTGACTTCGGGAATATTTTCTAATATATCATATAAGGAAGCTGGATAGAGGGTTGTACCTTTGTATTTTATCATTTGTCCTTTGCGACCCAGGATAGGCCCGATACGTAGCGTGTTACGTCCGCACGAACAAGGCTCTTCAAAATGGTAACAGATATCGCCTGTTTTGAAACGCAGTAACGGCATCCCTTCGACATCTAATGTAGTTATCGTTATCTCGCCGGCCTCGTCGGCTTTTACCGGACGGTTGTTATCGTCTAAAAACTCAACAATGGTCAGGTTTGGCTTGTGGTGTGCGCCGTTTTCTTTGACACATTCATTGAACGACGACTGCATCTCGGTAGAGGCATAGTTGACCATCATAGCCAGTTCAGGCCATAAGGCATGAATCTTTTCGCCGAGGATGTTATACCGGTGGTCGTTAGCTCTAACCGATTCGCCGACGCAGATAGCGCGTTTTATCGACGAGTTACGATAGTCTATGTGGTGCGTTTGGGCAAAGTCAATCAGCTTCAGCAAAAACGATGGCACGCAAATCAATACCGTCGGATGAATGCGTTTGATTGTACTCCATTGCAGTTCGGGGATACCGTTCCCGACGCGGATAATCCCTGAGCCAAACTTCAGACTGCCCAGAAAACTTGCATTACCGGCCATAAAACAGCGGTCGATGGTCACCATGAGTTGGATGATGTCTGAAGGGGTACAGCCGGCAATTTCGTATGACAACGATTCGCTCAGCCCGAGCCGTCGCAAGTCGTTTTCGGTATCGGCAAAAGTAACAGGGTCGCCTAACGTACCCGATGTAGTTACGTAGTCTAAAATCTTTGTTTGAAGCACGCAAAGGAAATCCATATTCCGTAACTGGACATCCTGCTTGGTGGTTACGGGAATCTGTTGCAGGTCTTCGATTGTCCTGATTTTCGAAATATCGATTTTCTCTTTCGCAAACAGTTCCTTATAAAATGGCGACCGGCTATTGACATACGCCAAAGTATCAGCCAATCTCTTTTCCTGATAAGCCGTTATCTCCACCATTGGGAGATATTGAAATTTAATGTAGTCCATCTGATGTTCTAAGTTTAAAAAAATCTTCAATCCTGTTAGGGATTCAATGTGTGCAAGACGTCTATTTCAAAGATGATGAAACGTTTACCTATTAAAAGGGTGCAAGGTTGGCAGAGTTCCTGACGGGGTTGGCGTAAATATCTAAAAATAACGACTTCAATATGTCCTTATCGCCTTCCACTTGCTTCAATATATATGCGCAACGCTTTTCGAAAGCCTCTTTTTCTGTTGGGGTATAATGATGGGCGTAAACGCTGTGACCGGAGCGAATATCGTGCGCTATATAGTTGTTATTAAACAATTTATACCGCTCATAAATTTTCCGGTCGATGAGCGTTGCCACATTTTTGTAAAACTCATTGGGAGTTTTCGTGTCAAACAGGAGTTCGTCGCCTGTAATCGGTCGGCCCAAGCTTAAATGTACCTGCCCTTTGGGTTGCATGATACCTGTCAGGATACTGTTCAGGTCTTCGCCGGGTTGTTTGACGTATTTTTGGCCGTTTAACGACAGGTATAACTCACGGGTCTTTAGGAAATCGCATGGTTCTATCTGGTAGGAGATAGCAATAGGAACGACATGAAGCTCGTCTATCGCGCGAATCAGGTCGGACGGTTTGCTCATGCAAAACATTTTGATAATACCCTGGTCGGTGGCGTCGTTGCCGTCTTTCGTCCGGCCATTGCGTTGTGCTATCCAGACAGATTCGCCTTTTTCGGTTATCGTGTGACGGATATACTCGGAGAGGTGTTGGGAGTTTTTGATAAACTCGCGGATAGTACCGCTTCTTATTACTTTAAACATCTTATTTGCCCGGCCGATGTCGACCACTAACTGCGGGTTCATCAGGTTGCTGCCGAAAGTAATTTCGGTAGTACGGAAGTTGTTGCGGAAAAGGATGTATTGCAGCAGGCAGGAATCAAGCATGATGTCACGGTGGTTAGATACGAAAAGGTAGTTAGTCTGAGGAACCAGTTTGTCGAGGCCGTCGAAAGTCAATCCTGCCATAGAACGGCTAATAATCTGCTCATTGACCTCGAACATGACCTTTGCCTGAAACTCGTCGGTTGTACGAATGTTACGCACCATCTCCCGAACATCGTCCAAGTCTCGGTCAGGAAAGATATATTTCGACAACACACCAAAATGCTCGCTGTCAGCTATTCGTTGCATAGCCGACGGTATCTCCGACTGCATAAAAGGGCGTATGTCGTTAAAATTATCCTGCATGATAGCCATTTTTTTTGCGGTTGTCAATAAACTTGGTAGGTTTACGGTTTGAATCGGGGAAGCTTATTTTCCGAATTTCTTCCACTGGACATATCTCTATTTCAGGCGTCACGCGGATGCGTGCCCTGAAACGGTCTTTCAGGTTCTTGGTTATATCGGGCGACATGGGTATATTGATTCCCACCTTGATGTCAATTCGGTCGTTACCATACTCATTATCACTGACTAAGACGATATAGTTTTCGATATAGTGCGTATTGTCTAAAATGTCGAAAATTGCCGGCGGGTAAAGCGATGTGCCTTTGTACTTCACCATGTGGTTTTTACGTCCCACAATCGGACTGATACGTTTCGTTGTGCGACCGCACCGACACGGCTCATAATGAAACCGGGCCAGGTCACCGGTCTTGAAACGCAGCAACGGCATGCCCTCTACCTGTAGCGTTGTAAATACGAGTTCGCCCGTTTCGCCTTCCTTTACTACATTGCCGTTCTCGTCAAGCAACTCGCAGATAATCAGTTCGGGGTGATGGTGGCCGCCGCATCCGTACCGGCACTCTGTGAAGCTAGTGGCCATTTCGGTTGAGGCATACGTTGAATACAACTCAATGTCCCACAAGGCTTTTATTCGCTGTCCAAGCAGGTTTAACTCAAAATCCTGTCCTCGCACGTTCTCACCGGTACAAACGGCCTTTTTAACGCTCGAATTTTTATAATCAATCCCGTTGTTCTCTGCATATTGAATGATTTTGGGGATAAACGACGGAACAACAATAATCGTATCCGGTCGAATGCGCATTATCGTATCCCATTGTAACTCAGGGATACCGTTTCCGACGCGCACGATGCCGGCTCCTAACTTCCTTATTCCGAGAAAATAGGCAATACCGGCCATGAAACGCTTGTCGATAGTGGTCATCAACTGAAAGATATCGCCCGGTTTGGCGCCAGTACATTGAAACGAAATCTGCTCGTTATAAGCTAACCGCTCCAAATCGGCATCCGTCAGGGCAAAGGTGACCGGCTCGCCAAGCGTCCCCGAAGTGGTGATATAGTCGATAATCTTTTCTTTCGGCACACAGATAAAATCCTGATTATATTGATGTAAATCGGCCTTGTCGGTCAACGGGATAACGCTTAAATCTTCTAAACGCTTAATCTTGCTAACGTCAATATGATGCCTATTAAAAAGCCGCCGGTAGAAAGGCGAATTATTAGAAAGATAAACAAGCGCTTCCACCAATTTTTCTTCCTGAAACCTTTTGATGACAGCTTGGGGCTGTTGCTCTATTTCCGGTATTAAACTCATGTAATATTTAATACTTTTTGTATTTCTTCTGATGTAAATTTCCGATAGGCAGGACGCCCGCTACCTCCGTTTCTTTCGGGAAAAGTAACCTCATAAAATTCCTCGTCATAAAACGATAGCTTGGAGTTGGTGTCCGGGTTACATTCGAGATAAATAGCGCCCACTTCGTTAAAGCCTTTTCTTTCACAAATCTGTTTGAATAACGAATAGCCAGATGAGGTCACCGACGTTCCGGGATTATCCTGATACAATTCGGTGACAATAATAACAGTTTTCCCGTTGTATACAACGGTTCTTAATCCACATTTGGAAGGTAAATCCCACTTTCCATTAAAATCAAAAACCTCGTCATAATACTTGTCAGGCACTTTCATTTCGAGAATATATATTTATAATTCAACATTTTACGTTCTTTCCCTTTTCCTTTTATTAAGAATTGAGACGACAAAGATAGTAAAGATTATTGATAATTGAGTTATAACCTGTCGAGGGTTCGTTCGAGATGGATGCCATGCGAGCCTTTGATGAGTATTTGATAGCCTTGTAAGGGATTAATACAGAGGTATTCGTTCAGTTGTTCAACCGTTGGGAAACAGGGGTACTGTTGCCCGGTATGAGTAAATTGTTCGCCGCATAATAGCACTTTATCGAAACGATATGTCTCAACCTGTCTGACAATAGCATCATGCAGTTCAAGGCTTTTATCGCCCAGTTCGAGCATATCGCCCAGAATAACTGCTTTGGGGGAAGATGTCGAGGTTGAAAAATTTTCTATTGCTGCCTGCATGCTGCTTGGGTTTGCATTATAGGCGTCAATTATCAGTTCGTTGAAAGCGGTTTTTTTCAGTTGGGAGCGGTTGTTGGTTGGCTCGTAGTGTGCTATCGCTTCGTTGATTTTGTCGGGCGACACTCTGAACGTTACACCGATTGCTATGGCAGCCATCGCGTTCCATAAGTTATAGCCGCCAACAAGGTTGGTATCAACCTTATACATTTCATCCTGTCTATACTGCCAAAGAAAAGAAAGGAAGGGATGCAAGCCTGTTATCTTTCCGCCTATAAAAGGCTGATTGACAGAAAGCGTCCCGTATGTAATTTGATTTACATCGCCAACTATGCCTGTGAGGTAGTTGTTATCCTGGTGGATAAAAATCGTTCCATTCGTTTTTCGTACATATTCATACAACTCGCCTTTTGTTTTGATAACCCCTTCAAATGAGCCGAACCCCTCCAAGTGTGCATATCCGACGTTGGTTATCAAGCCGTAATCAGGGGCGGCAATAGCGGCGAGAACGCCAATTTCGCCCGGATGATTAGCGCCCATCTCAATGACAGCTATCTCATGTTCGGCGGTTAAGCGTAGCAATGTCAGCGGGACGCCTAAATGATTATTATAGTTACCAAGCGTGTATAAGGTGTTGTATAACTTTGATAATACGGCGGCTGTAAGCTCTTTAGTCGTTGTTTTGCCGTTAGTTCCCGTGATACCGATAACGGGAATATTTAGCTTTTTACGGTGATAATGAGCAAGTTGATGTAAGGTGCTTAAAACGTTATCGACAACAATAACTCTTTTGTCGTCAAACCTTTCGCTGTTTTCTACAACGGCATAAGCGCATCCCGCTTGAAGCGCATTTTCTGCAAAAGCGTGACCGTCAAACCGCTCGCCTTTCAGCGCAAAAAAGAGCGACCCCGGCGGACAGTTCCTGCTATCCGTCGTAATAACCGGATGGCTTAAATAAATTGAATAAAGCTCAGCAATTGTCATACTGGTTTGAATAATAGTTTTCTATAAACTCTAACAAACTGCAAAAGTAAGGAAAATTATTGAGAAATGATGTATTAATGAAAACTTTTCGGACAATGACAAATTTTCATTCCAAAGATTGCAAAATAGAACAACAAAACGTATCTTTGCACCTTCAAAACCAATAAAAACGACGATGGAACGAAATTTTAGACAGCGAACCCTTGCAATAAAGCTTAATCCTGCTCTATGACGCGAATAATTATTGTTGATGACCATAAGTTGATGCGGACGATGCTGAGCGCTGCTTTTCAATCGGATGCTTGCGGTATTTACGTAGCATATAAAGAACGTATTTTCAACAAGCTCGGCATCAACAACACGATGGAAATGGTGCAGTATGCGCTGAAAAACAATGTCATCAAAATCGATTAAAAGATGTTGAATATCAAAGGGAAGTTGTGGTCTTTGGAGCAGCCGGCTGTCATGGGGATTCTGAATGTGACGCCTGATTCGTTTTATGCCGAAAGCCGTCAAACAGGCCTGTCTGCCATTTTCAAACGAATTGAAACGATTATCGCCGAAGGGGGCGCTATCATCGATGTAGGCGGATACTCAACACGCCCCGATGCAGTGCCGGTGTCGCCCGAAGTCGAATGGCAAAGGATAGAGCCTGCATTGACAGTCCTGAGAGCAAAATATCCGGAGACGCCTGTCTCGATTGATACATTCAGAGCCGGGCTAGCCAAGCGGGCAGTAGAAGACTTTGGCGTTGCGATGATCAATGATATTTCGGGAGGTACGTTAGATGACAGTATGTTTGAAACGGTTGCGGCATTGAATGTACCATACGTCTTGACACATTTTCGCCAAACACCGCTGATAAAGGAGAAACCTTTTCCCGAAGATGTCTTCCTGCATTTTACAGCAAAACTGCACAATTTAAGACAATTGGGCGTTAACGATGTGATCTTAGACCCAGGCTTCGGATTCGGTAAGACGATCGAGCAAAATTATGCACTGATGCGGCATTTAGATAAGTTTTCTATCTTATTCGATTGCCCATTATTAGTTGGCATATCCCGTAAAAGCATGGTATGTAATCTATTAAATTGCACAGTCGAAGAAAGTTTAAACGGCACAACCGTCTTGAACACCTATTCATTGCTAAACGGAGCGAACATCTTGCGCGTTCACGACGTCAAAGCCGCCCTCGAAGCAATCAAATTGGTGTCAGGTTGTAGGTTTGGCTAAGTCCGATTTTCAATTCAGGTTTCCAACTCCCCCTTTGAACGTTCCTTGATGTTAAAATTCAAACAATGTGTCTCTGCGCTAAATAAATTCTCAATATATGTTTGTTTCATTCGGAATAAAAGACGCGATTGATATAGCGTTAGTAGCTTTCTTGATGTATCAGATTTTTAAGCTGATGCGCAGTTCGGGTACATTGGCCGTTTTCAGCGGAATCGTGTCTATCTTAGTACTCTGGTTAGTAGTTTATGAGGTGCTTGGGATGCGTCTCATCGGCGGGATTTTGGATAAGTTTATCAGCGTAGGTTTTATCGTACTTGTCATCTTGTTTCAGGACGATATTCGTCGTTTCCTGACTGCTTTGGGTTCAAACAGAGGGTGGCGTATCTTTTATAATTTTTTTAAACGGAAGGACATCAGCTCCGAAGAAGAGAAGTACATCGCATCTGTGTCGCTTGCCTGCATGAACCTAACGAAGCGAAAAACAGGCGCGTTGATTGTCATACAGCGTGTCATGGATTTGTCGTCCTACATGCAAACTGGTGAGAGGTTTCGCGCCGATGTGAACGCCCGTCTGATAGAAAATATTTTCTTCAAAAACAGTCCGCTTCACGACGGCGCCATCATCATCTCCGACAATGAAATAAAAGCCGCCGGATGTATCTTACCCATTGCACATCATGCAATTATACCTAAAGAAATGGGGTTACGCCACCGCTCCGGTCTTGGCATGTCGATTGAAACGGACGCCTTAGTTATTATCATATCGGAGGAAAGAGGCTCTATTACCGTAGCGCATAACGGGAAAATGAGTATTGACATCACAGCGCAAGACTTACAGCAAATACTTTCAGGCGAAAAAACTATCTAACTAAAGTTTCGCATTTCTGAATCATAAATAAGTTAAACCTGGCAAAAAAGGTAACTACTCAGGTCTCCGTAGGAGACTGACATGGATAACCCTGAGTAAGCGAAGCGTCACTCAGGGTAGATGTGC
>Ga0209628_10004463_pt1 | contig 10124 bp, 11 predicted proteins | sample TergutCu122P4_FD_187285 | JGI IMG/M metagenome (GOLD analysis project Ga0209628, IMG submission 187285) | Cubitermes ugandensis P4 segment gut microbial communities from Kakamega Forest, Kenya - Cu122 P4 (SPAdes) (version 2) | ecosystem: Host-associated > Arthropoda: Insects > Digestive system... | reverse complement strand
CTTCCGAAACTTTTAAACACAGCTACAAAACTTCCATCATCAGAATTTTGTAGAACTGCTTAGGTAGAAGGTTGGATTCTGCGTCATGGAGAGGATATTATATATTATTATTATTATTATTATTATTATCATCATCATTATCATCATCATCATCATCATCATCATCATCATCATCATCCTTGTTATTACCTTTATGCAGGGTATTTACAATTATATACCTGAAACAAACCATGTTTCTAGGGCATATAGCGTTGCAGATGTAGGGTATTTACAATATGTGCTACATGTAAGGGTATTTCGCCCGTGAAATATGTTTCGTACTTTTACATTAGCACTTTACGCAGTATGTGTGCAGTGCCCAATACGGCTGTTTTTTTGTAGTTCCTTAATTTCGTGCTTTCCTGGTACGTTGCTCAGGTATTGTCTGAGTGATTTTGAGATGGTTCTGGTTTCACTCTTGCTTGCACGTTCTACATGCGCTGAATTTGTATTACGAGGTCTTTGTATTTTAAAATCTCGGCTTCTTTCTTGATCACGTCTCTGTCTCCAGGAATTGCATCATCTATTAACATGCATGTTCCTTGTTTATTATCACTGATTATGATGCCCGGTTTATTTTTGGTAATAGTTCTCTCGGTTCGCACTTGTTGGTTCTTTACCTTCACGACTTGTTTAGACTGATTTCGGTATAGGGTCATACCAACGTTTGTTGTCTAATTTTATCCCTGTTTCCTTGCAAATGTTAAAGTGCAGTTGAGTACACATTATCATTGTTATTACTATTATTATTTTTATCATCATCACCATCATCCACTTTCCTGACTTATCACATACAATTCGATATAGGCAAGGGGGAATTTATTATTAATATTACACTCACACTTAGTCTTGTTTATTATTGTTCTTTTGTGTAAATGTATCTTACGTTAATAACTGACGCAATAACCGTCGACACAACTAATTTTGTGTGAGTTTTAGCTGGTTCTCAAAAGAATATGGGTCTCAGTGACAAGCACTTCTTATTCATTCTTCTGCGACAAACTCTCTAACTATACGACATGTATTAAGCCTTACTGCTTTCTGCATTAGAATGTACAGAGAATGGGAAAAATTGGGCAGTTTAAAACTGTTGTTTAATTTAATATGGGATAATACCCGTTGCGGATAATACTGATGATATCACACGGGCCTCTTTCAATAGCCGTATTCTTATAAGCTCTTATTTCAAGTCTGTATACTTCTGGAGTTTCTTTGTGACACTTATGTAAAGGTTTTGACTGTTAAGAATTGTTGCATCTATTAAGTATGTCTTGTTGATAGTTTTGTCATGTATAAATATGCCCGGTCTACAGTTATGGATAGTTCTTTCAGCAATTATGGGCCTGTCATATTACATTTTGTAACTGGGTTTCTCTCAGTACGGACTGTGGCCCATATTTATAATAAGGCATTGATGTCCTTTTGACAGTCCACATTTGATAGCCAATTTTTGATGCACAATTTTGGTAAATTTTTTGTGACGATGGGTGTAATCGCCTTGAGATAGTGCAAGACATCCACCTGTTATGTGTTGAATGGTTTCTGATTTCGCTCGGCATTTTCTACGTATATCGTTAGAAGTGTTCGGAACCATCAAAATATGTATCTTTTAATTGTTGGTGCTAACGAACTGACCCTGGATGGCTACTATAAACCCAGTTGTTTCTCGGAAGATAGGGCCTGGCCTTCGATGCTGTTTTATCGATATCTGGTGCTTGATGTTCACAGGTGAGTCTCCGGCGTGGGGTTCTGCTCTTCCACATTGTTATTCTTTCTTATGTCGCCCTGATGTTTTAATTTTGTTGTGGCAGAGGATCATATAAGCTAAGAAATGCGTAAACAAAATTTGTATCACATACAATTCGATATAGGCAAGGGGGAATTTATTATTAATATTACACTCACACTTAGTCTTGTTTATTATTGTTCTTTTGTGTAAATATATCTTACGTTAATAACTGACGCAATAACCGTCGACACAACTAATTTTGTGTGTGTTTAAAGTGCAATATGTTTCGACCCTATCAATAGGTCATCATTAGGCTAAACACACTTTTTTTTATAATACATAAAAAGAAAAAGCCAAAGCGCCTTTTGTAAATTGAGGTCTCAGTTGTACAAAACCGTATTTTCCATTCACAAAATAAAATAAAAATGTACCAGTGTTAAAATTACACTTTTTACGCGCAATTTGTCGTAACTCCGACATGTTGGTTTTTATTACGTGAACTGATTGTAAATGCAATGACACAAATAACATTAAGATCTTATTTTCATGTTTCATTAAAAGTTTGGGCCAAAAACAATAGTTAAAATAATAGTTAAAAACTGTTCTTTTGAAGTGGTGTCGACGGTGGAAATGCAGGCGACACAGTGTGTGTATTCTTCGTTTATTTGGATTCTGATTTTGGTTATTCCCGGTGAAAAGGAATGTGTCCATATTCAGGTTGGGCTGAACCGTTGTGATGGGCACGATACCGTTAACAAAAAGAAACTTGTATGGTTTTGTAAAATTGCAGTACTAATTTAAAAAAAAGGGCGTTATATGTATTACTTTTTACGTATCACATAAAATGTGTTTAGCTTTAGGATGACCTATTAAAAAGGTCGAAACATATTGCACAATTAAACACATACATACTTAGTTTTGTCAACGGTTATTAAGTAGTTCTTAACTTGAAATACACCGGAATGTCTAACCTTAACAAAGTATAGTACGTATCCGTGAATATGTGTGTTCATGTATTGGTGTTGGTTTTTAATTGGCTCAGCGTTGTTTAGCCTGCACGTCAATAAACGGACTTGAATTGATTCATTATTAAAGGAATATTCACTTACAAGAAAATAAATTAATATATAGATTTTTCAGACTTTTTTGGGGCCATCGATGAAGGTTCTAGCAAGTACACCATGTTACACTTTCATTATTTATTCTGTTATTTCGTAATATATAAACTGCACAGATGACGACAGCAGACTAAACGATGTCCGGAAATAACGGAGAAAAATGCGAACTAAAAATCATTGTAGCCAATTTAGGGCCCAAATTTAAAAGAAGTGCCTTTTTATTCTCTTGCGTTAAGAAGATACTAAATCAATGCAGAACTGCGGTCTCTGATGGACCCACTCTACATCTCCTTGGTGATATACGAATGACTATGGAGTATTGACGCAATGACGCAGACATTGGAAAACCGAAGAATTCGGACAAAAACCTGACCCTCTGACACTCTCCTGGCAGTGAACCTGGCCTCCGCGGATAGAAGTCGACAACCGACACCCTGAATATAGCGAGGCTCGAATTACAGGCAGATCCAGAATATGAAGGCGTCATAATCGGTATATCGCAAGATTCTCTTCAGTACGAACTGGTAGAGTTTGGTCGTTGACCTGCCCAATCTGTCGGAACCTCTTGAGGTGCAAGGCCGCCCGACAGGAACACTCTCAATGTCAAAACCACCGAAGTGCATTCACACTGACCTAGCACCTCATGGCTTCACAACTGACAAATATGTTTCTAAGCTACTTAGTGTGAAGTACGTTTAAATGTTGCTAATAGAGCTAGCCATATTTGTCTTTCTACACAAACACTCAAGGCTTGTAAATAAATGTCACTGCTCACTTTAGGCAAGTTGATTTGTCGCAATGGCGAGCCACATTCACGGACCTTATTTCAGTTTAATTATTACTTAACTTTAACTCATTAAAGCACAGTGGTTAATCATCTTCTTTAAGATTAAGAGTGGTTATTTTACTCACACACTTTATTTACGATTTATTTGATTTTCCGAATGAATACTGATGTTTCGCTAAACAGCGTACTTGCAGTGTGGACACAGCCTGTTTTCAGTAAGGTGTATGCAATGATATTTTAAAGATCTAATCCACCACTAATACCGTAACTGTTCAACTTCTTTCCTCTTTTCTTGCACAATACGTTCCATTTCACAATACTAAGTTCTTCACTTTCCAACTCTTATCTTACCTCCAAAGGTCTCGTTCTGAGTAAGGTCTCGTAGTGGAAAGACGTGTTTTTTAGAGAGCTGTTAAATGCGGGATATGGGTTGCTACCTGGAAGATTACCGGGCTCGAGTGGGTACCTGGGCCGCGAGGTTTCCATGGCGGTCAGCGGTAGGTCGTGTCGGAACGAGAGGAGGAAAATTCTACATGGGGCCAATGATTCTGTGTGCAGCGGTACTAGCAACTTTATTAGTGATCGGAGGAGTGCAGCTAAACGTGGACCTGTAGGAAACATTATGCAAGTCTTGTGTAGTGGCTGCGACAGAAAATTAAAGTCGGGAACTCAATGTGAATCGTGTAGCCGGTGGTAACATAACAGCTGTGGAAATGTTAAGTTTCAATTTGCGGAGAGTGGAAAATGGAACTGCGACAGATGTAGAACTGAGAGACTCCGGGTTTTGGAAGAGAAACTGAGGGACGCTCAAATTCAAACCGAAGAGCTAAAACGGAGAAACAAGGCGCTGGAGGAGCAGATACTACTGACGGAAAATGGAAAGGATGTTGGAAAGGGGGACACAGTGACGGTAAGGCCTGTGGGTGAAAAGTGTTTATTGCTGGGAGACTCCATAGTAAGGAATGTTGGAGCAGAAAAATAAAATATGAGGGTCGAGTGTTTTCCGGGTATTAGAGCTGATCAACAGCGAAGAGTAATGGCAGACTCAGGATACTCAGAAAAGTTGTAATTCATGTGGGGACAAATGACGTTAGGAAATCTAGAAACTACATTATGGGAGAAGTGTATGATCTTGTGAACACGGCAAACGCAAAATTTCCGGGCTCCAGACTAGTGCTTAGTGGTGTTTTGGGAAGCAAAAGCGTGAAATGGTGGCGCGTCGGGGCGGCAAACGACAGATTCAAATGGATAGCTAGGAATTTAGGAGCTACAATCGTAGACCCGAATAGTTGGATTCGAGACGTGGACTTCGGTAGGGATGGACTTCACCTAAACAAAATTGGAGCGAGACAACTTGGCGACTTCTACTCCAGAGTTTGTGGAATAGACGGCGAAAGTCAGAAAGTGATAAACAACTGACTAAACACGGCGGGGAGCGAGTTCAGTGAGGAGATATCAGAAGGATCCAGAAAGAAGACTAATCAAGAAAATTCTACGTTCGGTCTGGAAGCGGTGGAGGAAGAAGAAAATGCAGAAAAGAGATTATAGATAATGCAGGAAAGATGAGAAAAGGCGGGGCACGGGACGAAATCCAAACCACTGTACCGGCGCACAAAAATGAGGGCAAGTCACTGGTTTTGCTATAGGTAAACTGCAGAAGTATTTACAACAAAGCTTTAGAGTTCTGGAATTTAGTTGATACGTATAATCCTGGCATTATAATACGTACGGAGTCATGGCTTGGAGGGGAAATAGGGAACACAGAAATATTTAGGGAGGCCTTCACGACTTTTAGAAGAGACAGGCATGCCCGGAATGGTGGTGTGTTTATTTGTGTTGAAAGTAATATTGGCTGCTCGGAGCTATGTGTTGACGACGAATTCGAGATAATAGCAGTGGAGGTAAAAGGCAATGACCCTAAATGCACGTGGGAAATCGTAGGCATTTACAGAGCCCCAGATGAGGACATATGGGTTATTGAAAGGTGGCCTGCCCGAACCGGGTTTCTGGGAAATTCTATGAAGCTGAGCATTATAGGAGGTGATTTAAACTTACCCCAAGTAGGCTGGAAGGGGATCGCGGAAGGTACTAGTGCTACTCAGGCATTTACAAACAGATTGCGTTGGGACAACGGGTACACTCAGGTGGTTGGAAAACCGACACAAGGGGATTCATTATTGGACGTTTACCTCGTACGACTCCGAAGTGCACTCATATCGTGCGGTACGGTACAAAGGATCAGTGACCATTGCGGGGTGTTATTAGACGTGGAATGGGCAGAAAAATATTTTGTGACTCGGGAGAAAAGACTAGTACCGCGTACCACAAAAAAAATGTGTTAGGGCTACAAAAGTTTCTTCGGGATAAATTAACAACATGGGCAAATAATGGTAGCTGCGTAGAAGACATATGGAAAAATTTCAAGGACATAGTTTTTGAGGGTATCGAAATTTTTGTTCCGCATAAAATTCTGAAACCAAATCCGGATCCAGAATAGTGCAACAAGGAAGTGAAGCGACTAAAGGTAAAGGTCAGAAGAGCATACAATAGGAGAAAATTAGGCGAGCACTACCAAGCGGAGCTGAATAGGCTATCCAAGAAATTGTTAACAGCGAAAAGAAATGCACAGGAAACACTCTTGAGCTCAGTATTACAAAATGAAGGTAAATCCTGGTCGGAGTTTTATAGGTTTGTAAACAGACGTAAAGGAAAGAGAGAAAATGTTCCGGCGATCAAAAACTGTAATGGAGGGCTCATCACAGATCCCGTAGATAAGGCAAATAATTTAAACAACTATTATGCTTCTGTCTTCAGCTGCGAGCGGGACATCCCGGCTATAAATTCAACTCACTAGGATAAATCCTTCACTATTAAAATTAGCATTATTAGGAAGCGGTTAGCAACGATCAGGAGAAACAAATCAGTAGGACCTGACGGCATTCCTGGCGCCATACTGAAAATGGGTGGGAAAGCCATGATTCCGTACCTGGCGCAATTGTTAGACATAACGATTAACAATGGTACTATACGAAGGGACTGGAAAAAAGCCATAGTTTTTCCATTTCACAAAGGAGGCGATCGTTCGGTAGTCAAAAATTATAGGCCAGTCAGTTTAACCTCTGTGGTATGCAAACAAGTGGAACACGTCATAGCAGGTTATACACGACAAGTGTGGGAAGACAGGGATTGGTTATACGAGGGTCAACATGGCTTCAGACCGGGATACTCATGCAAGAGTCAAATAATTAGTCTGTCAGGGCATACCAGACTCCCTAAATGAAGCAGCTAGACTGGACGCGATAATAATAGATTTTTCGAAAGCATTTGATCTAGTCCCTCCTGACCGGCTGCTTAAAAAAATTGCAGCCTCAGGCGTGGATTCAAGGGTGGTCGTATGGATTAGGGAATTTCTGATAGATCGTTCTCAGAGAGGTAGAGTAGGGAGGCATTATTCAGAGGAAGTTAGAGTGACGTCAGGTGTACCTCACAGGGGCGTTCTGGGCCCACTTTTGTTCCTAGCTTACATAAAGGATATTTTGAGGGACATCGAATAAAAAATTATAATTTTTGCAGATGATTGTATGATTTATAGGAAAATATTAAATATCAAGGACGTAGAAAAATTACAGGCAGATAGTTTGGGGGGATTGGGCGGAACAAATGAAATAAACATAAATCCGAATAAAAGTAAGGCTCTAAGCTTTACGAGAACCCGGGTGAAGGACCCACTAAATAAGTCCCTTGGGGACCAAAAGATTCCTGAAGCTAGATGTTGCAAATACTTGGGAATCATCATACGAAGTGATTTAAGCTGGGCTGATCAGGTAAATTACACAGTTCAAAAAGCCTGGAGGGCACTACATTTCGTAATGCGCGTTGTAAAAACGGGAAACAAAAATACGAAAATTTTAGCCTATACGTCACTAGTACATCCCATTCTCGAATATGGGGCGGCGTGCTGGGATCCATACAGGGAATGTCAGATAAGTGCTTTAGACCGTGTACAAAACAAAGCTGCTAAATTTGCGCATCATTCGGGAAGTTCAGACTGGGAATCTTTGGCGCAGCGTAGGAAGATAGCACGCATATGTGCTCTCTACAATGTGTATACCGGTGAGAGGGCGTGGAAGGCGATATGGGGGAGGTTACAGGCGCCTAGCTACTTAAGTAGGGTCGATCATCATTGGAAAATAAGAGCTAGAAAACAAAGAACAGACACCGGAAAATACTCCTTTGTGAATAGGTCCATTACTGACTGGAACCTTCTGCCTGAAGGGGCGATAGGGACTTCCCACAGTAAAACGCATATTTTCAAAACGAGGGTTAGGAAAGTGAAAACTAGTGAGGGGAAGTGAAGGCGATAAAAGTATAAAGTGACGGGAAGTGAATTGTAGATATGAATAGCAAAGTAAAGTGAAGTGAAGGTTTGGTAGTATAAGTGAAAAAAATAATAAAAAATAAAAAGCGAAGTGAAATGTTGAGGGTTGCTTTAGGGCAATGAAGGGGTTCATTATTTTGGAAATAAGTTTGGAGATGGGAGAACTGTACTGTGTCTCGTTTATTGATGTGAGATGAAATAGAAGGACAAGTGGCAACTGCGTAAAAACATATGTAGACGTAAAATGTTCTCCCTCCTTGAAATATCAGTCTCATAAAAACCTCTCAAATTTCCTAGCTTGCCTTCTTCTTTTCTTTTTTTCCCCCCGCTTTTCTCTTCTTTAGGTTCGATCGACGATAGTACGATAAGCTGCACATTTTCCCTTGGTTACAGAAAAATATTTTCTGTGACTTTCTAGTGATACAAGTCGAAAGGCCATTACTTAGTAAGTCCAAGTCTGTATGCGTTATTGGTCGCTTAAATTCCGAGAATAAAAACGCCTGGCATTTGACGGGTCAGCAGAAGGAATTTCCTATACGATGGGGAAAATAAACATCCGATATCGAAATTTGGAAATGTAAAATGTATAGGATTCTGCCCTTTTAAATATAGACATTTACGGTGAGAAAGCTATACACACATAGCGCCTGGTATCAGCCATTACACAGTTATGAGAATTTTAATGTGGGTACGTGGGTGAAACAGAAAAATTTTACAATACCCACGTTTTGTACAAATGTGGAAATAAAAAGAAAGTTGCAAGTCAGGCAATATCACAAAAGAGAGGCAAACAGTAATTCTTAACCTACAGTAAAACACGTGTCCAGTGATACCAAAAAACAGTGGCAATGATTAAGTTTTACCTTACTGTTTGTACACCATCTTAAGAAAATTGTAGGCGTGGGCCAAATAACACGCAAGAAATTTTTCAAATTTTCATTATGTCACCGAATTAGTTATGTTAGTGTACCTAGTTATGTTACAACGTCCAAGAAAAAAGTCGGCCTTTATTAGACGATTTCAAAGAAAATCAATCTTTCTGTCACGTTACACTTATTAATATTCAAAATGACATCCACCCTTCTGTAAGCACAATTTTGCGGCTCTAAAAAGAGAATTTGTTGGCTTGCTGATAATAGAATAGAGTAGAATAGAATAGAATAATATATGATACATTTGTGAACTGCAATTGTGTTGCCACTCGGTGGCAGTAGTACAGTACACGTTTACACATAAACAATGCACAGAACGACACAAAACAATATATAGAACAACACAAAAATTATTGGAAAAGTGTGGACCGTGCCCCGTCTTGGCGAGTTATACCCTGGCAATTGTCTTACAACTGAAGAAAAAGCATGGCAAAACGTAAGTCAGGGTAGCCGAACAATAAGAATACATACTCGTAGACCTAACAATAAAAATACATAAATTACAGTATTAAACAGGAATACAACCATATATTGATAAAAAATAGAACCTAAAGGATATGAAAGAATGTGATAATAACAAAATACATACAAGCAGCAACTTCGTATTTTCTATACGTCTTCTAGTAATGTTAAAGAACTTATCACTAGTACCGTCACTACACTGCAGCACTTCGCTACACTTCACCACACTTCACCCAACTACACTTCACTACACTTATCGACACTTCACTTCCTCCCATTTACACTTCATTACCTTCTCATTTGGCGTACATTTCCTATCGTTATATTTCACCACACATCAATAAACTAGACACAGTACAGTTCTCCCATCTCCAAATTTATTTCCAAAATAATGAACCCCTTCACTGCCCTAAAGCAACCCTCACCATTTCACTTCACTTTTTATTTTTTATTATTTTTTTCACTTATACTATCAAATCTCCACTTCACTTTACTTTGCTATTCATATCTACAATTCACTTCCCGTCACTTTATACTTTTATCGCCTTCACTTCCCCTCACTGGTTTTCACTTTCCTAACCCTCGTTTTGAAAATATGCGTTTTACTGTGGGAAGTCCCTATCGCCCCTTCAGGCAGAAGGTTCCAGTCAGTAATGGACCTATTCACAAAGGAGTATTT
>Ga0209628_10004462_pt1 | contig 10125 bp, 10 predicted proteins | sample TergutCu122P4_FD_187285 | JGI IMG/M metagenome (GOLD analysis project Ga0209628, IMG submission 187285) | Cubitermes ugandensis P4 segment gut microbial communities from Kakamega Forest, Kenya - Cu122 P4 (SPAdes) (version 2) | ecosystem: Host-associated > Arthropoda: Insects > Digestive system... | reverse complement strand
ATAATCCCCGCAGCTTTTGCGACGGCGTTCAGTTCTTCTTCGGTCATGCCGCCTGCTTCTGACTCACACGCCGTTTTTATATTCTGCGCCGTCTGTTCTTCGTTGGTCATACCTGATAAAACGACAGTCACTTCGGGACAGTTCCATATCCAGCGCAATGCCCAGTCGGCGAAAGTCCTGTCTTTATTAACTGCGTGAAATTCCTGCTTTGCTTTTTCATGAAGTCCCGTGGCGAGTTTTCCGCCTCTTAACGGTTCCATAATCATGACCGGCAAATCTTTTGAGTTTGCGTATTTTAAACCGGCAGTTCCGGCCTGATGATTTTCGTCGAGATAATTATATTGGATCATGCAAAATTCCCAATCGTACGCATCAATGATTTTCGCAAACGAATCATAACTGCCGTGATACGAAAAGCCTATGTTTTTTATGCGCCCGCTTGCTTTTTCTTTTTTTATCCAGTCTTCGATTCCGAGACTGCGAAGTTTATCAAAATACTCAAAATCCGTGAGCATATGCAGCATATAATAATCTATATAATCTGTTTTGAGGCGTTCGAGCTGCTGGGCAAAAAATTTATCAAAATCTTTTTCGGAGCGCACAAAAAACAGCGGCATTTTTGTCGCGATATTAACTTTTTCACGCCAGCCGCCGGATAATATCTGACCGAGAGCGGCTTCGCTTCCGGGATAAATATACGCCGTATCAAAATAATTCACGCCTTTTTCTATTGCGTCATGAACAATATCAGCCGATCGTTTGACGTCGATTACCGGTCCTATGCGGGGGAATCTCATGCAGCCGAATCCGAGTTGCGAGAGCTTTTCGCCGTTTTTGGGGTTTGTACGGTAGAGCATGTGGTTTGTTCCTTTGGTTATAATTTTGCGTTTTTATCACGTTCTTTTACGTAATATCTGTGTTCAATGGGAGTACCCTCTTTTTTTGTTGCCGTCATTTCTACCACGCCCATTAAATCTGTGAGTTTATCTTTGATTATTGATTGTAAACATACGGGAATATGGTCGTTATGAAAACGATGTATAGCCACACATTCTTTACATTTTCCATGCCAATCACAAAGGGTATTGGGGCAAGTACATTTTGTAATGTCAGGATTTGCCGCCAATTTTCTGTTTTCTAAAACTTGCTCATAATATTCTTCTTTAGTTTTCATAAATATCAATCTCCCCAAATTACACCCTCAACAATATCCATCATATCACTATAATCCGACGAACAATTTATCTTATTTCTCGCCGATGCCGATTCTTTATATCCTTTTATATACCATGACAAATGCTTGCGCGCCTCTAATAACGCAGTCCGTTTCCCTTTGTAAAAAATCATTTTCTCCAAATGTTTTTCTATGACTTCTATCTTTTCTGAACCGGTCGGCGGGATATATTCCCGCCCCTCAAAACAAGCCAAAATCTCGCTGAAAATCCACGGGTTGCCGAACGAACCCCTGCCTATCATAACCCCGTCGCAATTTGTGTAGTCTTTCATATTCTGTGCGTCTTTTGCCGTAAATATATCCCCGTTTCCGATGACCGGGATTTTTACGGTATTTTTTACGGCTTTTATTATCTCCAAATCAACAGGCGGAGCATACATCTGTTCTCTTGTTCTTCCATGAATAAAAATCGCGGAAATACCTGACTCCTCAGCGATTTTAGCAATCTCGACCGCGTTCTTTTCTTCGTTATTCCACCCGCTTCTGATTTTTACGGTTACGGGAATATTATAGTTGTCAACCGATTTTACAATCGCCCGCATAATCTTTCCGGCAAGCGCAGGTTCGCGCATTAACGCGCTGCCGTCCCCGCCGCCTATAATCTTCGGTACGGGACAGCCCATATTTATATCTATCGCAGACAATTTAAAATTATCGCAAATATATTTTGCGGCGTCTGCCATACTCGTTTCATCGCTGCCAAATAACTGGATTGCCGCAGGGAATTCGCAGTCTTCTATTTTCACGAGCTTTAAAGTTTTGCTGTTTTTAAAATTTACGGCTTTCGCGGAAATCATTTCAGTTGCCGTGTGTTCTGCTCCCAATTCCCTGCATATCTGGCGGAAAGCGTTGTCTGAAATTCCGGCGAGCGGAGCTAAAAACAGTCCGTGTTTTAAATTTATATTTTTTATATTCATGATTTTTATTTTATCATGTTTTCTTATTTGTGTCAAATTAAATTTTAACCTAATATAATTTAAAATTTTGAGAATAATATATGTAAATTAATTTAAATTATAAAGGTGCTGTAAAAATGTCAACTATACTCATACGCACAATAATCGTATACGTTTTTCTTATGACGGCTTTAAAAATGATGGGGAAGCGGCAAATCGGCGAAATTCAAGTCTCGGAATTTGTTATAACCCTGCTTATAGCCGAACTTGTCGCATATCCCGTAATGGACAACGATATTCCATTGGCTTATATACTAATTCCCATAATTACTTTGATTGCCGCGGAAGTTATCACTTCTTATCTGGGGACAAAAAACAAAACCATGAAAGCGGTTTTAGGACCTGCGCCGAGCATTTTAATCGAAAAAGGCGAAATTAAACAGGAAAACATGAAAAACATGAGATTTACAATAAACGAACTAATTAGCGAAATAAGATTAAAAGGCTATTCGGATCTCACAGAAGTCGATTACGCGATACTTGAATCAAACGGCAAATTATCGGTTATACCCAAGCCCGAATATAAAAACGCAACGGTTCAACAACTAAATTTGCCTTATGTAAACAGCGGAATAGCACATCCCGTCATTATAAACGGGGAATTGAACACACAGTCAATCGCCGAAGCGGGCAAAACAAGCGAATGGGTTCTTAAAACTTTGAGCAGTGAAGGATTTAATTCTCTCGGCGATATATTTCTAATGCTTGTTGACAATACTGATAAAGTATTTATCCAGCCTATTATAAATAAAAATACAGGGACAAATTTAATCAATATCCGTCAGGGGGAGGGGAAATAATTATGCGTTCTGTTATAATATCGTCGGCGTTACTGCTTGTTCTTATAATTGCAATATCGGCAAACGCCTATTATATAAACTCAATCTCGACGGAAATGCTGGATTTGACGTTTGCTTTACCGTCTGAATATGATTATATAACAAGCCTTGATGAAAAAGACATCGAAAAATACAAGACTCAAATAAATAAACTCACGGCAAAATGGGAAAAACACGCCATGAGAATCAATCTTGTATCAAAATATTCCGATTTTGAGAGGGTAAACACGGCTATATATTCCCTGAAAGAATACTTTTTCACAGGATATTACACAGAATATGCGGCTACCAGAAAAAAATTAATTGCCGCTCTCGAAAAACAAAAGCAAAACGAGCTGCCTGTTTTGGAAAATATATTCTAACCGGCTGCTCAGGGGCAATAACTTTATATTTTATATGAATACACGTTAATCTAATTTAAAATAAAAACGAATTGCAAAACCTTAAAGAAAATGATACAATTTTCTTGAGGTGAAGCGGATGAAAATATTGAACGAATTGCAAAAAGCAATGGAAGAAGTAGAAAAAGAATCGGAACACGCAGGATATTGGTATCGAATAAGGGATATATTAACGATACTAATATGCGGGATGTTGTGCAGTTTACAGACAATCGACGACATACATGAATGGAGTAAATCAACACCGACGCGGAAACTTTTGGGGAAAAGATTCAAGATTGAGAAAATACCGTGCCGAGCGCAATTCTACAACATATTAGGTTATGTGAACCCTGAAAAATTCAATGAAGTATTCATAAAATGGGTAAAAGATGTGCTATGTGGAAACAAGTCAGGAAAAACAGTAGCCATAGATGGAAAAAGTATATGTTCAACAGATAAACTCACCCAAGACGGCAGTTTACTGCACATAGCGAGCGCAATAGTTTCTGAGTACGGTATAGTGATAGGTTCTCGTGAATGTAATACATCAATGGGCGAAATCACAGCGTTTCGCGAATTGATAGAAATGCTTGACGTGAAAGGCGCGATTGTCGTAGCAGACGCATTACATTGTAATCCCAAATCGGCGGAAACAGTAGTTGAAGCCAAAGCGGATTATCTGTTTGTCGTCAAAGATAACACGCCAACAATGAAAGAGGCTATTGAGCTTTTTGTAAAAGAAGAAAAACTCGAAAAGCACGTTACGACTGAGAAAAACGGCGGTCGATTAGAGCGGCGAACAGCATATGCCTGTTGCGACATTGACTGGCTCTACGGACGTGAAAACTGGAAAAACTTGCAGTGTATCGGTGCTGTTCATACAGAGTTTGAAAAAGACGGGAGGCGTTCGAGCGAGTGGCATTACTACATTTCCAGCGCGAGACTGAACGCCAAGTCCCTTCTTCATCATGCTCGGCTTGAATGGGGCATCGAGTCTATGCACTGGCTGTTAGATGTTCATTTTAACGAGGACAAGACACGTGTTTGGGACATGAATGTCCAGAAAACCCTCAATATTATGCGTAAAATCGCGCTTAATCTTTCCAAAAATTTCAAGTCCAAGACCGACAGCAAAATCCCCATTTCCGGTATTCTCAAACGCAATCTTTTTGATATTTCTAATCTTTCTGATTTTTTGGACTTCTTTTCTAAAAACGCAAATTAGATTAACGTGTATTTTCCAAAGTGGAGCGCAACATTCGTTCCGTATGTATGAAATCAGTTTTAACAGATTCCTGTTTATGCCGATCCAATTGTAAAATTTGAAGATTATTAATATATTTACTATTCAAAGCATTAAATCCAAGTAAAACATGAGCAATTTCATGTCTAAAAAAACTTAATTGCATTTCTGTGTTTAATTGAAGAACACTATTGGTTAAATACCGATTCATATAAAAAATAATCAAAGAGAACATGAACATTTCATTACGCATCGTTTTTTCTATATAATCCATTTCATCAAGAAAATATATGTTTGATTTCTCTTGCATATATGTATAAACAATCGCAGAAGAATGCGGAAGATTATCATGAACAGGGTAATAAAAAACGTCCATATTTTCCATATTTAGGTTATTTTTAATATATGTGCTTCCTTTTAAAATGAGTTCCCGTTCTTCTAAATAATCAATTGCAGAAGCTAAAGCATAATTAGGAATTTCCTTTAATGAAAGTATAAATTTTCCACTCTCTTTATCTGTTGCTTTTACTTGGAATTTAAAATGATTTTTTATATCCGCAATATCCTCAAATGAAATAAAATTTTCTTTTTTTTCATTTATAAGAACCACACAAGGTAAATTTACATCATGTACATCATTCACATATGCGCTATTTCCTATATTTAGTATTTGTGCTCCATAAATTCGAATGCCTGTTAATGGTAATTTGTCGAATAAAATTTCAAGCACAGTTTCAACTATTTGCCAATATTTCGCAATTGTATTTACATTTATCCCTATGTTTGAAATGATTTCAGACGTTTTCTCGTAAAAATTCTTAATCGCATCCCTAACAACATTTTCAATATATTCTTTTCGTGTTTTTTTTAAATTTTTATTTATAAGCTCATTTTCTATTTTTATTACTTCGATATTAAAATTGTTTACAAGTTCTTGATAATCATCAAGTTCTAATACCCGAGAACGTCTTTTATTGATCCATCCATCTTTTATCAACTCATCTGTATTATCCAATCTACAAAGGGGATATTGATTATGTAATTTATATTTATCGACTCCATCCAATAAATCATTACGTAATTCGATTTCACTTTTTTCAGCTTTTTCAAAATCATAATCTTTAAAAATATCACTATTATTATCAAAAAAAGCCTTCCGAATATTATATTCAAGTTCTTTTTCCTTTTCCCCATTTTTTAATAATTGTCCGCAAAAAATTGCGCCAAGTATCCTACCACATACTTTTACAGGGAATAATAATTCATGGAAACCCAAGATAGAACACCGATATGTAATATATCCGTTTTTAAAATTAGGTTTAAGTAATTCTTGATCAAAATTCCGATTATAATATTTACGTTCCTTACATTTTTCAAAAAATATAATAATGTTATTATTAATAATTTTTTCAAATTCTATCGGATTGGTATAATCAATAGGTTCAGGATTGCCACGAAACAGTTCTGCGTGGTCAATGTCACTTTCGCTACAATAATCTTTTCCGGCACAGATCCTTAAATTGTCACAACACCAATGAAAAGAACCAGCAGAAACGCTTGTATCAATTCTACGCATAACTTTTTCGCCATTAGCAATCAATATATCATTGCCATTTTCATCTTTTTTATAATCGTAAAAACAAATTAAACTTACTGGATTATTTATTTTAGCGCTGATATGCTCTATGCGACTTAAAAGTTCTTCTTCAGTAGCTACTCCACTTATATCATTTTCATCATTTATAATTAAATGATCCGGTTTTTTTAGTAAATTATTTTTTTTATCTGATTTATTTATAATTACCCCTCCATAGTTGTATAATATTTTTAAAGATTAAAAACGAAATATTTCTATAATAATATTTTTAATCAATAATATAATTAGGTTTTACATATTGGGAGCAATAAGAACTATATATTTTCATTATTAATGAGATAAAGTTTATTATTGTAATATTCCTCAATTCCATTTATAACATCTTCAACGAATATTAATACTTCATTTTTTATTTTTTCAAGGTCATCAATTACCAAATCACGCGCGGCTTCATCAAATGATTCTTCTCCATGTGCAAGCGAGTTGCGTTTTGTTTTAACTGTCAAAATGTGATACTTATCGCCAGCACTTGTTTCTATAAAATTTATATCATGCTTTTTTAGCAATTCTCTAATGATACGTGCGTCAAGAGTTCCGCCCGCCAATGCTTCAACGGTCTTTTTTTTCAGCAAAATTGGGGCGTTTGATATAACTTGTTCCAAAATATCCTTTACTCGTTTTCCATAAGTTTCATTCTTTGCCGTGTCTTTATCAGCATTAGAAATTTCGTAACTTGACCATATATCCCGTAGTGCATTGCTAACTTGAATATATGAAATACCTTCGGCTTTTATAATTTCGTAAATTTCTTCAAATCCACTTTTAACGCATGATTCAATTAAATTATACAGCATTAATAAAAAATTAGATTTCAATATACGCACAAATTTATCATTATCTTCTGTTTCAATCAAAGGTTTACTTTTCAATACAATTTTATTATTATTTTCAGTTTCATTTGAGGGTTTATGCCCAGTAATATCACACATAACCCTAAAATAAAAATTTATTTCCTCTTTTCTACTATCAAACCGGACTCTTGTCGCTACCATCTTCAATTTCCCCCAAAAGTTTACTTTTCACAAATTCAATTCTTCCTTTAAGGCGTCCGGGATTATTACTACCATCTCCTCTTACCAAATCGTTGAAATCATCTTCTTTAACGAAATCAAAATTTGCTGAATTTACCAAATCGGGATTTTTTCTCAATGCTAATGCAGTACCAATACTTATGGCTTCATACCGAGAATTAGCAATTTTCCCCGAATTATTTTTAAAAATCTCGCTGACATTTTCACCCAAGCTATTTTTTAAACAAACACACATATTTGCAAATTCTTCTTTATATCGTTCCTCATCGAAATCGTCTTGATTTGAGAGAAGAAATCTATCTAAATATCTTGCAACATCATGCCCTACTTCATCATAATAGTCTATATATGCTAAAAATCGTAAAACAAGTTCAAAACGAGGTTGGCGTTTTTCTGTAGATTCACCATAGGGCGTTAAAGAAACAAATAAACTATCTTGGCTCAATCCGTCTATAAAATCTGTCAACCTACCGGGGAAAGAACCTCTTCTAAATTCCGCATCACTTAACTTTTCGCCTCCTCTATTTATACGAGCAAAAATTATATCACGTCTAAATTCTTCAGAACTAACTCCCTTTGCATCTAATTTTACAGCGCGCAAAGTAGTGTTTTTAAATTTTTTTTGCGAAGATTCTGTTAAATCGTAAAAATAAAATCCTTCCAATGTAGTTAATTTTTCTAATTTTTTTAGGCGTAAATTTCCTTCTGTAAATGAATAGAGAGTAGACAGTCTCTGCACACCATCAACTATTTCGAGATCACCGCTATCCGCTTTTTCATAAAGGAATATATATGGAATTGGCAATCCTAATAAAACAGATTCAATAAAAAGAGATTTTTTTTCATCACTCCATATATCTTCTTTTCTTTGATACTCAGGTATCATAAATTTTTCAGTAACGTAATCGTCGTCGTCATCGGTATTTGGTTCTTTTTTTGTATTATCGAACATTTTCACCAAGTACCCAATTGGATATTCTGTCGTATCATATTTTATGGTACTTCTTAATTCGGTAATCTGAGCTTCTGATTCTTTTCGTGTTTCGTGATTTTTTTTGCTTATTTTATTTATATTTTTCATGCCCGATCCTCCAAAATATGATTTTTTATGCTTTCTCCAATAGCTTTGCCTAATTTTACTGGTACTGCATTACCGATATGCGTACCTATTATTTTCGTATTAAATTCTTTATTTGGGTCAACAATAGCATATTTCCGCGGAAACGATTGCAAAATAGCACCTTCTCTCAAAGAAATTGCCCTATCCTGTTCTGGGTGACCAAATCTACCGTTACCATACCCGTAGAATTGCGTTGTAATAGTAGGTGAAGGTTTATTCCAAGACATTCTACCATAAACTGAACCATAAGATTTTCCGCTATTTTTTTTGTGACATTTTAGTTTTAAAGAATCATCCCATTCGCGCCATGTCCCGCCTTGCCGAGAATTTTTTATACGCAATATATTTTTTTCAGAAAGTTTAGTACAATAATGCAACGGGTCTTCCGGCAACCTTTGACCGCTTTCTAATATAGGTAAATTTCCAATAGTTTTGCGAACGGTAAGATATTGTTTAGGTGTATATATAGGTTTAATTAATTCTATTTTACCAAAACGCGAAGCTAATAAAACTAATCGTTTTCTAACTTGTGGCACGCCATAATCGGGACAATATACTATACTATAAGTAACGAAATACTCCAATTCTTCCAATTTTTCTTTAAATTCTTGAAATATTTTTTCTTTTTCTAACTCTGGCACATTTTCCATTGAAATAATATCCGGTTTGATTTTTTCCACTTTATCGGCGAATGAATTTAATAATTTCCATTTATCATCAGAACCGCGTCCGTTTTTTCTGTAACGCATAGTATATTTTGAAAACGGTTGACACGGAGCACAGCCGACTAATATTTTAATCGAATCGTCGGGATATAATTTAGCGAGTTCATCAGAGGAATAATCGGTAATATCAGCTTCTATAAATTTAGCGGGTTTATTGTTTGTTTCATAAGCGTAACGACAAGTAGAATCAATATCTAATCCGGCAACAACATTTAATCCCGCTTTAATTAATCCATGCGTAAGCCCGCCTATTCCGCAAAACAAATCGACAACGGCATATTGCATTTTTACATTCCTCCCTTGAAATTGATGGTACTCTATGTTATAATTAATTATATCATTAATATAAAAAAAATCAAAGTAAATTTTGTTAATTTAATAAAAAATTTATTTATAACTACATTAAATTGTTAAAAATTCTAAAAACAAAAGGTAATTATGTCTGATATATTTGATAAAGAAAAGCGTTCCGATATTATGAAGCGCAATAAATCAAAAGGAAATATTTCGACCGAAATAAAATTAATGAATTTATTTAAACAAAATAAAATAACAGGCTGGCGCAGAAATTACAAAGTAAAAGGCAAACCAGACTTTGTTTTCTTGGATAGACGCATAGCCGTTTTTGTAGACGGCTGTTTTTGGCACGGTCACGATTGTCGTAATACAATTCCTAAAAATAATGCCGATTATTGGGATAAAAAACGAGAAAGTAATAGAAAACATGATAAGAAAATAACAGAATTATTTCAAAATAGAGGTTGGAATGTTATTCGGATTTGGGAATGTATGCTACAAAAGAAGAACATTGATAAATTTGAAGAAATTTTGCATAAATTGAGACTGTATAAGGAAGCGTGTAAATGGGAATAATCTCCTAAAAAAACAAAACAAATTAAGAGGAGAACTTAACATGAACACGGAAAAAGCAAAAGAA
>Ga0209628_10004461_pt1 | contig 10126 bp, 9 predicted proteins | sample TergutCu122P4_FD_187285 | JGI IMG/M metagenome (GOLD analysis project Ga0209628, IMG submission 187285) | Cubitermes ugandensis P4 segment gut microbial communities from Kakamega Forest, Kenya - Cu122 P4 (SPAdes) (version 2) | ecosystem: Host-associated > Arthropoda: Insects > Digestive system >... | reverse complement strand
GGGCATGTTTTCAATATCGCCCTGCCGGAATTCCACATTGTTAAAACCTCTTTTTTCGGCATTCATCCGGGCTTTTTCAATCATAACAGGCGTAAAGTCGATTCCAATAACTTTTCCCGTTTCACCTGTTTCTGCTCTTGCAATAAAGCAATCGTTACCAGCGCCACTGCCCAGATCGATCACTACATCGCCTTTTTTGATTTTGGCAAACTGAGTGGGTAATCCGCAACCTAAACCCAAATCGGCATCGGGATTATAGCCTTCCAACTGGCTATAGTCTTCGCTCATAATGTTATAAACTTCGGTTGAGCAACTGCCCGATCCGCAACAACAGCACGAGTTTGTTTCCTTGTCCTGTAAAGCAATTTCACTGTATTTTTGCTTTACCATTTCTTTGATTTGTTCTTCGTTTGTCATCATTTTGTATTTTTGATTGATTATTAAAATTCTCATCTTTTGATTTTGCACCGGGCTTATTGTTTCGAAACAGTAATCTAACATTTCTTTAATAACATGTTTATTTAAACAATAACAGATTGAGTTTCCTTCAACTGTACCTCTTATTATTCCGGCATTTTTCAATTCCCTCAAATGTTGAGATACAGTCGGTTGCGCCAAAGGCAATTCATTCGCAATTTCACCGCAAATGCAGGCGTTCACTTTGACAAGATACTCTACAATCGCTAATCTTGCCGGATGTCCCAATGCTTTGGCGATTTTTGCTATTTCGTTCTGTATATCTGAATAATGGTCTGTATTAGTTGCACCCATATTTGCATTATTATAATATTGCAAAATTACGATAAAGATTTTAATATTGCATTATCGCCAGTTGATTTTTATGAAATATTAAGAATATTTATGATAGATTAAGAATAACGAAAAAAGTTATTTAAAAATAATTATTTGCTTCTTATAAAAAAACAGGTTTTGAACAGAGTTATTCATTCATAGGTCTATAATAAGCGAATAAGGGAGAGAGAGTATGAATTGAACACTTTGCTACTAAGCGAATAAGAGATTTATACACCAACCTTATTCCCTTAGTAGCAAAAAAGATAACTCAACTGCTCATCGCTTATTCGCTTATTGTTGATAATTAATATGAGGTGGATTGTTGAAAAATAAAAAATTATTTCACCTGTTTGTCATTTTTAAAATCAAAAAAGGTTTTTCGCATCAAATCAGCTAAAGATAATTGATAAAAAATATAAGCATTGAGATGTGATGAATAAGAGGTATTCAACCTGGTTCGTTCCAAAGCCAATGCCTGGCTGTCGATATCCCCGTCGGAATACCGTTGAAGCGTAATTTCAAAGCTTTTTTGGGCAACAATCAAGTTTTTTTCCAACAACTGCAACCTTTTTAGATTTGTGTTGATATTATCAACCAAATTAAGTACTTCTGCTTTAATATCTACTTCCAATTGACTTTTTTGAATCTCGCTTCTTTTCACTCTTGCCTCTGCTGACCGGGTCAAAGCGCGGTTTTGACCCCAATCGAGCAAGGGGATTGTGATGGAAAACGAAACGCCAAAGTTGGAAGGCCTTGTTAAAAAGTCATCGTATGAATGGCTGAATGCATTTGGTATATCATAATTATCGCGGGAAGAAGCTACGCCTACTTTTTCGTAATAGGCATTTACATATCCTCTAATCATTCCTGCAACCTTTTGTTGTTTAACTGACAGTTTCTGAAGTTCGATCTGAATTTCTTGTTCTCTGATTTCTAATCGATTTTCGAGAGCAAGTTTTATTGCAATTTCAGGATCAATAATTACGATCTCATATTGCATGTTACTGTCTAAAACCACGCTATCTTCCAGATTGATTCCAAGTTCTTGCTTGAATGCATTGGCAAAGGACTTTTTATCTAATATTGCTATATCGTAATTACTTTGCGCTTCGGCCAAATCAACTTCCATTTGCAAGGCATCGACTTCCCTTATAAGTCCGGCTTCATATTTTTTCTTTGAAATATCATGAGCTTCAGTTTGTCGAAGTAAATCCAATTGCGCAAATTCGGCTTTTTTTTGTTGGGAAAGCAGACTGTAGTATGCCCTGCTGACATTATAAACGACATTCAATTCTTCTCTTTTCAAGGATTTATTTGACCTTTCGTATGCTAACTGTTCCCGTTTTAAAGTTGATCTTAAAGCATTGTATCCATACAATGCATCTATTGGTTGAGAAATTCCTAAGCGTGTACTTAGATTTGCCGATCGAAAATCGTTGAAATAATCTCTTAGTGTTGATACTCTGCTCCTGATAAAGACATTACCGTCGGTTGGCAAAGGTTGAATAATATTCAGATCACTTGAATAGGTTAATCCCCGTATTGAATAGTAAACCCCTGCGCTATCTGCTTTTTCTCTTACGGTAGCAGAATAATTCGGTAAATCAAGACTCATTTTGACAGTTGTTTTTAAACCACTGATTGCAGCTTTAAGATTTTCTTCCGCAATTTTCAAGTCTTGCTTGAGAAGTTGTATATTATAGCTTTTTTCTTTGGCTAATTCAATACTTTCATCTAAGGTGAGTTTATATATTTCGGAGTATAAACTTAGCCAACAGGCAGTTAGAGCTAAAACTATAAAAAAAATCTTTCTCATTGTATACTGTGTTATAATAAGTGAGTTTTAATAATTGGCGAGTCGGAATAAATTTTCCCGTCTTTGATATGAATAATCCTGTTAGCATAGTTTGCAACTTCTTGTTCGTGAGTAATCAAGATAATTGTGTTTCCTTCCTGAAATAAATTTTGGAATAACCGCATGATTTCTTCGCCTGTTTTTGAATCCAAAGCTCCGGTTGGTTCGTCGGCTAATAATATTCCGGGATTAGTTACTAATGCTCTTGCTATTGCCACTCTTTGGCGTTGTCCTCCGCTCAATTCACTGGGTTTATGATCGATCCGGTCGGCAAGACCTACTCTTTCCAATGCTGTAAGCGCCTTTTTTTTTCTTTCATAATTGGGTATTCCTGCATAAATAAGCGGTAATTCTACATTTTGCAGTGCATTTAACCGGGGAAGTAAATTGAAATTCTGAAAAATAAAACCTATTTCTTTGTTCCTCATGGCAGATAAAGCATCATCATCCAAACTGCTGACATCTACTTTTCTAAAATAGTAATGACCGCTTGAAGGCGTATCTAAGCAACCAAGTATATTCATCAATGTAGATTTTCCTGATCCGGAAGGTCCCATGATCGCTACATATTCATTTTTGTCAATTTGAAGATTAATATCCTGCAAAGCAGGTATTTCTGCTTCTCCCATCGAATAATTCTTCGTCAAATTTTTTATTTCTATTAACATATTTTCCGGTTTTATTCGTAACGGATCGAATCCACAGGTTTTAAATTTGCCGCATTCTTTGCAGGAAGGTAGCCAAAACTGACCCCTACAATTACAGAAAATGCAAAAGCGATGAATATGGAATAAATTTTAATATATGTACTTACATCGGTAGCTAAAGTAACGATTAATGATAAGCTGACACCAAGAAAAACGCCGATTATTCCTCCGGTGATGCTTATTGCTACCGCTTCGGTCACAAATTGACTCATGATATCGGTTTTCCTTGCGCCGATAGCCCTCCGGATACCAATTTCCCTTGTACGTTCCATAACTGTTGCCAACATGATATTCATAATACCTATTCCACCAACAATAAGCGATATGGCAGCAATTGCCCCCAGCAAGAAATTATAAATCTGCCTTTCTTTTTCTTCCTGTTTTAGTAATTCGAAAGGGATAATAATACTGAAATCATCGTTGTTGAAGTGACGTCTTTTCAAAATTTCTTTTATTATTTTTGAAGCTTCAAGTAAATTGCTCGAACTTTTTACCTGAACTGTAATTTGTTGTACTTCACTCATTAATAAGTTCTCCCTTGAAAATCGATTCAGAAATGTTGTTAATGGGACATAAACATCCGTATTCAAATCTCTTGCAGCTAACTCTCCGACTGTTTCCGTAAAAAGCGTTTTAGATTCGAGAACGCCAACAACTTCCAACCATTGGTCTTCAATTTTCACCATTTTTCCAATAGGATCTGCGTTTTGAAATAGAGTGGAAGCTACGCTTGCTCCTATCACACAGACTTTTAGTCGTTGACTGTATTGGCTGCTATTGATAAAACTCCCTTTTTTCAGTTGATAATTAATCATTTCGATTAATTCGGGAGTGACTCCGATGAGCGTCGATTTGACGGATTTATCTTCGTATTTTACTTCGGGACTGCTTTCGGCCTGGCATGCAATTTTCATAACCTTTGGTACGATTTCTTTAATAACCATGGCATCCTTGATCGACAATCCCTGGGAAAATTTCGCCCTTGTTTCTTCTAATTCCTGATCGGAAAGTTTTTTTTCCCGGATGATAATATTATTCACACCCAAATCCTGGTATTTTGCAATTGCTTTTCGTTTTGCTCCTTCTCCAATAGATAACATAGTTATAACAGAAGCTACACCAAAAATAATTCCCAACATGGTTAAGAATGAACGAAACTTGTGGTCGGCTAAACCACGAATTGCTAAACGGAAATTTTCTTCAACCTGCATAATCAATTACAATCTAAATATTCACAACTTACTGTCATTCCCGGTTTTAATCTTTGATCCGATTTTAATAAACTGACTTCAACATCAAATACTTTTTGACGTGATCCCCGTTCTTTTATGTGACATAATTTTCCTATATATGTAACTTTTCCGTCAAAAATAATGTTTGGAAGTGCATCTAAACGAACTGAAACGTTTTGTCCCATATAAATTTTCAGGAAATCGTTTTCGTTAATAAATGTAGTCACCTTCATCCGGTCAAGTTCCGGTACTTTGGCTAAGTTATTGCCGGCATATATAAAATCACCTATTTTAATCAGTGATCTTGTCCTGTAATTCCATGCAATTTGAAAAACTCCTTCGTATTGTGTACGAATAGTTAAGTTTTTGATAATATCATATCCGTTATTGATTTGATTTTTGATTTGATTCACTCTGATTAGCTGGATTTTCAATTCATTTTCATCTATTATTTTATTTAATTCTATTTTCTTTTCATCACGAGCCAGACTTATTTTTTCCTGTTCGAATTCAAGCGCTTTAATTTTTTGAAATCGCTCCGATTCAAAACGCGACGATTCTAAGGCAATTTTTTTAAGATTAAACGTTGCTTGTGCTGTTTTATAATTGGAAATCAAATCATTAATCCTGTTGTCCTGATCAACGAGAAGTTTTTCCAATATTGCCAGCTGATTCTCTAATGCAGTTTCCCTGTCTACGATATATTTTTTCACTTCGGTAGGATCGAGTTGAATGATTGAATCGCCCGCATGAACAATTGATCCATGCTCCAATATTCCAATGATGCGCATTTCATACCAATAACCAAAACGGGGCAGTATGAAAGCTTTTGAATTCACGGCAACCAATTCGCCTGTTTCCATTATGGTGGTACCGGTATGTTTTTTATCTCTGCTTTCTTGTGATTCCTTTTTATTACAGGACAGGAAAAAAAGCAGAAGCGAGAGAACTACTGTAACCGGTTTCCATATAGCTTTGTGTGTCATTGTATTTCTTCTTTTGTTTCTTTCTGATCGGTATTATTTTCTTTTTTTTCATTCGCAAACGGATCTGTCAGAGCTACTTCATCATCTTTATTTAATCCTTTTGTAATAATCACATAATCAGTATTTTCAGTCCCAATTTCTATCTCTGTTTTTTCATAGGTCTTTCCTTTTTTCTTATACGCATAATAGGTATCTCCCTCTAAATGTACTGCATCTTTTGGAACGAAAAGCACATCATCAATTTTATCCATTATTATCCTGCAACTTACTGTTAATCCGGGCAATAAATTTTTATTTGTTTCATTGATTAAAATTTCTACAGGAAAAACTTTGATTTTCGATGAGTTGTCTTTATTTACTGCTAAATTGGCAACAGTACTTACCAAGCCCGTAAATATACTATCTGAGAAAGCATCCGGTTTTATTTGAACTGATAATCCTTTTGAAATTTTAGAAATATCTACTTCATTGATTTTAACAGTTGCCTTAAGTGAAGATAAATCAGGCAGTTGAATGAGTGGGAAACCTGACCAGCACTGATCCCCTATTTGAAATTTATTCCCGCTGTTCCAGTTTTTAGCAATGATTCCTATTCCCGGCGAAGGAGCTACAACGTTTAATTTTTGAAGGGTTTCATGCGCTTCTCTCAATCGTGAGCGATCTTGTTCTATTGAAAGATTTTTTTGTTTAAGATCTTCTTTTTGTATTTTAATACGATTATCAATTTGTTCTTTGGCACGCGTCAAAGCTATTTCTGCTTTATCTAAATTCAACTGGATTTCTTTCTTTTTTATGTCGGATTCATGAATTGCCGATTCAAACTGGATTTTAGAAATTTCTAACGACAACCGGGTAATTTCATAACTTGCATTTAGTTCTTCCAAATCCGATTGATGCTGGGCTTTCAATTTCTCTAATTCGGCAAGGCTGATTTCTAATCTTTCTTCCGCTTCAGTAATTCCTTTCTGAACTTCCGAAGGATCAAATACGATTATTGTATCTCCTGTATTTACCTCCTGACCGTCTTTTATGATATCTGTAATTTTCAAGTTCCCATACCTCCAGGGAATAGATGGAGATAATATGTTGATTGAATTTACTGTTTCTATTTCTCCTTCTTCATATAAATCGATATAAAACGTTCCTTTTACTACTTTTGCAACAGGCAATTGTTCTACTTCTTTCTTTTTGCAACTACAAAATAGCGCTAAAAATAAAATAGTAAATGGAGCGCATGCAATAATTTTTCTAAATATACAATTCATTTTGCAAACATCTTTTACAATTCATTATCATTATTCTCTTCTACAATGGTTTGATTTTCTGCTTGAACCATCTTTTGTTCTAATAAAACTTTCTTTCTAATATCTGAAGGATCAGGTTTTATTAACGATACAACTTCATTTTCTCTTAATCCCGATTCAACAATTATTTCTTTTGAAGAAGAAAGTCCGGTTGAAACCTGCCGCATATCAAATCCTTTTTTATTTTTTACATAAACAAATTTTAAAGAATCTTCTTCAAAAATGGCTACCTGAGGAATAACCAATGTGTCTTTTACTTCTGTTAAAATAATACGGCAAAAAGCGGTATAACCCGGAACAGGCATAGAAATAACACTGTCAACGCTTGCTTCAACCTCAAAGATTTTGACTTTCGATCCTCGTTTGTAGGGTGTGCCAATCGGTGATTTCAATAGAATTTTTCCCCATGCTTTATTTTCAGGCATTGCATCAAAAGTATACACTATCGAATCACCTACATTAATATATTTGAAATCGGTTTCTGAAGCATTAATTTTTATTTTCATTTCGGACAATTCGGGAATAGTTAGTATAGGCATATTACTCCAAATGGGATCGCCCACCTGGTTTTTCAACCCTGTGACCCGGTTAATGGATATCATTGCTAATCCATCTTTTGGTGACTTTACATTTAAGGCATCCAAGCGTTCTTTCAAAGATTTAATTCGATTGGACAGCCGTTGATTCTGTAGTTCCAACCGTCTTATTTCCGATTGATTAATGATATCGAGCGCTTCAAGTTTTTTATCAAATTGCTTTTTTTGTACCGCAGCTTTTTCTAATTCCAATTCTTTAATTTTTCTTAAATTGGGAGGCGAATAAATGAGTTGTAAAGAATCTAACTCGGCAATTTTGGTATTAACATTGTTACTTTCTACTTGGGCTTCTAAAATTGCATATTGTAGTTCCAAATCGGCTTTTGTTTTATTTAAGAAGGCTTCGGCATTTTCCAGGTAGACCTGCATGTTTTCATAATCGGTTTGTAATGCCTGAAATTCAATCTTACAGATGATTTCTCCTTCTTGAACATAGGCTCCATCCTCTACAAGATAGGTTATTATTCCATCTGTATGGACTGGACACACTACGACAGAAGTCATAAGAGGTTCCACGAAACCATCGATAGTTATCGAATTTTCAAAATTCGTATATGATACGGTAAAAGTTGGAACATTATTATATTCTCCGGTGGTACAGGAAGTAATAAGAATTAACAGAAAGAAAAAAACAGAGTTAGTATACCACACAATACTTTTTTTTATACAAATTGATTGCAAAGATAAGGAAAAAACCCATATTACTGCTCAATAAAGATTATTTTAGGATTTTTTAAAATAACTTTATATTATTTAGATAAATTAGCAACAGACATCCGGAATTGCATATTATCATTACATTGGAATAGATTTAACGGTTCTCAGCTGAATTTCTGCGGCGTTGATCAAGCATTTGACGCGCAAATTGCTGTTCTGCCTGTTGGTAACGAAAGATTTTTTCGTAAGAAATAATTTTTGTGAATTTTAAAACATATTCTTCATCCAATTTTGTTTCTTTTACTTTTATCTGTGTATAAAGATTGACAATTTCTTTATATTCGCTTTCGGTATGTTTTTTTCTATCTCTTTCATTGCCTGTAAACCGGAATATTGCTCTTCTAAGTTCCTGGTTTAGTTGGAATTTCTTTTCCTGTAATTCGTTATATAAGGGCCAAAATGCTTTGGATTGCTCTGCATTTAAATCCATGGCTTTAGAAATAAATGCAACTCTTTTTTCTTTAAATTCTTCAAATTCTGCTCTTCTTCTATCGGAGCGTTGAGCAAAAAGGAGCAAATGACTATTTGTCAATCCGATTAAAAAAAGGATTATCCACTTTTTTTTCATCATTTAAAATTTAAGTTTATTGCAGAAAATTATTCTCATCTTCCTCATAGTCTGTTGGATAAATAGCATCGTCGTAAGCTAATCGAGCCAATCCTTCTTCATAAAAATGGTAGAAATCATCAATATCTGATGATGAAGTTAATTTAAGTCCTTCTGTAGCGTAGTTTTTAGTTCGAAAAAGAGATGCTGGAGATCCCACAAACAAACGTAGCATCAAAGCAAAACCTGCGAACACTGCCGCCATATATATCCAGGGACGCGCTTGTTGCCATAAACTGACGGTTTTTGATTGATGAACAACAACCGGCAATTGCGACATAATACCATTCATAAAATTATCAAAGTATCCTTCGGGTGCAACGAAAGGATCGACTTTGGCAATATCTTTTAACAGTATTTTCTTCTTGTCCATAATCTTAAAATTATATCTTTTTTATAATTGACAATAAAAAGTTGAAAAAGTTTAATCCTGATTTAAAAAATCTTCTATTTTTTTTACAGCATGATGATACGATGCTTTCAATGCACCGGTAGAAGTTCCGGTAATCGATGACATTTCTTCATAAGACATATCATCAAAATAACGTAAATTGAACACTGCCCGTTGTTTATCAGGCAGCGACAACACTGCTTTTTGCAGTTTCAATTGGGTATCGTCTCCATCAAAGTATTCCTCGCCTTCTAATTTTTCAATCAGGAATGTGTCTGTTTCATCAATGGATATATTATTTTGTGCATGCTGTTTATTTAAAAAAGTCATACATTCGTTGAATGCAATTTTATAAAGCCATGTAGACAAACGGGCTTCTCCCCTGAAAAATCCGATATTCATCCATGCTTTTAAAAAAGTATTTTGTAATAAGTCATTGGTATCGTCGTGCGAAATGACCATTTTACGAATTTGATAGTACAATTTTTCGCTATAGTTTGAAACCACTTGTTCAAAAGCTTTTTTTTGCAGTTCTTGATTATTGCTGCGCAGTTGTTTCAGTGTTTCTTCTTCGTTGTAGATTCGCATGCATTCAGATAATTTAGCGCAAAAGTAACAAAAAAAACGGCTTTTCATCAAAAAAAAAGCCGTTTTTAAATTTATTACCGAATGAATAATTCAGATTACATCATTCCGCCCATTCCACCGCCCATAGGAGGCATCGGAGGAGCAGGATGTTCTTCTTTCTTGTCGGTAATCACACATTCGGTAGTCAGGAACATGCTGGCAATGGATGCTGCATATTCCAAAGCGATACGCGTTACTTTGGTCGGGTCGATAACGCCTGCAGCATACAGGTTTTCGTAAACATCTGTGCGAACATTGTAACCGTAATCGCCTTTTCCTTCTTTTACTTTCTGAACAACAACAGCGCCT
>Ga0209628_10004460_pt1 | contig 10126 bp, 5 predicted proteins | sample TergutCu122P4_FD_187285 | JGI IMG/M metagenome (GOLD analysis project Ga0209628, IMG submission 187285) | Cubitermes ugandensis P4 segment gut microbial communities from Kakamega Forest, Kenya - Cu122 P4 (SPAdes) (version 2) | ecosystem: Host-associated > Arthropoda: Insects > Digestive system >... | reverse complement strand
TTTAACGCTTGCAGTGCCTCTTTCTACCATAGGAACGGAAAGGGTATATACTCCCGCTGTTACCTTTACAAGTTTTGTTTCCTTGTATGTTCTACCACCCGCATCTGTTAGCGTGATAACTGCTGTGATTTTAGTTCCGTCTGGAACAGCAACATACACGTCTTCTGCATAAAAACCGGAAGAATCTATTTTCAGATACTCCAATTTTCCAGAAACAGAAACTGTTTTTAGATTTTCCTGAGGTATTACATTGGTGTCGTTAGGATTAACAGCATTTGAATAATACTGTGCATCAATTTTGATGTAATCTCCTTCACCACGACCACGTCCTAAGTTAGGAACTGTTATGGAATTACACCGGAAGTGTTTTTCCGCTATTTCCTCCTGTCCAACAGAATTTAACCTTTTAATTTTAGCGGTAAAATCCATAAACGAAATAGTAGCATTTACCCCTTTTGCAACCACAGGAACATTTATTGAATATTCCCCTTTTGCACCGACTGTTGTTTCCACAACATGACGACCATCAGATGTGTTGCTTGCGTCATACGCAGAGTAGGGGACAGAAACACGTACAATCGTTCCCGTAGGAGCAAATTGTAAATCTGATACAGTCTCGTCTAAATTAGCATAAACTGTTCCTTTAAGTGCAACATAGTCTAACGACCCAAAATCAAGAGGTTCCGAAACCTCGTACTTCTTACACGAAGTAATAACCATAGCCATTGCGGCTGTCAATACAAATAATCTTCTCATTTTAAAAAACATTTTTATTAATACTCTTTTTTACTTTAATTATAAATTATATATGTGAATTATAAATTTTTGCAAAGGTACACTTTTTTTTAATATAAAATGCAAAAATAAAAATTTGAGGCTATTTTTTTTTGTTGTATCCGTCGGTCTTCCCAAATAAAAAAAAACGTTATTTGTCTGTGTGTAATTCAAAAATTTTATGTACCTTTGCAGAAAAAAAAATTTATATACTAAAAGCACATAGTAATGGAATATTTGTCGAATAGAGTGTCGCAAATGGCTGAGTCTGAAACGCTTGCCATGACAAGAATTGCACGAGAATTAAAAGCACAAGGAAAAGATGTAATCAGTTTGAGTATCGGAGAACCCGATTTTAACACACCAGAAGAAGTTAAAAACTTTGCAAAAACGTCCATTGACGAAAATTGGACGCATTATCCACCTGTTCCGGGGTACCCAGAATTGCGGGAAGCAATCAGCAAAAAGTTTAAAAGAGATAATAATTTGGACTATAAACCCGAACAAATTGTTGTATCAACAGGGGCGAAACAGTCTATTTATCAAGTAGTTATGTCGCTTGTTAATCCGGGCGATGAGGTAATAATTCCCACTCCGTATTGGGTGTCGTACAAGGAAATTGTAAAGGTTGCAGACGGCGTATCTGTATTTGTAAAAACGACTTTGGAAAACGATTTTAAAGTAACTCCGCAACAGTTGGAAGCCGCTATCACAAAGAAAACCAAGTTGATAATGTACAGCAGCCCCTCCAATCCGACTGGAATGCTTTACACAAAAGACGAATTGAAGGCAATCGCCGATGTGTTGGCTCGCCATAAACACGTGTTTGTGATAGCAGACGAAATTTATGAACATATCAATTTTCAGGGAAAACACGAAAGCCTTGCACAGTTTGAAAGCATTAAAGACCAAGTAATTACGGTCAATGGCGTTGCCAAAGGATTTGCGATGACGGGCTGGAGAATTGGTTTTATCGGAGCCGCACTTCCCATTGCCAAAGCCTGCGATAAATTGCAAGGTCAGGTAACTTCTGCCACGTGTTCGATTGCACAACGGGCAAGCATTAAAGCAATGGAAATGAACCCCGAAACAAGCACTGACATTATTTCTATGCGGAATAAATTTAAAGAAAGACGCGATTTAATGTATAAATTATTGGCTGATATTCCGGGTTTGAAGACTCGTTTACCGCAGGGTGCGTTTTATTTTTTTCCCGAAATTAACAGTTATTTTGGAAAAAAATACGATAAATACACCATCAACGACAGCAATGATTTGGCGATGTATTTGCTGTACGAAGCAAATGTGGCATTGGTTCCGGGAGCCGCTTTTGGAGACGATAATTGCATTCGTTTTTCGTATGCTGCCGCCGAAAATGTGCTAATTGAAGCGGTTAGAAGAATAAAAGAGGCGCTGGCAAAACTGAAATAGTGGTTGATAAATCATGGTTTAAACAAAAAAGGTTGTTCAAAATTGGACTACCTTTTTTTATTTTGTAATTAATTCAATTTTTAAATTTTGTAAAGACACATTAAATTCTTTATTGCGTATACTTTTTTTCTTTTACGAATTACAAAATATACGTTTCCAGTAGTTTACATTGTGGGTTTGGTTGGAAAATTGCACGTTCAATAGCGGCTGGCACCAAAACGCATTCCCCTATTTTAATTGTTTCTTCGCTTTCTGAACAGAGAATCTTCGCATCGCCAGATAGGCAAATGTAAATTACAAACGAATCAATATCGGTGTACTGTTTTTCTATTGATTTGTTCAAATCCATAAAATTGCTTGTGAAAAAGGGCGTAGATATAATGTTGTTCGTGCTATTTTGTTGCTTTAAATACGAAATCAATGCATTTTCTGTATTGTTGTAATGAATGGCATCTAAGGCATCTTTTATGTGAAGCGGTCGTAATTTTCCGTTTTCATTGGGACGATTATAATCGTATAAACGATAGGTAATATCCGAACTTTGCTGAATTTCGGCGAGCAAAATACCCTTTCCAATAGCGTGAACCCGACCAGATGGAATATAAACAGCATCACCAGACTTTACGGGTACAAAATGTAAAATATCTTCAATTGTATTGTCGTCAAGATGTTTTTTTAGCAATTGCTTATTCATTGGAGTGCTAAAACCGATATTTAATTTTGCATCAGGTTCTGCATCTATCACATACCACATTTCCGTTTTACCATTGCAATGATGTTTTTGTGCTGCCAACTCATCATCTGGGTGAACCTGCACAGATAAATCTTTTTCAGCATCAATAAACTTAACCAACAGTGGAAATTCACTTCCAAATTGTTGAAACACTTTTTCACCGACTAAATCGTCCATATATATTTCTACCAATTCGTTGAGGGTGTTTCCCTTTAAAAATCCATTGGAAACTACGCTTGATTCGGGTTCGATGCCCGATACTGTCCACGCCTCACCGCAGTTGGCAAGAGGAGAGAAATCTTGTTTTAAAATATGTTTTATTCTACTTCCTCCCCAAATTTTTTCTTTAAAAATAGTCTCGAATTTTAATGGATATAACATTTTGAATTATTAATTATTTTGGCAAAATCTTATTTTAAAGCACTACGAAAAACATTTTGCTATTTTGTTTTATTCGGAAGAATTCGTTTCCCATCTTTGTATCTAACAATCCATGCATTTTTGATGCCTTGTTTTATGAGATTGTTTTTCAACGTTTGTGCATCTTTCATATTATTTCCGACTGGGATAACATATTGATAGTAAGTTTTTCCGTCAATAATACTCTCCTCCATAACAACGTTTTCTATATCTCGAAATTCTTTGGGCAATTCAGATTGTTTTAAGGGTTCATAGAGTGCTAAAATTTGCACTTTGTAACTCATTCCTACTTCTTTAATTTTTGGTGATGGAATGTCTTCTATAGGTTCGGAAATCGTTTCTATTGGCTTTTCAACTGTATTTGACGGACGGTATTCTACTTTGGTAATTTCACCGTCTTCCATATTATCATATATTTTGATGTAAAAAGTCAAAGCAAATATTTGTTCTTTTTCTGCTGCATAAACAATTACAGACGGCACAGATTCTTCCCCAACAAAAACAGCCTGACTATTTGACAACGGAACTTGAATATTTCCCTCCAAACCTATTTTGTTACTGTTCTGTAACTGATTTTTTATGTCTTCTTTATTTGGAATTTCAGGTTTTAGCACAGCATCCCATTTTTTTAACTGCAAATCTAAATAGTATTTTTCTATCAATTCTTTGGTTATTTTCTGCATTTGTTGTTTTTCGTGCTCAAAAAATCCCGATACCATTTTTGCTTTGACAGACGTTAATTGTATTGATTTAATTTTCCCTTTTGCATCGTTCAATTCCACTGTCCACACCATTGTTAATTCATTCTTTGCGATGCTTTTTTGGTTATTTGCGGTTGCTTCAACTTTTAGTGCAGCCGTTGTTTTATAAGTACAAAATTGCTTATTTTTTGCTTTGACTAACAGCGGCGAACCCGTAATAATATAATCTACGTTTACTTCAATTTTATTTTTTTTAATCATTTCGACTAACTTATTATAGGTATCTGCCAAACCGTATTTTTTTCCGCTCTTTGAACCCAAAAGTTTATTTATTTTCTTTTTTTCTATAAGAAATTGCGATTCATTAGCCACTTTTTTAAAGGCAGTTGTAGATATGGATTTTTCTTTCAATTTGGGTTTGAATTTTTTATCTAAACGTTCAAAACTTTCTTTAAACGCCTGATGTTTAGACTTTACCGAATCCTCAACAACGCCTTTCATTTGGGAAAATCCCGTAAAATTTGTACACGACAGAAGTACAAAAACCAATATTCTTACTATTATCCTACGCATTTTTTTCTTTGAATTTTAATTTTTGCAAAGATACAATTTTTTAGTGAATTGTGAAAACGTGAATTGTGAAACGTGAAAAGATTTTTGTCCACGATAAAATAATCTATTCAAATTATTTTTTCAACAACAGCCTTATTTCTTTAATTTTTACAAGTCCGAAAGCAAAGACGGAAAATCCGCAGAGACAGAGCATTAGAATAAGATTTAGTTTGCTGTCAAAAGGTAGTTTTAAGGAAAATCTGCCTATTATTATCGTAAAAAGTAAGAATCCAGACAAGCGAATTACGTAGCCTTTGGTTATTTTTAATGAAAATATTTTCTTTGCAATGATAATTTCTGCTGTGATAATAAATAATTGCGTACAAAGACTTGCTATTGCCGAACCAAGTGCTAAATATTTGGGTATCAATAAAATATTTAATCCGATATTTAAAATCACCGCAATAAATGCAATGATATTTAATTTTTTCAGATTTCCGTTTGCCGTGAGTAGTGTTCCCAAAATATAAGTCGCCGACAATGGAGCAATACTCAACATCAATATTTTGAAAACATCGGAAGACGCCGAAACGTGATTATTATAAAGTATTCCCATTATGGGGTAACTATAATAATATGAGGCAGTTGCAAGCATTACGCCGTAAATAAAAATAAGCGTAAAAGAGGTCTTAACCAAGGAATTTACAGACGTTTTTTCGGCGAGCATTCGTGCAAACATTGGCAAAAGTAAAACAGAAAACAATAAAGAAACAATGATTGCCGCATCTAACAAACGAAACGCCGATGCGTATATTCCCGCCTGTTCTGCCCCTAAAAATCGCTCCAAAAATATGGCATCTGTTCGATTGTGCAAATTGGTTAGCAATACCAACAAAGCAAACGGCAAACTCTGAATTAAAATATACTTAAAATATTGATAATCAATGTATGGCGATTTTAATTTTGTTTTTCTCAACACAACAGGCAAGGCAATCGCAATGGTGAATAAATAGGCAAAAGTCTGCGTGTAAATAAACCATTCTATCTGAAAAGGAGTATCAGTTACGTTTCCCCAAAGCAGTACGCCGCAACAAATAATCATAATAATACGGTCGGCAACCGACAACAAACTATCGGTTTTAAACATCAACAAACCATTGACATTCGACCGCAAATACAAAATAAAACTCGCCAGAAACTGATTGATAACCAACGGAATAAGCAATTTATACTGATATACATCGTATTTGGCAAACAAACCCGCAATCAATACAACCAATATATAAAACAGTCCAAAAAGCAATTTTAGGGTAAAAATGCGGGAAAAACCTTCTTGCAGAAAATCATTTGAACGGGCAATGCTGCGGTTATTGAAATTAGTTATTCCAAAATCGAGCAACATATTGAAAACCATTGAGAAATTAAACAATGCAAAATAAATTCCGTAAGCATACTCGCCTACTGTATTTTGGACGGTTCTATCAATTCCAAATATCCAAAGCGGCTTAATGAGCAGATTAAGCCCCAAAAATAGAAGTAAATTTAGTAAAAATTTTTTCTGCATAATAGTGCAAACAACGTGGTGATTTGATGATTAGTGTGTGAATGCTAATATTTTTTAGTTCGTACAAATTACAAATATTAAACAATTTATCATAGTTTTTCTTTCGGAAACAAAAATAGAAAAAATGAGTAGAAGAATGCAAAGAATGTAGCACCATCTTGTGGTTCGAGGGTGTCTTCGGTGAACATTGAAAAAATAACAATGCAGAAAAACGCCAAAAATAAAGGATTTCTGAATTTTTTCAACGCAAAAGCGGGGTAAAAAATAGAAAATAATATCAGCAACAATCCGACAATTCCGAAGGCAATCGCAAGGGTGAAGTATTGGTTATGACTGCGCATATTTGTTCCTGCTAAAGAAGAATTTCCTAATTCTAACTCTTGAGCAAAGACATCTTTAACATCGCCTGTGCCTACGCCAAAAATGGGATATTTTTTAATAGTTTGTATAGAATATTTCCAAAGTTCTATCCGCTGCGGAATGGTGTAACCACGAATATTGCCTGTGTGATAATATTCGCTAAACTCCCACAATACGCTATACATTCTGTTGATAATATTTAACTTATGTGTATAAGAAACATTGGCAATTCCTTGTTCTATATTGTAAATATCCTTTTCTGATAAAGCCTCTACACCCAATCTGTCTTTGTGCAATCCCATTGAATTTAGATAGCGTATAAGTGTGATTTTAACTGAAAATCCGTTTTGAGTATAATCGTTAAAATTGATATTGCTTCGTTTGTTCCATGCTTCTTCCAATTCAATATCAGAAATATAGGTAAAAATATAACTTCCATTTTCGATGTATGCTTTTTGGGGATTATGAAAATATGGGTTGCCGTCTGGGGTGTATTTTGCAGCCGTTTCTATGGAAAAATTAGCAGTAAAATATTGTTTTACAGTATAATAAATCACAATACTTGCACATAATAGTACTACTGCAAACAAAGAAGGAACAATGTATCTAAAAAACTTATTATTGTTCTGAATCGCCATTTTAACGGCAATAATAATTCCTACAATAAAAAACAAAACAATTGCCGTTATTGAACCCGAATAAAGCAAGAAAAACAAAAACCAACACAAAGAAATAGCAATAATAATTTTCTGATTAGTAGTTATTTCTGACTTAAAAAATAAATACAGACAAACAAAACAAACAAAACAAATATTTATTTCAAAACGAAGATAGGAAATAAATAAAGCCATTTCCCGCTTGTCTGCAAGGTTTCCAACCAAATAAGTAACAAACCCTGAAAACGAACTGATAAATACTCCTAAAACATACAATATCAATATGTTTTGATATTCTTTACGGGATAAAGGTTCACTCGTGTAAAAAATAATTGGAATGAAAAACAAAGGAATTTTTATCCACAAATCTTCTAATCCATATTGCAAATTTTCAGAAGAAATAAGCCATAATAAATGAACAAAATAAATAATCAAACAATTCAACGCTATTTTAGATTGGAAAAAATTTTTAAATTTTTGTTCTATATTTCTTTCTAAAAACCAGTTAATTACGAGAATAATTCCGCCTAAACTCATCAAAAAACGAGAAAAAGGAATTCCAAGCACATACAAAGTTACTGCAAACAAAAAAATAATGCGATGCTTTGACATTGAGCGAATAAAGTCAACTAATGGAGGGAGGATGATTCTTTTTTCTGTTTCTGTGTTTATTTTTGATACAAAATACAGCAAAACAAAGAAAAAAGAAAAAAACATGATTCCCGCTTGTTTTTCGAGCATGGATTCTACTGCAAAGTTAATTCCTATTATAATGCCCAAAAGAATAAAAAGAATATTTTTTGCCTTATACCCTATCCAAAAAATGAGAAACATCATTGACAAAAAGAAAATAATTCCTGCCATTCCTAAGGTAACAAATATTTGTAAATATTGATTATGAGCATTATAATTTTCTTCATACGGCACAATATATTCTTCTTTTTCGTATTGTTTTTTTAATTCTTTTTTTATATCGCCTGTACCAACGCCAAAGGGTATGTTATCCATTCCAACTTTAAAACTTGCGTTCCAAATCAGCAGACGCACATCTTTTTCACGCGGTTGTTTACTGTTTTCCTGTATTTTACTGATTGTAGATTGGATTCTATTCATTTCTGGTGGTAACAATTTATAAGATAGTAGGAAAACACCACTTAAAAAAACGATGCTGGCAAGGAGGTGCGGTATAAGTTTTCGTTTAAAAAAGAGAATATAAAAAAGATAAAACAACAAAATGGAAACAAAAGTTACGATTCCTGCTCTGGAATCTAACAAAATTATTTCAATGGAGAATAAAATAATGCCTATGCCGCCGATAGTTTTTTCCCATAACTTTGTTTTATTGTGCAAAAAAAGATAGATAATTATCGCGAATGAAAAACAATAATACATAGACGCATACGAAGGGTGGTGAAACCAAGAGGCTTCTTCATAATGAAAATGATAAAACCACGCATCTTTCCTAAAAAACGTCCACGAATGAACAACAGAAATAATAAGCGTAACCATGTTTCCAAGTACAAAAAACTGCAATATTCTCTGTGTGTTTTTTTTAGACCAATTATCAGAATTTATAGTGAAAATAATAAAGGGAAAGAGCAACAAGGGAAGTTTTAACAATAAATCTTTTAGTCCAAATACCAAATTTTCACTATATAACAAACCCAGTACATACAATACATACAATCCCGTACAAAAAATGAATGGCAATAGTAATTTATTTGTTTTTAGCGCATTAAATTTATGTGAGAAATTTCCTTGTATGAGCCACAATAATAACATCAAAGCAATAACAGAAGGGGCCATATTAAAATATGGAAAATTGGGCGTAGAAAAAGGCATCACAAAGGCAAATAAACACAATAATATCAACTGAAAATTGAAAATTAAAAGTTGAAAATTACTTTTTTTGTTGCTTTCTGTCATCTTTTTTCCTTTGTTTTTTTTTTAAGAAGTGCAAATGTACAATTTTTAGTTTAAAACAAACCTCTCCAACACCTCTATTCCTTTTCCTACGGAGTCAATTTTATCAAAGGTAATGGTTAATTTTTCGTTATTTTCTCGCATATAGGCAAGTGTGGGGTTGTTTTGTAAGGTATGTAAGACGTGCGAAAATTGCAAACTCTGGTAATAAACCGACTCCGAATTGGAAATAAAATGACCGATTAACTTCTTCTGTTTCAATATTATCTTCTCTAACCCGACTTTCTTTGCAGTTCGGCGTAAAATGATAGTTTTTATCAATTCTTCGGCTTGCGGGGGAATTTCTCCGAAACGGTCAGTCAATTTTTTCCTAAATTCGTTCAATTCTTCGTCTTTTGAGAGGCTATTCAACTCTTTATATAAGGCATACCGTTCTCCGCTGCTGGCAATGTAGGTGTCGGGGAAAAGCAATTCCATATCGGTTTCGATAACGCAATCTTTCACAAATTCATAGTCGGAATTTTCGGAAATATCTTTTGTATTTGCTTGATTTTGATGTAGTTCCGCAATCGCTTCTTCCAATATTTTTTGATACATTTCATAACCAATATCAGAAATAAATCCGCTTTGTTCGGCACCCAAGAGGTTTCCTGCCCCGCGAATATCTAAATCTCGCATAGCAATATTGAATCCGCTGCCGATGTCGGAAAATTCCTCAATGGCACGCAATCGCTTTCTGGCGGTATCTGTGAGGACATTTTGAGGAGGCGTGAACAGATAACAAAACGCTTTTTTGTTTTTTCTGCCGACCCGTCCGCGTAACTGATGCAACTCGCTAAGTCCGTAATTTTGAGCATCATTGATGATTATCGTGTTCGCATTGGGAATGTCCAAACCCGACTCAATAATAGCGGTAGAAACCAACACATCGTAATTTCCGTCAATAAAATCAAGCATAATTTGCTCTAACACATCGCCTTCCATTTGTCCGTGAGCGATTGCAATGCGTTGG
>Ga0209628_10004459_pt1 | contig 10127 bp, 9 predicted proteins | sample TergutCu122P4_FD_187285 | JGI IMG/M metagenome (GOLD analysis project Ga0209628, IMG submission 187285) | Cubitermes ugandensis P4 segment gut microbial communities from Kakamega Forest, Kenya - Cu122 P4 (SPAdes) (version 2) | ecosystem: Host-associated > Arthropoda: Insects > Digestive system >... | reverse complement strand
GTGATACAATTGGTCCTCCTGATGATGAGCAGCGTGCTGCTCGAAACATGTTGAGGAGTGTAATGTAACTTATATTGTTGAATATTAAGAGAATGTGCACTAAGTTGGTATTTTGAAAGGTCTAGAAGATTTTGAGTTTCATGTATCCTATTTATTATCATAATTGGAGGAATATTAGTACTATTTATGGATATAACAAGACTAGCATCAAACGAAATATTCTCACCATCAAACAAAATACATCAGGAAGTAGGTTGGGCTAAGGACTTATCAGCACACCAGTAATTGGACAACTATTGTTTGTCAGGTAAAATTTGCCATGGTGTACCATATAATACCCATTACACACCGCTGGGACAACAATGCTGCATTCTAGCTGTGCCCATGTCATATGTTCAACTTAGGAAACATATATATTTCCCAGAGAAATGTTATGAATGTGTTCAGAGTTGCTGGGTGTAATGTTTCTAAACCTGATGGACTGATACACTCCAAATATTTCTGCTGCTTTGATATCCATTTATAGAAGAATTCAGAGGCTGCTGCTTGTGGCATTTGGCTTACCTTACAGAGAGTCAATGAAAATAATGTCCAAAACATTCTGAAACCATTTTTCTATTAAAAGATAAGATTATATTTTACCCTCAGATGTTTTACATTGCCATATATGAATGCATGTAAAAAACGCCTCTGAAGATTCATTATGTGTATTAGGCAACAAGGAAATTTTCTTCAATTTTAAGACATGCTGCATAATCTCATTGTTGTTTTCCACAAAATGCCATTCATTTAATAACTGTCTTTTTCTGTTGAAATAATACTCACTTTTCCATAAACCATGTGCTACAATTTAAATACCAAGGCAGTCATGTAATGGCTAATACTTGATTTTTCTGGGTTTCCCTTTTTAGAGAAAGTTTCATAAATCAATAAACATAGGAGGCAGGGCTAGACTATGCAGGGGAGTGAAAGGTTTAAAAATCCACCATGCTGAGAAGTGGTTAAGGAGAACCAGCCTTAATTGACTCACTAATTTCAGTTGCTCGGAAAGGGTTGTGTTTACGTTACTATCTGGAATGTTTGAAGTCACAGAATTTCTGTGTGATGTGAAAATTGGGGAAATTCTGGTTTATGAATTTTATGTTGTGTAAATAATTCTATTTATGTTTAATAAGGTTTTCTTGAAATCTGTTTAGGACCTGGGAAGAAGGAAAGCTGTTTATATTTGATGACAGTTTTGAGCATGAGGTGTGGCACAACGGCACAACTACCAGACTCGTGCTTATAGTCGATGTTTGGCATCCAGAACTGACAGAAGCTGAGAAGAGGTCAATGCCTGCTATTTGATGTGTTAAATGATGTGGGAACTGAGTTTTTTAACATGGAAAGTTATTCAGTCAATTAACAGCACGTTTATCCTTGCAGCTATCTGTCATAGTGTTATGAATCTTTTTAGTGGATAGTTCTCTTGGTACCAAAACTGTTGTGGAGCCTTCCATGAGAAGTTCTGGTATAATCTAACAGTGAATTTTCCTTTACTGTTACAAATTCAAAAGCTGATTCTTTTTTGAATTAAGATCTTTGAAAGCTATTTCAGCTGAAATAAAAAAAAGAATAAAATCAGTGCATAAATTTTGAGATTTTTACAACAGTAAGTGTTAAGTTTGTATTCTTCTGGGACAAGCCACATTGTAACTTCATAGACAGCTACCAGCCTTTCAGAGGAACGTAGCTCCTCCCAGCTCTTTACCACTTTGAAGATGGAGGTGGTAGGTTTCTCTGAAACATCGATACTTATTTGCGAAATTACGTGGTGTCTCATTCAGTGTTCAGACACACAGAGGATTTGTGTTAATGTTAATTTATTATCACAAACAGTTATGATGAAGAGGAAGCCTTTGATCTTAATTTCTTACGTATTGTGTGTACCATCCAAAATTCTTCCTATTCTTCCATGTCTGTGATTTTAGGTAGAATGTTTGGGTCTGTAGGTAACTTAAGGTGGGTCATCATGTTGTGTTTTTGCAAGTTAAGTTATAAATAATTAACTGTTTACCGCAACTGTTTGTTGTTTTCAACAATAAATAGTTGTGCTGTAGATATTTGGGTAGTTGTTTATCAATTGCATAGTGAACTCAAACTGCCATTTATGTATGCAGGGAATGTTTGTATACTGATGACACATTTGTACAGATAAAAGTCCATTTGTAAAAGTGCCTTTTGGTGATATTTTTTTTGTATGTTATATTAAGGATCTGTGGTCTATTGTGATATGAAATAAATTACATTAATTATTTATACAAAATCGTTTCCATTGATAATTCCATGAGGCAGAATTCTATACAGTGTCAGCATCTGGGCATACATTACTGTCAACATCTTCAGGGTTCGTGAGCCAGAAAGGGGAAGTGTACCAGTCAATGTCTGCAGTGGTATAGCGGTGACCAGATCACTTGCTGGCTGTTGGGGCTGGTAAGATGGGAAGTACTTTGCACGTATGCGCCACTGCGCTCTTTCTGTTTTGAAAACATTCTCAGTGATGGAAGGTATGCAAGTACTTCCATAGAGTAAATGTTTGTGAAAGTGGTGTAGTGAATGATTGATAAATCATAAAATTGTTGTAAATATGGGTAAATATAACTTTATTGAAACCTGGCAACATACAGTCACAGGTAGCCACCAGCAGATGGTCAGCAGTTTTGTGTGGGGAGACACATCATGCGATGTATCGCCAGTGGGCGGCTTTGAGGCTGGCCTATTGTAAGATCATTGGTGATGTGTATTATCATGCCACAATCTCAAAGCTGGATGCTGGGTGGAGGTGATATAAACCCCATGCCAGAAGTACTCTGTCTTTGGGTTCCGAATTTTGGTCTATTAACATTTGCATAGCACCGTGGCAGTTCCACGCGGTACATCTCAGTGTGTGTTTAGAATTGTGGTGCAGTGTTTTGTACAAGTGAATATTATGATGGTGCTGTTAAAGTGAACTGACTATATGGCTAAATTAATACTATCTCTTGAAACCTTTTTAAGGAGCCTGAGTGTTTTAGGTACTTGTTAGAAATAGATTTGGGAAACTTGCGACCCTTTACTGGCATCAGTACCACTGTTGTTACCCTAGAGAGCGGTGGCGTACGATCATTGCACTGTGCATTTGTCCAGTATATTATCAATTTGGAGATTATTGTTTGGGCAGTAAATTGTGCTACTTTGGTACAAGTTGTAGCTAATGTGAATGGTGGGAATAGTACAGTGGTTAGTACAGACTATAGCTTAATGAACTGGCATCGGTACAAATTCCTTCCATGCCTGTCCTGGTATCATGTAGCTACACAGGTGTTGTGTCCAGCACGGACATAGCAACTGGTGGCAGCGAATCCACCGATCTTTCCCCTACCCCCTTTAGGGTCAAGCTACCAAATAGCGATCAGACTCCACCGACCTCTACAATGATTTGACACTGCCTTATTGTTCCATAATCAGCTTGCCAGTGACCACCTTATTGTGACTGCAGCAATGTACAGTGGCTGGGAGCTCAGCTAAGTAGTTCTGTGGTTACTGCTAAGTAATTGGCAGGGAGGGGTAGTGGACTGTGGTGGATATGGAGGTGTTGCAGGAGAGAAGTGAAGCCGGATGTTTGTTTTCTGTCAGGACATTTGAAGTTATGGGGGTGTTTTCACTGCAGCAGTGGCTTCCTTCATGAGTCAGGGTTGGTCATGGTGGATTACTGTATGTTGTTTTGGTGTGAAACAACATTTGTAGCATTTATAGCCTTACTTCCTAATTTTTGAGCTCAATACAAGCTTTATGTTTTGAATTTATCATGCAGAATGGAATGTGATATACTAGGTCTTGCCATAAGTTCTGTTACAACTTTCATTTTTGCAAGAAAGGGGTGAAACTGGTGTCCCGAGTGTATCAAGGGGACGTGCTACAAGGAGTTGTGAAACATCTTAACATGACCTTCAGTGGTCAGGAATGGGTCTTCCAGCAGGACTCATTTCCTGTCCAAAAGGCCAAGACAACTGATGAACCTTCTGGCCATCATCAGCCCCGAGAATTGGCTTTTGGGGAGTGCAGACCTCAAAACACTGGACAATAAACTGGGCTGTTTTGAAGGACATGGTGAGTCGAAAGTGTCACGACAGCCTGGAGAGCCTGAGGAGATCCCTTGTGAAGGCAGCGGCAGAGATCCCCCTGGAGATGGAGAGTGCGACGACAACAGAGTGGCTAGAGCGTCTGAAGGCTTGCGTTGAGGCACAGGGCAGCCATTTTGAGTGACATTATTATAAATGAAAACCTAAAACTATTGCAAATAAATTATTTGGCTTGAAAAATGGATGTTTTTTTTAATTTTCCTTCTAGGTCACATTGTACTTGTAACAGAACTTATGGCAAGACCTAGTAAAGTGACTTATGTAATGGGCCTGACACCCCTTTTGCTGTCCGTCATCATGACCCTGGTGCAGAAAGGCACCCACCTCATTTGTTTTGCCCCCACTGCAGAAAAGTTTTCTTATTGCTAGGGCAGTCAGAGACCAAATTAAGGGTATTTGAAAGGAAGGTACTAAGAAGAATTTACGGACCTACCAAAGAAAGTGATGGCACATGACGCATTAAATTGAATGAAGAACTAAACAGACTGATTGGTAACAAGAACATCATAAATTACATTAAAGCACAAAGACTAGCCTGGTTTGGACACGTACACTGTATGCCAGACAATAGCATGGTAAAAAAAGTATATGAGTGGTCACGTGCGCTAACAAGATCACTAGGAAGACCTAAAAATAGGAGGGAGGATGATGTAAAAAGTGACATAGCAAATATGAAAATAACAAACTGGAGGGACTGCATCAGAAACCGGCCCAAATGGAAAGAATTCGTTGAGAAGGCCAAAACTTCCCTGAAGTTGTAGTGCCTTAAGAAGAAGAAGGGCAGTCAGAGGTCACAAAGTGACATATTATTAATGGATGACGGTCTCTGTCAAATACTAGCGACACACATGCACTGTGTTTGATAATGATTGACCAACATAACAGCAAGATTTTGCCCAAATTTGGATGGCAGTCTGTTGTGTTACGCAATTCTCACCTGGCTCATACTTGCTTTCGCAATAGTGGCGGCATTTATATCTGAGGTGGGGTCATCTGTGAATTTGGGAAGATTGGTAAGACTGTAAGTGGAGAGATCAGCCACTGCAGCAGGATGACAGGACTGTGTAGTGTGTGCTGTGCGGTGTGCAGTGAGAGGTGCGTGCAGAGGGTGTTACAGGAGAGGAGTTTCATCGTGCATACGGCTTGCCTGGATAGATGATTTGGGCTGGGGGAAATGAATGCAGAATTTGGTGTGAGAGTGGGCATTTGGTAGACCAGCATGTAGATGGTAGGATAGTATTAGTGTGGGAAGTAATGTGTGGTAATGTGAAATGGAGGTAACAATGTGTGGAATGGTGGAGAGTGAGTGCAGGACATAGTGTCAGATGTTATGCAGCATCATGGAAAGGAGATTATGGTGATGATAAAAACAGTAACTTCTAATTTATTAGAGGGCTTGGTAATAGCTAAAGCTTAGAACAGACACGCTTAAGTCAATACAACAGTTTAAAAAAATATATAACGAATAATAAAAAGCTGTCACTGTGGTGTGGTGCATACTGAAGTTGTGGTTGAACTAGATGGTTTGTGGATTTGAGGGATGGTAGCAGATATTTTGAATAAACAATCACAGACAGCTGACAAGGGGAGTCCTCCAGCTTTGGGGTTGGGCAAGTGGCTAACAACCCATCACCACAAAAAATAAACAAGGAATATTATGCAAGTCCTCAGACTTTGATAAAATATAATTATATAATATATAATGAGATATAATGTGTAATGTAATGTGATGTAATACAGTATAATATAATATAATATTGGCCAGTCACCATACAGTAGTGTCACTGCAGTCCATAGTGCTCTAAATACAACAGAGCTGTTGGATGACACAGAGATTTTTCCAACCAAATAGTTTTGAAGTGATGCAGATTGCTGATGTGGTTTGTTTACTGTTTTGGCTGTCAATTATTTATTACAGTTGTAATAATAATAATGAATTATGCAGTGATAACAGATTATGTGGGCAGAATGGTGCTTCTGATTTAAACAAGAAACCTCAGGGCAAATGCAGTCAGTGTCGTGGTGACCAGAAATTGTCGGGCTGACACCGAGCCGCTGGAACACACGTCATGTTTGACATCCTTCAAGTCGTCTTCTTCGATTGACACAGAAAGTGTCTTTTTCTTAGTTGCCACATAACGGACAGCTGCAACAGCAACACATGTTACAGGATGTGGTTACTATATATACCACCTGCTTTAACACTTAGGTTCTCTTAATTTTTGTCCACACAGTATATGCTTTTTGTATGATTTTTATAACAAGCATATTTTTTTCTGTAAACATCAGGATTTTTATTATGTAAAACATCATCTGCATCATGCGAGGTGGGGAAATATATTTTACATTTTATTTATAACATCTTCGCGTTTCTCAGGTAACTCAATGAAGGGTATCTACGCATGTTTTCGTCGGTTCTGCTTGTTGAAGGAAGCCCAGATCGCGGTTGGTCTTTAAGTGACATGTCACCACGTTTGAACCGAGAAAACCATTCGTAAACCCTTGCCTGGCCCAAAGCTTCTTCTTTAAAAGCCTCTCGAAGCATTGTGACAGTTTCTGCTGCTGTTTTCCCCAAAAGGAAACAAAATTTGATGCAAACACGTTCTTTTAAGTCTGCCATCGAAAAATCGACGAAAACAATGACAGAGGCTCAAGAAAAAAATCACCCTGACGCTATAGACCTTTCCTCAAGGACGCCTCTTGGCCAATTGATACGGAGGGCAGTCACGTACACGCACCAAGCGGGAGCAGACGGAAGTAACGCCCCTCTCCACTACAGAAAAAAAAAATTCTCGTTATTTTTGGGTCCTCCCTCGTATGTTTTTACTGGTTCTAAAGCAGATGTATTCGTATTCAAATTCCATGTAACTGTACGCTTCTTCTCACATGCCATTCCAAATATTAAACATCAAAACTGCATCGCAACTGCAGCCCTCCTAACATCGACAAAATTCAAGTCTAGTACCATAACTGCTGAATTTTTTTCCCCGGCTGTATACTCTAAAGCTGTCAACTTACCACTGTTTTATGCAGTCCTCCAAACTACCTTAACCAGAAGGACAAATGGGCTGCGTCTGCGAATTTTCAGAGCTGTAAAATTTTCTTTTTCCTGTAAATAATTTGTCTTTGTTGTTTCCCCCACCTTTTGTTTTCTGTTTGCTGTCTCTTCATGCCCCAAAAAGTTTGCTAAAATTTTCCTTTTCACTGTAAATAATATATTGGCTTCCTTTTCCCCCCCACCCTTTGTTTTTTGTTTGCTCTCTCTCTCTTCCTGACTTGAAGGTTTGCGAAAATACGAATTGATGATCCATCAGCATGTGTTTATTTTTTGTGTATGAACGTGCTCTTTTAATGTGCTCACAGTAACAAGGTCCTCATGGAGTTTGCATATAAATACATGTTAACCTTAAAAGTAACAGTGGTTACTATGTGTACCAGCTTTCTTATTATTAAAACTACTTCTAATTTACGTACAGAAGTTATTTGTATGTTTTGTGTGATTGTGAATAAACAGCCGGAATTTGTTTATAGTGCAGTTGCAAAGTGTACTTCGTAATATAGACAGTATGATTCGTGTTAAGGTGACAACTGCTGGGACTGAAGCACGATTTCCTGGAGACTGTACTAGTAAACTTGAATACCTTAAGTGACCAAGTCTGGTATTGTTCAACAAATAATTAGCCATTTGTGGGCTTTATTTATGAACTACAAAAAAAAAAAGCCTCATGTGGGGACCTTGTCCAGCTGCCACGTATTATCGGCGAATCAACCGTTTGTCGGATTTTCATGGTATTCAATGGAGAAGTTACGAAAATTTGTCGAGAAAGCATGAGATTCGTGAAAATTGGCCCAGTGGAAAGTACTTTACACAAGGGCGTAAATAAATTCCTAACCGAACTTCCGATGTCTCTCGACCGATTTGGTATGAAATTCCATCTAGTAGATCTCCATTTAATGCCATTTAGCAGTTATGATTTTAATGAAAATGGATAAAAGTCATAGTTTTACTAATGGGCGTAAATTAAACCTTGCCCCTATTTCTATGTTTTTTTAGTCCGATCTGAATGAAATTCGGCACAGGAAGTGAGCACTACGGTTCATCGAGTGATGGTGAATTTCGTGAAAATCGACGCAGTGAAATCCGGGTTTCACTTAGGAGCCTAAATGAATTTCTGTCCGCACTCTCGACATTTGTTGTTCGAATTTGGTGAAACATGGTTTGGGATATCAGCACACGCTGCTGTTGAGCGTTTGCGAGTTTCATGAAAATCGGCGCAGGGAATGCCGTACGTGTGCTGTGTGTACCGCAAAATCGTATGACGTCTTGAAAGTAAAGAACGCATTGGTGAAGTCAGTACAACGTTACCAACTACACAATTAATAATTTTAACCAATATAATCCCTTTGTGTTGTTAACTGTGCACATATTAAATTAGTATATTCCAGGCACAACTAAATTCTATTGAACTACATGTTTCGACTTATCTAAGGTCATCCTCAGATTCACAGTTGGCCTTTAAAACGCACCGAGGAGGAAATATGAATTACATAAGTCCATAAAAACTCAGTTAAAATTATTAAAATATTAAGCACACAACATAAAGCTATCCAGCTACTATCTAACTGTACACTGTCCCTGATGTGATTCACACTGTTGACTAGAAAGAAGTGGACCAGAACACCTGGAATTCTCCCTGAAGTTAAGGGGCTCCTGTGGTATACGGGTGGACCCAGGACGTCGGGTGGGGGCGCGGGTGTCGGGGCCGGAGTTTATGGGCAGTCCCTGGGTAGAAGGCTGAGTATCTCTCTAAGAATATATGCTACAGTTTTCCAGGGCGAGATATATTCTATCTTGGCATGTGCTTTTGAAATTCAAACGAACGATAGACCAGAGAAGTACGTTAGTATTTGCTCTGACAGGCAGGCGGCTCTGAAAGCTCTTCAGGCTGCTACAACATCCTATTGGTACAGCAGTTCCAGAAGGCCAAGATTGACGTTTCTGCCCACGATTCTTTGGGACTCTTTTGGGTCTTCGGCCATTCTGGGATACGTGGAAATGAAATTGCCGATGAGCTGGCAAAGGAGGGGACCGTTTAGCCGTTTGTTGGACCGAAACCCGCCTTGGGGGTCTCTAGGCAGATCACAAGAAGAAAGATAAAACCCTGGATTGAAAGCCTGCATATGGCGATGTGGCGGGGTCTTACAGCGCTCAGGTACAGGCTCGGTAACTGATCTCGGGCCCCAGTCCGACTTTTAAGACCCAAATACTGTCCTTTAAAAGGACGCAATCGAGGGTGGTTGCTGGCCTGCTTACTGGACACAGCACCCTGAGAAGACATCTCTACATAATAGGGCTGACTGACAGTCCCTTTTCAAAAGGTGTAGGGCAGAGGAGGAAACCTCAGCTCACGTTTTGTGTGAGTGTGTAGCTTTGGCGACACTCTAGACATACCTAAGTGGGGTCTTTATTTTCTTGGACCTGAGGATGTTAGAAGTCAGAATATAGGGGAACTTTATTAAGGGGACAGGGCTCCCGTGATTTAGATATTAGTCTAAGGTAGGGTTTCTCAACCGCCGGGCCGCGGCCCGGTACCGGGCCCTGGCATCAATTATACCGGGCCGCTAGAGGTTCTCCTGGAATTTGTCATTCTAGTTTTCTAAGTATTATTCATGAATAAATATTTTATAGTGGAAATATTCTGAGGAGAATAATAGTCTTTAATGTGTCAAAAAACTCAGACCCATAACGCCTAAATAACATCTGTGTAGCAAATATCAGTAACCAAGATTTCATTAGTCCAGTGATTGATAACTAATTTAAATGTAATCTTATATGTGTCAATATGCCACACTCTGTTGTTGTGTATTGCACCCCCGCGTGCAATGTTTGTGTGTTATGTAATTGTACTCCATTTATGTACTTCATATATGTCTAATTGTACTCCATGTATGTATACCCACAGGAGT
>Ga0209628_10004457_pt1 | contig 10128 bp, 8 predicted proteins | sample TergutCu122P4_FD_187285 | JGI IMG/M metagenome (GOLD analysis project Ga0209628, IMG submission 187285) | Cubitermes ugandensis P4 segment gut microbial communities from Kakamega Forest, Kenya - Cu122 P4 (SPAdes) (version 2) | ecosystem: Host-associated > Arthropoda: Insects > Digestive system >... | reverse complement strand
TGACCGACAATGAGAAAAAAACATTGTTCGCTATCATCGGAGATTCCGACGAGAATGACACGACGCGTAAAAAGATCGAAAAATAAGTAATATCGGAGAATGTCTACGTGATAAGCATGAAGGTCAAAGGAAAGACGGGATATGCCGGCGCCGTTCCGGACGGGGGCGGATGATATGACGCTCCCGGGCAGGAACGCGATCGAGAACGCGTTGCGCGAAAGGCATACGCCGGAAATTCACGGCATGATAAAAAAAGCGAAGGTCGGCATCGCGGGACTCGGAGGATTGGGCTCCAACATCGCGGCGATGCTGGTCAGGGCCGGCGTGTCGGACCTGGTGATAGCCGACCTCGACATTGTGGACATCACCAACATCAACCGGCAGAACTACGGGATCGATCAGGTCGGTCTCGCGAAGACGGACGCGACGGAACAGCAACTGAAGAAGATAAATCCTTACGCGAAGATAAAAAAGCACAACGTGAGGCTCAACGTATCCAACATTTCCAAGATATTCAAAAAATGCGACATCGTGTGCGAAGCGTTCGACGTACCTTCGGAGAAGACGATGCTCATCACCGCGATCTTGGAACAATGCCCCGGCGCGAAGGTCGTATCCGGCTCGGGGATGGCCGGGTTCGGAAGATCGAACGAGATAGTCACAAAAATGATGTCCGACCGTCTTTACATATGCGGCGACGGCATAGACATGGAGGACGCCGCCGGAGGCCTGATGGCCCCGAGGGTCGGCATCTGCGCCGGGCACATGGCCAACACGGTGATATCGCTGATCCTCGGCGGAAAGATATGACGCAATAAAAAAATGAAAAAAAGAGGTTTAGGGTCCGGGACCCGATCAGAATGTGAGATCGACCTTCGTCCGGTCCTCGCTGACGCGCAGATGCATCGGCAGCGCATCGGACACCGAGGTTTTACCCTTCTTCGCGCCGGTGATGACCACTTCGTCACCTATGTCGACGGAGATCGAATAATCACCGTCCTTATCGGTAAGGGTCATCTTCGAAACGCCGTTCAGCGTGTACGATATCCTGACGCCCGCGACGCCTTTGCCGTTGTACCTGACCTTTCCGTAGATCTCCTCCTCATCGTCGAGGAAGATCAGCAGGAAGATCAGGCCGAAGAACAGGGGCAGGATGAACCACAGGCTGTTGCCGCTTCCGCCGCCGGTGCCGCCGCCGGTCTCGCCGGTGGCGTTGATGTCGGTCGCACCGCCGTCATCGTCTCTGTCATCTATGCCGGTGTCGTTACCATCGTCGGTGTCATCGCCGTCATCACCGGTGTCGTTACCATCGTCCCCGCCGCCGGCAGGGTCGTCCGCATCAACGAATGTCACGGTGATCGTGTTCGTTCCTCCGGTGAGTTCGTCGTACGATACGGTAAGCGTACCGCCGATCGCGTCCGCCGTCCTATCGTACGATGCGCCGTCCCCGGTGACGAGGATCACAGACCCTATCTTCCGTTCGGGCGAAGGCACGATCGCGAAATCATCGACGATGTCGCCTGCGTTCAGCGTTACCGTGTAGACGGGACCGCCGGCCGCGTCAACGTAAAATTCTCCGTTGCCGACGGTAACGAGGTTCAGAATCTCATCGATCGGCACGAACGTTGCCGTTATCGTATTCGTTCCTCCTTCGAGTTCGTTATACGATACGCTGAGCGTACCTGCGACCGCATCCGCCGTCTTATCGTACGAGGTGCCGTCACCGGCAACGAGGATCACAGACTCAAGCGTCCATCCGTACGAAGGCGCGATCTCGAAATCACCGACGATGTCGCCGGCGTTCATCGTCACCGTGTACGCAGGCCCGCCGGCCGCGTCAGCGTAAAAGCTTCCGCTTCCGACGGTCACGAGGTTCAGGATCTCATCGATCGGCACGAACTTCGCCGTTATCGTGTTCGTTCCTCCGGCGAGCTCGCCGTGCGATACTTTGAGCGCGCCGTTGAGCGCGTCCGCCGTTTTATCGTACGTTTTGCCGTCACCGGCAACGAGCATCACCGACCCGATCGCCCATCCGTACGAGGGCGCGATCGTGAAGTCATCGATAACATCGCCGTCGTTCAGCACAGCGGTCACACTACCGCCCGGAGCACCGATGCAGAATTCGCCCCCGCCGGTGCGCTCAAGGCCGAGCGCGAGCTCCGTGCTTGACATCACGACGACCGCATACCCGTCGGCGATACTTAACGGCACGGTGACCAAAAGTCCCTTATCCGTCCTCTCGGGGACGGTGACGATCGTCGAATCCTCACCGAGGTCCGACGCGCCTCTGCCCAGCGGCTGTATCACGGCGATCCATTCGTATTTGTTCGGGTTGGCCACGGGGTATGAGATTATGAACGATGAGGTGCCGTCGCCCCTGTTGGTAGAATACCATACGCTGTTCTGCGGCGTGTACGACGAATACTCCGGAACGGAGCTCGCCCTGTTGCTTATCGTTGCCTGCATATCGCCGGAAACGTTCCCGATGCGCACAGCGTCCGACCTGTCCGTAAGGTATATCCCGTTCTTGCCGTAATCGTCCGTTGTGTAAAGTCCGGCGCCGATCGATGTGTCGCCAAGAACTGCGTCCTTTCCGACAGAGACATAATAGCCTCCGGAGACGGACGAGGTCCTCTGAGCGTCGGTCACCGTCAGCGATACGACGTTGATGGCCGCCCCGACCGCCAGGTCCTTGCCGTGCGCCGCCTTGGAGGTGTTGCCTTCTATGGCCCCTCCCTCGAAGATGACCCTGTGCCCGGCCTGCCGGCCGGTCACGAACACGCCGCCTCCGACGGTGGCGGAATGATTGTTCGTTATCGTCCCGCCGGTCATGAAGAACTCGGAGCCTGCGGAACCGGCGGAGGCCGTCAGCGCAACGCCGCCGCCTCCCGCGTATCCGCCCATCTCGTCCGGGATGCGCTTGCACTTCGCGGTGTTGTTCGATATCTCGCCGCCATACATCGTCAGCGTCGCGCCCTGGTTCAGGAAGAACCCGCCGCCGCTTCCGAACGCCGTGTTGCCGGTCACCAGCGCCCCGTAGTACATCGTCGCGTATCCCTTCGAGAGATAGAACGCGCCGCCGTTGTTCTGTTTGTTCGGATCGAGGAGATGTCCGGTGGCGGTGTTGTTGCTGACCTCTCCGTAAATATGGAAGTGCGAGGTCGTCTCGAACTGCCTGTATACGGCGATGTACACTTTGTTCTCCGCCGTCACGCTGCCGGGATGCAGGGTGACGATGTTGCCGCCGTCGACCGCCGTGAGGACCGACGAACCGGCTCCCGCCGCGGTGCTGAGATTGTTCTTTTTGATCTCCCCGTATATGTCCACAATGTTGCGGCTTCCCTGTATATAGAGGAGGTCGCTCGCCTCCTTTGCGCTCCCGGTGTCTTTGTTGTTGTTCATCGTCCCGTTCAGCACCATCGTGTTGTCCGTCCCTGCGACGGTGAAGATGTGCGCGTTCTGCAGCGTGTTGTCGTTCATCTTTCCGTTGAACTCGAACGTATTGTTCGAACCCCACGTGCCGAACAGCGTGCAGTTTCGGATAAGGTTGCCGTTCATCTCGCTCTTATCCGAAAGATACAATCCGAAACCGTTCCCCATGAGGTTGCGGTACAGCGTGTACGCGATATCGCAGTTGTTCATCTTTCCGTTGAAGTTGACCGTCGCCGGCGCAGCGTCCGAATAGATGTACACGGCATCGAATTTCACGTTCTCCATCGTCGTGTTGTAGTTGAGCACCGAAGTGCCGTCCAGCCAGATCGCCCCGTAAAGTTTGGCGGGAGAGTTCCTGTGGCTGGAGTTCGTGGGCTCCACGTAGCTCCCTTCTTCCATGGTGAGCACACCGCCGAGCATCCTGACCGCGGACGCGCCGCCGATATTGATGACCTTGGCGCCGTCGCCCAGCGTCACCGCCGTGTTGTCCGAACGCGCGGATATCACCGAATCGTAGACGCGCGAGCTCCATTTATCCTTTTGAGCCCCGCCGTCGTTCGGCACCTGAAGGGTGTGCGACGCGGAATCGGGATCGGATCTGTCGTCTATGGTTATTTTTTCAAGCGTCAGCGACGCCGTGTCCGATTTATCGTGAACATTGACGGCGACCTCGAACATACCGGGATTGTACGATTGCCGAACGGAATCGTAAGCGGGATCGAATCCCGCCCCTCTCGATATCGTGACGTTGCCGTCCCCCCTTATAGTTATGTGCTTGCTCTCGACGTATACCATGCTGCGGAGGGTGATGTCCGCGCCGACGACGATGACATCGCCGTCCTGAGCGTCCGCCACTCCCGCGAGGAGCTCTGCCTCAGTGTATACATACGTCGTGTTCTCCGTGCCCAAAGTTTCATCGGGCTCAGCCGTGACAAAAAACATTGCGAATAACAATGCCAAGGCGCACAGAGAGATAGTCAGCTACTTCTTTATGTGTCTGCAGGTCAAATTATCCCTATTTTCTCCATTATTCGCAATAGTTTATAAAAGTTACTCAATTACTTAAAGTATACAATATATAGAATATATACCAAAAAACGGCAAAATACGCATTCGGACGCCGTTTTCTTTCCGTCCGGACATCTGGCCGGGCGCGCCCCGGCGCCGTTGTCTTTCGAAACGCCGCGGCCGGCCGAAGAAGATAATATATATCCGTCATCCGGATTCGCTTGGTACGGGGAACAGCGATGACATACTCGACCGCGACATTTCAGGCAGCATCGATATTGCTGTTCATTCATTTCAAATCGGAAGAGAGGATGTACGATTATCTTTCCGCGAAGGTCATCTCGGAGATGCTGAACATCCCTGCGCCCACTGTTGTCAAAGTGCTCAACCGGCTGAACGCCGCCGGCCTCACGCACACAAAGGAAGGCGCGAAAGGGGGAACGCTGCTCGCGAGGCCGATATCGGAGATAACGTTCCTGGACGTGTTCGATGCGATAGAGCACGGGAGGCCGCTGTTCAAGGTGCACACGGATTTTAATTTCGAATACGAGCATCTCGACCGGATCAGGGAGAAGGCGATGCGGTGCCTTCGGGACGCCGAGGGCTCGATGAGATCGTCATTGGACAAAATGACGCTGCTGGACCTGCTCGGACCCTGAGCACGGCCCGGACGTTCATATCCAATCACTAACTATATATAATGAATATATAGTATATGCAGTTAGGTGATCCGAAATGGGAACTGTGCTGATAACCGGCGCCTCATCGGGAATAGGCAAAGAGACGGCGAAATTATTCCAAAGGAAGGGATGGAACGTCGTCGCGACGATGCGCGACCCGCAGAAAGAGAAGGAACTGACGATCCTTGATAACGTAAAAGTAATAAGATGCGACGTCACCGACACGGAAAGCATAGATGCCGCCGTAAGCGAAGGCATAGCAACGTTCGGAAGCATCGACGTGCTTGTGAACAACGCCGGATATTACGCCGTCGGGCCGCTGGAGGCGGCGACGGACGAAGAGATAAGAAAACAGATAGACACGAACCTCACGGGAACGATAAACGTTACGAAGAGGATGATACCGCATTTCAGGGAACGGCGGGCGGGCACGATAATCAACGTATCGTCGATCGCCGGTCTCGTATCGATACCCATGCAGTCGCTGTACCACGCGACGAAATGGGGGATGGAGGGATTCTCCGAATCGCTTCACTACGAGCTTCGTCAATTCAACATACGCGTGAAGCTCATCGAGCCCGGCATCATAAGAACGGATTTCTACGGACGCTCCAAGACGGTCCTCCGCAGCGAGACGTTAACGGAATATGACGAATATTCGGAGAAGGTGCTGAGGAACGTCCTTGCGAGAGGCGAAAAGGGATCTCCACCGGAGCTCATCGCGGAAACGATATTCAAGGCGGCGACCGACCGCGGGAGACGTATGCGGTACCGTGCCGGAAGGTCGAAATGGATCGTCACGATGCGCAGGCTGCTGCCGTTCGGGATGTATACGAGACTTATGCGCGGCGCGATAGAGAAATAAGACAGAGAATTGATACGGAAGCGCGATGTCCGGAAAGAAAGGAAAAAGACCGTCCGTGGCGTGGAATCCCAGCACAGGCGCCGTTTCGGACAGGCACCCGTTCAAAAAGGCCGTTTCGCGGAATCCGCTGTGGAGATACATATCGAAGCACGTACCGCTGCCGTTCATAATAACGGAGTTCTTCTTCGGCGCATGGATGTCCTGCGTCGCCGTCAATCTCATCGGCGGGTTCGCGAACCCGGAAAATCCCGATATCGTGTTATACGCGGTGATGGCCGCGTACTCGGTCAACGTGATATGGGGGATCATCGACGGATGGTCTTACAACATGTGCGTCACGATCGCGAGGTCCGAGGACGATCGGATGCTGTATCGATTGATGCACAACAGGGACGACGCCGTCGCGAAGGAACATCTTATCGATTCTCTCAACGGGGGGCCGGCGAATCATCTGAGCCGCGAGGAAAAGGAAAGATTTTTGGACGGGATACTTGCGTCCGGCCCGGACGTGGGCCCGAAGAAGCTCTATAAATTTCAAAAGGGCGAGCATCACGTGATGTTCTCGTTCTTATTGATCGACGCGCTGATGGCGACGCTGACGGTGCTTCCGTTCCTGATACTCAGCGACCTTCAGACGGCCATGATAATCTCGCGCGCGGTAACGATATCCACATTCGCGTGCGTGGCGTACGTGTCCGCGAAATATATGAACCGCAACTGGCTGCTGTGGGTCGCCGTGATGTCCGCGCTGGGGATATTCGTGGCGCAGATGACGTTCCTGTACAGTTAATAACAGAAAATGAACATATGAAAAGGGATCGGGGGCGGTCCCCGCCCCCTTTGAGTTCCGGGAACAAAGTTTGCCCCATCAGGCCTTTCCGGCGATGTTGTCGAGTATGGCGTTTATCTGAGCGGGGGTCAGCGAAGATCCTACGATAAGGACCTGTCCGACGGCATTCCCTTTCTGGAAGTAATAGTCGTTGCCCGATGACTTGAAACACTTATCGAATTTGGACACCGGGGTGCCGGGGCCGAAGAAGCCGTAGAGGCGGTTATAATCTTCCGTGGCCTTGTCCGCCGAGGGGAACACCTGTATCGACACGACGACGCGTTCGGTAGGACTCTTGACATACCATTCTCTGGAGAGGTAAGTTTTATTCATGAGCCCCGCAGAGTCCGCGACGGACTCGCTGCTCTCAACGCTCCATCCCTCGGGGAAGACGCTCATATCAGGCTGCAGTGCCTTTGCTTTGTTCTCGCCGCCGGAGAACATGGGGTACGCGACGAACGCGACCACCGCGATCACCACGACGATAAGTATGATTGCTATCAAACCTTTGCCCGTTTTTATCACCGTTCCGAGTATCTATTCGGAAGTATTAAAAGTTCGTCAGACGCCGCCGGCGGCGCCGCGGACCTCCGGCTTTTTGCGATTTTCCCCGGACCTTCGGAAAACATGGATTTATGCCCGAAATACGGATAAATATACTTAACGGTGCAAAAATTTTCAAAAAAGCGGGTCTTAACGGATACTTAACGGTGCAAATATTAATATACAAAAGATACCATTTTCATCTCGGTGTTAACTTTGAAAAAAGTGGTATCTGAATTCACAAAGGAGTTGGAGGCCAACGGGGGATCGAGCTTCGAGTTGTGTTTCCAATGCGGTACGTGCTCTCTCAAATGCCCGTCTGCCAGGATGACCTCCTTGCGGCCGGCGTATCTGATGAGGGCATCCCTGCTGGGACTGAAAGACGAAGCGATGGACGGCGACGCCCTGTGGCAGTGCACCACGTGCTACACATGCGTGGAATGGTGCCCGAACAATGTTCAGGTCGTCGACGTGATCACTGCGCTGAGGAACATGATGGCGGCCAACGGAGAGATGTACGACAATCACAAGAAGGTCGCACAGAGTTTGATAAAGAACGGCCACACCGTCGAGAACAACGACAAGATCAGGGGGCTCAGGAAGGACCTCGGTCTTTCGGAGAACCCGAAGACGGTGATGGACAACGCCGCGGCGAAGAAGGACTTCGACAAGGTGCTGAAAATGACGAAATTCACAAAGCTGGTGGAACAATGAAAAAATTTGCGTTCTTCCTGGGATGCATCGCACCGCTGAGGTACCCGGGCATCGAGAAGTCCACGAGAGAGGTCTTCAAGACGCTCGGCGTGGAGCTCGTGGACCTCAAGGATGCGAACTGCTGCCCGGCGCCCGGTGTCATAAAATCGTTCAGCAAGGCCACGTGGCTGGCCGCGGCCGCGAGAAATCTCGCGCTTGCGGAAAAGGCCGGATTGGACATAGTCACGGTATGCAACGGATGCTTCGGCTCGCTGTTCGATGCGGCGCACGAACTGCATGAGGACAAGGACATGCTCGATGAGGTGAACAAAATTCTCGCCGAGATCGGATTAAAATACAGCGGCAAGACGAAAGTAAGACATTTCGCCGAGGTGCTGTACAACGAAGTGGGGATCGAGAAGATCAAAAAAGCGGTGAAGAAGCCCGCGGACTACGAAGCGGCGGTGTTCTACGGATGCCACTTCCTGAAACCGAGCAAATTGAAGCAGCTCGATGATTCGGAGAACCCGACGATCCTTGATGATCTCGTGGAGGCGGTCGGCGCAAAGAGCACGCTCCGCAGGAAGAAAGCGAAGACGATGTGCTGCGGCGCAGGAGGCGGTCTCAGGTCGCAGTTCGGCGAGACATCGCTGAAATTCACAAAGGCGAACCTGGAGATCATGAAGAAATGCGGCGCGGAGCTGATCGTGGACGTATGCCCGTTCTGCCACCTTCAGTTCGATTCCGGTCAGAAGGACTCCGGATTCGGATTCCCGGTGCTCCACCTGTCTCAGCTGTACGGCATCGCGTTCGGCATGAACGCGAAGGATCTCGGACTGAACGCGCACATAACGCCCGTTAAACTATAAGGAAATCACAAAAATAACGTTAAAAGATACATAAAAAAAGTAAGGAGGATATAACAATGACAAAATGGTCTAAGAACAAGATAACCAAGAGTGCTGACAAAGAACTCGAGAATTTCATCGTGAAACTGCCTGTGAACACTGCGTTCCACCGCGTGGAGCCGCAGATAATGAAGTGCGAATTCGGACTTCGCGGCATATGCTGCAAGCTCTGCGCCAACGGCCCGTGCAGGATAACGCAGGACGCCCCGAAGGGCGTCTGCGGCGCCACCGCTGACGTGATCGCCGCGCGCAACTTCCTGCGCACCGTCGCAGCGGGCTCGGGATGTTACATACACGTCGTAGAGAACGCCGCAAGGAATCTCAGGAGCATAGGGCTCGCCGGGGGCGAGCTGAAAGGGAAGAAGACGCTGAAGCGCCTCTGCAAGATGTTCGGCATATCGGGACTCACCGACAGCGACAGGGCCGTGAAGGTGGCGGACGCCGTGCTCAAGGACCTCTACAAACCGGATTTCGAGAAGATGGAGCTTACGAAGAAGATGGCCTACGGGCCCCGCTACAAACGCTGGGAGGAGCTCGGAATACTGCCGGGAGGAGCGAAATCGGAGGTGTTCTCCGCAACGGTGAAGAGTTCCACGAATCTGAACTCGGACCCGGTGCACATGCTTCTCCACGTTCTCAGATTGGGGATATCCACGGGCCTGTACGGCCTCACGCTGACCAACCTGCTGAACGACGTCGTGATCGGAGAGCCCGAACTGCGCATGGCGCCGGTCGGGTTCCGCGTGATCGACCCCGATTACATCAACATAATGATAACCGGCCACCAGCACTCGAGGTTCTCGTACCTGCAGGACCGTCTGATACAGGATGACGTCGTGAAGAAGGCCAAGGCCGTCGGGGCGAAAGGATTCAAGATCGTCGGATGCACGTGCGTCGGTCAGGACATGCAGCTCCGCGGAGCGCACTGCACCAAGATATTCGACGGGCACGCAGGCAACAACTTCACCAGCGAAGCGATCCTGGCGACAGGCGCGATAGACGCGGTGATATCGGAGTTCAACTGCACCCTCCCGGGCATCGAGCCGATCTGCGACGAGCTGAAGATAAAACAGATCTGCGTCGACGCGGTCGCGAAGAAGGCGAACGCGGTGCTGAAGGAGTTCACGCACGAGACGCGCGTATCGGTGGTCAACGAGATAATAGACGAGA
>Ga0209628_10004456_pt1 | contig 10128 bp, 11 predicted proteins | sample TergutCu122P4_FD_187285 | JGI IMG/M metagenome (GOLD analysis project Ga0209628, IMG submission 187285) | Cubitermes ugandensis P4 segment gut microbial communities from Kakamega Forest, Kenya - Cu122 P4 (SPAdes) (version 2) | ecosystem: Host-associated > Arthropoda: Insects > Digestive system... | reverse complement strand
AGGTCCAGGCCCGCGTACCCCCACCGCCGCGGACATCCAACAAGGTTTGGACAACGCCCCGCGCGACATCAACGGCCGCCCGCTCGCCCCAGACGGCACCCCACTCAGTGACGACATGGTCCTGCGGTGGAACAAAGTCACCAAGCAGTGGGTGGCAGACAACCCCAAACCCGGGGAAATCCCCGGCACCACCCCCACGGAAACCCCAGAATTCAACCCATCCGTGACAGCTGATCTTGAAGGCAGCAACCCCGTACGGATTAAACCACCCGAACAAAGCCCACCAGAAGCCGTCATCACCCCCAGTGAAGACACCCAAAAACCAAAACCAGACATCGGAAACCAAGGTAGTGACGCAAGTGATGCCAACATGTTTGGCCCAGATGGCGGCTACACGGGCGGAAGAACTCAAGCTGAGCTAGACGCTCTAGCGGAAGATCCAGCCCACGCCGGATCAACACGTCAGATGGACATTGACAAGGGGGTACATGAACGGGAGATTGGCTTAAGTCTGGAAGAAAGCGGGGCCCTCAAGGGGCCAATCACGAGAGACCCATCCGGAGATGCGGAATTCTTTGATGCAGATGGCCAAGCTTGGGATGTGAAATCGTTCAATTCAAATTTCCCACCAGAAAAAGGAGGATTCACTGTCGACAAAGCCATGGCCAGCGTCACCAAATCTCTCGCCCATGACGAGAACGTGATTCTCGATTCTACTAATCTGAGTGAGGCAGACAAGGCTGAACTTCTGCAGGAACTGATCAACCAGGGGCTGACAAGCAGAGTAATCTGGTGGCCGTGATCACATGAAAGGTTTATCGTAATATGGGGAACATAATCAGCCACGCCAACAGAACCGTCAGTTTGTCGAACGGATTGATGGATGTGTTCATTGCCACCATGGGTCTGAGTGGGTCGTCCTTGGCCGAGACAAGTGACGACAAGAACCTCATCGTGTGGCTCCTATCAAGAGATCAGGACTATGTTGGTGGAGGAACGGTAGGGTTCAGTCTCTGTGAGATGCCTTGGTCCCTGGCTACTCTTAGTGAGAGTAAATTCTTCTTGCTTGAGACTGCACATCGGGTCCACTCAAAGCTCGGATGGGAACGCCTGCCCTATTCCCCGAATGAAGCGATGCTCTTCTCTCGTGTGCATGAATTCTCCGACATCCTGGAAACGTTCCTTGAAGGTGATGTTGACGAGCGGTACCGTAAGGCGTGGGCAGCAGCGGGTAACCCGTCATACAGGCTGCCACCCGCACCGGGAGACAAGAACGATTCGATTGTGTCGATCGGTGACGAGGATTCTACGCTGGTGCATGGATACGCAAAGTGTCCAATACACGGACTATTCTTGACATGTTTTGGATGCTTCTTGTGCAAGAAGTGATTCCGCCGACATGTCAACATATCACCCTGGTGGCTGAGCGCTACACATGCGCTTCATGCATCGACGCCATCGAAGGCTTCGTGACCAAGCGCCCATGGATTACAGTTGAGGTCAGATTCCTTGACGCACATCCCTTCGCGGTTGGACCATGACGATCGACGAATTCATTCACTTCATGGCTCGCCATGCACCGGCCGAGGTTGAGTCCTACCTGTCTGCCAATGAGGTTAACCTCAATCAGGGTAACACAAATGGGGGTTTCTGTCCGCTGACGGCGGCGGTAGAACTGGGTAGCAATGAACTAGTTGAGGTGCTTCTTGATCATGGGGCTGACCCGAACTATTACGCTGATCATGATGGTCCTGCCCTGGGCCGCGCCATAGAATGCGCTGTTGACGACTGGGACGTTGCGAGCCCCAGAGCTGGAGTGCCCAGCCTCGGCACAGTCCGACTCCTTGTCGACCGCGGAGCTGACCCCAGGCGGCCCTGGAAAGATGGTAGTACCGCATACGATCTAGCACAGGACTACGGATTCGAGGCTGCCCTGTCGTACTTCCGGCGACGTGAATGGGAACAAGCCGTTGCTGCCGGCATGCCGCTTGACATTGAAGGCCTGATATATGTTAACCGGACACAGGAGGCCGTTGATATCATCACGAGCACTGGACCAGACCTCAACCAACCCGGCGCCGCAGGCCCTACCCCGTTGGAGACCGCCATAGAGAAAGGTGACACAAATCTTGTTGAGTTTCTGGTTGCCAATGGTGCCGACCCGAATCACGTTGATGATGCGGGGGTTTCCCCGTTGGCTGCAGCCATCCGGTTCGCGGTGGAGCAATGGGACTACCGCGACCATCGCGCTGGACAACCATCCATGGTGATGATCGAAACACTGATCCGTCTTGGGGCTGACCCGGCCAAGCCACCTGGGCGGACCTACCAAAGGGTGGCAGCGAGGTGGCATCATCAACCCGCACGAGAATTCTTCGCCCAATTTGAGGTTGAAGGCTGATGAGGATTTGATGGCTGTGCTGGTTGCGTTGGCGGAAGGCAACTGGTGGGTGAGTACACCATAAACGAATTCCGGAAGCTGCGTAAGATTACAGTTGAAATCATTTTCAGAGACCCCTACCCAGTGGAGGCTAAGCAGTGACCACCGACGAACTGATTGACTTCATGACCACCAACAGTCCGGCTGCCATTGACTCATTGCTGAAAACGCATCCTGTCGATCTGAATCAGGAGACCGAAGTCCAGCATTGGACGCCACTGACATGGGCGGTAGAGAATGGGGACCCTTCCATCATTGAGATTCTCTTGTCGTACGGCAGTGACCCCAACCACTGTGCCACCCACGACTGCCCACCTCTGGGGCGAGCCGTCGATTGTGCCATGGGCCGTCCGCCCGGAGTTGCGTGGGACGTTGGGGGCCGTTCACGTATTCTGATCTGAAGGCCAAAGAAAGGATAGTCAATTTGAAGAGAGTCATACAAATAGAAAGTCTCTCCTTGGGCGACCTAGCCATAGCCGAGATGCTTCTCAATGACCTCCAAGATGCCTTGTCAGGCGGATAATGGACAGTATCGAACTTAACCGGTTGCTCGTCGAAAGCCTACCTGAGCTTCGTCAGCAGCATTTGGATGAGGTCTCTTGGCAGGATGGCGACAGCACAGGATCACACGTGGTCTATGGCGATGTCTTCACCCCGACGCTCTTAGAATGCCTGTCGACTCCGCACGGACCCGAACTGGCTAGAATGTTGAGTTTCGTGGAGAGCGTCTTGGAAAAGGAAGACGAATACGCCGAAAATGTGATCGCTGTCAGCGTCCTTGAGAGCGTGGCCTTCCGGTTCAACCAGGATCCTTCATTGGCCCAACACCTCGGCAGCAAGTCGAAAAGGTTGCTGAACGAGTTAGGCTGACCGAACTCCCCAGCCCGGCACCTCTGTACAACTGGCCAAACAAGAACGGCTGACGCCACTGTTCTTTTTGGTACCGGGGTTAACCTGCCGGTAGGGTGATGTTTGTTGATCTGTGGGTGAGGGCTCAGGAGGAGGTTACCTTAGGTGAAGATCAAGTTGGATGTTGAGTCGCCGGCTGGGGTGTCGGTGCCGGTGACGGTGACTGCGGAGGGTACGGCGACGGTGGCTGATTTGTCGTCCGTGTTGTGGGCTGGTTTGACGGGCACACCCGCTGATCCGCAAGTGTTGACCACTTTGCAGGTGATGACTGAGGAACGCCATGAGGTGGCGACTCTGGCATCCAGTGCGATGTTGACGGATACACGGTTGTGTTCGGGTCAACGGGTACGGGTGGTGCGCGCGTCGGGTTCGTCGGGTTCCGCGGGGTCGACGGTGGGTTGGTTGCGGGTGATTTCGGGTTCGATGGCGGGTACGTCTTTCCAGTTGCATGCCGGTTCGGCTGTGATTGGGCGCGACCCGGAGTGCGACATCGTACTTGATGACAACCAGGTTTCTCGTCGTCATGCGCGGTTGACGATGGGTGAACGAGTGGTGGAGATCACTGATTTGAACTCGTCGAACGGGGTGGTGGTCGGCGACACACTCGTGGCTCACGCCACACTGGGCCCACGGGATGTGGTTGAGATTGGTAACACCGGTATGGTGGTGGAACGCGCCGATGATACGGCCGCTGATTCCGCGGCTCTGGATTTGGATTTCAACCGTTCCCCGGTGGTGCGACCCAAGTATGAGGGGCGTAAGTTTCAGGCCCCTCAACCCCCTTCCCCGCCGAAACCGGGGCGTTTCCCCCTCGTCGCGATGATCGCGCCCCTGGTGATGGGTGTGGCAATGTACCTGTTCACCCACAACCCCTTGAGCATCGTGTTTGTGGCACTGAGCCCCCTGATTGCGATTGGTACGTGGTTGGACCGGCGCATGACAGACCGGAAATCGTCGGCGCAGGCGAACATCGATTTCGATGAGTCCGTGAAACAGCTGAACGCGGAACTGGCGCAAGCCCTGGCGGAGGAACACGCCGCGCGTTGCGCGGAAACCCCGACGTTGGATGCCCTGGTTGAAGCGGCGTACGGTTTGACACCTGACTTGTGGTCCCGCCGGCCGGATGATGAGGACTTCCTGCGTTTGAATCTTGGGTACGGTGATGCCGCGACCCGTCACACGTTGGACTTGCCCAGCCGTGGTCAGGCCACCGCGGCGATGTGGGCGTCACTGGAAACAATGCAACGCGACAACGCTTTGGTGAAGGATGTGCCGATCACCGCGTCCTTGGGTGACGCGGGTAATTTGGGGTTGTCTGGTCCGCGCGACTGGTTGGACCCGGTGGCCCGTTCGGTTGTGGCACAAATCATCACACTGCACTCCCCCGCTGAACTTGTGTTGTGTGGGATCGCTTCGACGGTTTCGTCTGCGAGGTGGAATTGGTTGATGTGGTTGCCCCACGTCGGCTCCCCGCACTCCCCCTTGCCGGGTTGGCATCTCGCGAACAGCCCCGGGGCGGTGTCCGCACTGGTGTCCAGCGTGGAGGAACTGATCGAGTTGCGGGGCTCAAGCAGCAAGCAGGGTCAGACCTTGGAACCCGCAATCGTACTCCTGGTTGAGAACGACGCCCCCGTTGAACGCGGGCGCCTGGTGGCGGTGGCTGAGGACGGCCCGAAAGTGGGAGTTCACGTGGTGTGGCTCGCGGAACGACAGGAGGAGTTGCCGGCGGCTTGTCGTACGTTTGTTGCCTTCAACACGAAACAGGGTGCCGCGACCGCCGGGTTCGTGGACGACAACGAAGCCGTTTTGTTGAACCGGGTGGATTCGCTGTCCCTGGCGGCGGCGGAGCATTTGGCGCGGCGTATCGCCCCGGTCACCGATGCGGGTGCCCCAACGGTGGACCAGTCCGATTTGCCGCGTTCGGTGTCGTACCTGGCTTTAACCGGCCCGGAACTCGCCGATGACCCGGCACGAGTGGTGGATTTGTGGCGTGAATCCGGTACCCTGCTTGGTGACTTGGGTAAACGCAGCAACGCGACACTACGGGCGTTGATTGGGCAGGGCCCGCAAGGCGAGTTCGTACTGGACTTACGCACCCAAGGCCCACACGCCCTCGTCGGTGGGACCACCGGGTCCGGCAAGTCGGAGTTCCTCCAGTCCTGGATTCTGGGTTTGGCCACCGCGCATAGCCCGCGCCGGGTGTCTTTCCTGTTCGTTGACTACAAGGGTGGTGCGGCGTTCGCCGACTGTGTACGCCTGCCCCACACGGTTGGTTTGGTCACCGATTTGTCCCCCCATTTGGTACGACGCGCGTTGACCAGTTTACGCGCCGAGTTGCGTTACCGTGAACACTTGTTGAACCAGAAGAAAGCGAAAGACCTGATTTCACTGGAACGTACCGGTGACCCGGATTGTCCGCCGGCGTTGATCATCGTGGTTGACGAGTTCGCCGCCCTCGCGAAAGAGATGCCCGAATTCGTCGATGGTGCGGTGGATGTCGCGCAACGCGGCCGGTCCCTGGGCTTACACCTGATCCTGGCCACCCAGCGCCCCGCTGGTGTGATCAAGGACAATTTGCGTGCGAACACCAATTTGCGGGTGGCGTTGCGGATGGCGGACAACGCGGATTCCTCCGATGTGATCGGTACGCCGTTGGCCGCGGAGTTTGATTCCCGGGTCCCGGGTCGTGGGGCGGTACGCACCGGGCCGGGCCGGATCGCGTTGTTCCAAACCGGGTACGCCGGGGGTCGTACCTCCAGTGAACCCCCACCAGTAGAAATCGATGTTGAGTCGCTCACGTTCGGGCCAGGCCAAGCCTGGGAAATCCCCGTCGCCCCCCAAGCGGTCCCGAAACACCTGGATGAAGGGCCAACTGATATTTCCCGGGTTGTGTCCGTGATCCAACAAGCGTGCGTCAACCAGGCCATACCCGAACCCCGGAAACCCTGGTTGCCAGACTTGGTCGATTGTTACGACTTGGCGAAACTGACCGCCGTGTTCCAAGCCGGGTCAACCACCCCGGGTCACGGTGAACACCTGGTGCTCGGCGTACTCGACGACCCGTCACAACAAGCCCAATACCCGGTGGCTTACGACCCGGATCATGACGGCAACATCGCTGTGTACGGTACGAGTGGGTCCGGTAAGTCCGCGGTGTTGCGAACTTTGGCGTTCGGTGCGGCACTGGGATGCACCCGGTCACGTACTGAAATCTACGGCCTTGATTTCGGGGCCACCGGTTTATCCATGCTGCAACCCCTACCCATCGTGGGTGACATCATCGACGGGGCAGACCACGAACGCATCGCGCGGTTGCTGACAAGGCTGATCGGTATCCTCGACGACCGGGCGCAACGATACGCGGCGGCTCGTACCGGGTCGATCACCGACTACCGGGCCACCACCGGTGAAACCAGTGAAGCGCGGATCTTGTTACTGATCGACGGTTTCGGCTCGTTTCGGGAAGCGTACGAAAACGAACCCGGGCGCACACAGTACATGTCAATGGTGTCCCGCTTACTCGCCGAAGGCCGCTCAGTCGGTATCCATGTCGCGTTGACCGCGGACCGCCCCGGCGCCATCCCCAGCTCAATGGGTGCCAACATTCAACAACGATTGGTGATGAGGCAAGCCGAAGAAGCCGGGTACATGACCTTGGCTGTAGCCAAAGATATCCTCAACCCCGACTCACCGCCAGGGCGGTGTGTGTTCTCCGGACAAGGCAACGAACTACAAATCGCCGTACCCGGCGGGTCAACCTCCACCAGCGACCAAGCACAGGCAATCGACGCGCTGGCCACCCACCTGGACACACAAGGTATCACGCCGGCGGCACCGGTGGAGCGGTTGGCCACCAGTGTCTCCATCCTGGAGTTGCCAGACAATGTAGGCGGGCTGCCCACGCTGGGTCTGGCGGACACGACTTTGGCACCAATGGGTTACGTACCGCAAGGCACGTTTACTGTGGCTGGTCTATCGGGATCGGGCCGGTCAACCACACTGCGCGGCCTGGCGCAGGGACTTCACCGCTGGAACGCTGACATCCCGATGTACTATTTCGGGCCGCGGCGTTCACCAGTGGGCAAGGAAACAGTTTGGACCCAAACAGCCACCCACCCGGAAGCGATGCGCGACCTGGCGCAAGACCTCACCGAATTGCTTGAGCAGCCAGCGGAAGCCACACCCGGGGCGATTATCATGATCGAGTCGCTCATGGAAATCATGGGCACACCCGCGGACCAGGCTCTCATCGACATGATCAAACTGGCTCGGCGCAACGGGCACTTCGTAATCGGTGAAGCCGAGACCATGAGTTGGGGATCGGCGTGGCCGTTGTTCGGCGAGATCCGCAACGGCCGACGCGGGATCGTCATGCAACCAGACCAGGCTGATGGTGACCCATTGTTCCATGTCACGTTCCCACGGATGAAACGCGCGGACTTCCCGCCCGGTCGGGGCGTCTTCGTCGAAGCGGGGAAGCTGTGGATCGTGCAACTACCGCTGCCGTCCAATGCGCCACCACCCGATACCCGCCCAGGGGGGCCTCAGTGAAGAAAGCAAAGAAAATCCAACTGATTTGAGATTTATGCTTGACAGCTTTTCGTCACAGTTCTATGGTGGAAGAAATACATGGCCGCTGTGGTCAATAGTTTGTACTATTCATAGGAGGGTTAGTCAAATGGCTAATGTCAATGTATCTTACGAAGAAATGGAAAATGCTGCCACGCGTCTTGGCGCTGGTGAAGAAGACTTGAACCAGAAACTGAATGAGTTGCAGTCCTTTATTCAGAACCTGATTTCGAGTGGTTTCGTGACTGATTCCGCATCAGTGTCGTTCGGTGAGGCGTACAACCAGTTCACGACCAGCACGCGCACGACGCTGACGGCGTTGACGAAGATGGGTACGTATTTGCGTACCGCGGCGACGCGTCTGAAGGAAACCGATCAGTCGCTGATGGTGAGCTACGGATAGCAAGGCCTTACTGGTCTACGGCGGATGCCTGCGGGTGCCAACCCGGGTCAGCCCCGTGGGGGCGGCCCGGCGGCATTCGCCGACGGGTCTGTGGCGTTAGTGGGCTTGATCTGTGTGAAGGAGGCATGTTATGAGTCCTGTGAAAACCGTTCGGGAGCAGTACGGGACCGCGATTAACACACTGTCGTTGGAACTGGGCACCTTTTTCGATGACATGAATGCGTTGCGGCAGAAGGCCAGTTTGGATGCGTACCGCGGGTTCAATGCTGGTGACCCCAGTACGGGCCGGGTTGTCACTGAATTTGAGGCGGCACTGGACCGGGAGAAGGAGACGCTGGACCTGCTGATCGGACCGAACGGGTATTGGCAGGACGCGTACCTGCAATTGCACGGCAAGTTGAATGTGTTGGTCGCCCGCAAGAGATGGCTGGACGAGAAGTCGGCCGAAGAAGACGCAACCGGCAAAGAATTCACATATAGCGACATTCCGTTTTAGGAGTTGGTATGGCGGACAAGTACGAGTGGAGTGACGAGAACATTCAACTCTTGCGTGGTTACACACAGTCCATCCATGAGGACTTGGTTGACATCCACAAGATGGTTGTTAACGCGATTGCTGCCATGGGGGATGATTCCAAGTGGTCAGGACACTACAAGATTGAGTTCTTGGAGTGGATGGACTTGTTGAGGCAGTATCACGCGAAGTTGGCTGACCCGGGCGTGGTGTTGAAGGCAGTGCAGGTCTTGGATCAGTTTCTGGCGGACTGGTCTGGGTACTACGACGCGGCTGAATCGTCTGTAACACTGAGGAGTGTGTGATGATTGTCACGGGCAGTGAGTTGCTGGGGTTGAGCCAGATTTCCGGTGGCGGTCCCCTGCCTGGGATTCCGGTTGACGGGTCCGGGGTGGAGGCGGCCACAGCAGCCCTGGCCAGTTTGACAACAAAGGGTGTGGTCGACCAAGCCGGAAAGCTGACCGACTTTGGCGTGTTGCCAACCATGGCCGTCCAGCATTACCGAGAAGCACGCAAACATGTTGTGTTTAATGAGTTGCGGGCAAGTGTGAACCGGGATGGGGCGTTGACAGTTTTGCAGCCCGCGGAGGGCGGGTGGTCGCTGACCCGGATGGCAGCTGTAGCGTTGATGGTGGTGTTGCTGGAAGCGTACCCGTTTCTGCGTGGCGGGGGTCCAGACGCGGAACCTGGTCCGTGGGAGGTGTTGAACGCCGGTGATTGGGCGGCGGGCCGGGCATCAGGTTCGTTGTTGGTGACAGCGTTGATGAGCCCTGGGCGGTCTCCGCAGGTGGTGGCGTTGGATGAGCGTGCCGGTATGGGGTTTGAGTACGATGTGAGCCGTGGGCGCGCCAGGGTGACACCGTTGTGGAGGTTGCGTCACAAGGTGGCGGATATGGTCGGATGCCAAGGCAGCATTGAAAAGAAGATCGGGGGGTTGGTTCATGGATGACAATCTGTTTGTTCAGGACATGGAGATAGCGATGCACGCGTCTGCGATACACCTGATCATGGACAGGTTGCGGCACGTGATTGACACGGCGGACTTGGCGCGGGAGTTGGTGAACTCGGAGGGTTTCTACAAAGGGGATGCCCTGCCAGTGTTGCAGAAGTATTATGATTCCTTGTCGGAACATGCGATGAAACTGTGGAATCTTCACCATGTTGGCGAACTGTTTTTGTGGCAGGTGATTGATGATTTTGGTAAGGCGGACGGTGATCTGTTGCGGGTGCTTGACCAGTTGTCGCTGGAGCAACGACGATGACAGACGCAGTCAACATTGATGTGAACTCTTG
>Ga0209628_10004455_pt1 | contig 10128 bp, 5 predicted proteins | sample TergutCu122P4_FD_187285 | JGI IMG/M metagenome (GOLD analysis project Ga0209628, IMG submission 187285) | Cubitermes ugandensis P4 segment gut microbial communities from Kakamega Forest, Kenya - Cu122 P4 (SPAdes) (version 2) | ecosystem: Host-associated > Arthropoda: Insects > Digestive system >... | reverse complement strand
TGTTCGTATGTTGGGTGACATCAGCATAGCCAGCCAAACGCAGAAAAGTCAGCGCAGTGTGCTAAGATGACTACTGGAGCCAATGGGCAAAAAGCATGCATATTAAGAACAGATGAAAAGCATGATGCCATATGGCATCACAGGACTGGAAAGGGTTAAGTGTTTTAAAGTTAACATTTTAGACTAATATATTATTGTATTGAAAGTGCATTAGTTGGTGTGTAACATTCAATTCATTCCATTGAAAATGTTTTGATTTTAACTCTGAACTTGAAACGGTACAAAATTCTAAAACTGAAAGAGATCTGAGTTCAATTCCAGGCCAGTCTATGTGAGATTTGTGTTGGACAAAGTGGCCCAGGGACAGGTTTTTCTCTGAATACTTCAATCTTTTCATGTCGGTATCATTCCGCCAATGCTGCGTACTCAGTCATTTATCCGTCACTGACACACTACTGTAATCATGGTAACTGACTGTACTGTTACACAACACACTTAAGAAAAGAAATGTGGAACCTTATTTGTAATTACTGTGAAATATTTTGTCCCTGTACTGTCTGTTAACAGGACCTGGTGTAGCGTAGTTTTTAAGGTGCTGCGCTACTAGTCGGACAGTCCCGGGATCAATTCCCAGTAATGTCACTGGATTTTTCAGTTACTTATTTCCTTCCTACTGTACCATGGCCCTGAGGTCGACTCAGCCCCTAATGCAAATGAGTACCAGGAACATTTCCTGGGGATAAGGGCGACCAGTTCGTGATGCTGACAACTTCACCACCTTCATGCTCCGAATATCATGGAAATCTGGGAGCCTAAACCTCCTGGAACCCTCTGGGCCACACTGGGCCTATTACGGGACTCCTCTTTTACTGTCTGTTAACAACCACTCTTGACCACTACATAGTACCATGATTAATTTATACCTCTTGCCCACCTCACCACATATGTTGAAACATAAGAGGGACACTAGGTGTTACAAGTTTTTGTTTGAACTTATTGATTTGATTACAATGTTTGTAGCCTTCCAGAGAAACTGATCTTATGAACTTTTATTTCTGCTGTGATATGGCATTCCAAATACAATACAACTTAAGCCATAAACACAAACTTTGATTAGTTGTTAGTCGCCTTGAAGTGGAAATAGCCATTACCAAAACTTATGAGAAAAGACCAAGAATACTGGTTTGCAGTTGCCAAAAAGATTGAAGTAAGAGAGCATGAGAGTGGCAAAATATAGAATCAAAACATAATGAGAAAGGTAAGGACTGAAATACAAAACAATTTAATATTCACCGAAGCAGACAGATGAAAACTGTTTGTTGTTAAACAAAGGTTTGTGATGACAGTGAGGTTGTGTTCTGTTGTTCATTATACATTCATTCATTAAGGTTGAGGATAAATTTGAAACCATCAAATTATGTAATGTAATCAAACACCAATATAGTGCTATTGTTTGTACACAGCAATTTGTGACAGTCTCTTGAGGTGACAGTAAATCAAACTACTGTATAATAGGGAATTTCTGTTTACAGTCTGCCATGAGCACTCAGGAAGGTGGCATCATATCAGGGTTTGTAATTCCTAAACTGCAAACTTGCAAAACAACACAAGAACAACCCTGTGTCTCCTCTGTACTGCGTGTGTCACAGTTTCATTAGTATTAACTGCTATTGTCCATGGTATTTCCCAGCTTTTTAATGTAAACCTTCCTTCAGTAAGGCTGCTAATGCCCAGGATATTATCAAATTCTATTTTCTGCAAACCACCCATGAGTATTCAGCATATCACTCATGAAACGGCAGTTTTTCATAACCCACACAATTTGTCAAACAGGTTTTGCATTAGTAGACATTTGCATTATAAGCACACCTTCTATCAAAATGTGTCCACAAAAAATTTGCCATTTGTATATTTTCATAAAAACAGTATGCTCAAGTGTTGGTCTGTTGAGGGTCGGTCAAGTTTTTTCTTTCCTGTAAAATTGTTTATTGGTGGGTTACAACAAGTGTCTGTTGCATGAGCAATTATCTCAATTTACTTTGGATATGAACCTTTCATGAGTGCTGCTGCTAACACCCAGGACATTGTCCATTTTATTTTTATTTAACTGTTCCATGAATATTGTTGTTAACTCCAATGAGAATGTGATTTGTTGAGTGCTGTGTTCCATGATTGTGTTATGGTATGTGTTGCTTAGAAATGATTCACAAATCAGGAACATAGCTGTAGGAAGTTGATATTACATTTTTTATATTTATATGACTGTTAATGTTAATGCCCAGGATACTCTTAATATCCTGTATTTGTTACTCTCATTCATTTCTCGTGGTGTTGTGCATGTCTAGTCATGAACACAAGCTTCAGACATCACAGACTTATCTGTTTTAGGTACAGAATGTGGTGAGAGAACAAAGGTTGGGACTGGCATTTTGCACGATACATATTGTTCTTCATAAATACAAACTGCAGTCCAAGTAATAAATGGGCTGTAAGTTAATGTTGGTGTGGAAATTTGCTATAGCAGAGAGGGATCCCGACTTCTTATTTCAGATTTGGATCCCCAGGCAGGACTTAATATCACCTGTGTTTCTCCATAGTGAGGGATTTTAACAATGAATAACACTGTTATTATGTTATGTGAAAGGTACAGGTGAGATACCAAGTTGTCTGTGCGGGTGAGAGACGCATTGTTAGAGACGTTAGTTGGTGGGCATTTGGAAGCTGACTAGTTAATTTGCATAGCTGCATCACCTACCAGAATTCCGTGGTCGGTTCATTATTCGTAGATAGTGCAAATAGTACCCACTCTGGGGCGCTGTAATCGAACAATAGACGAGCTCGATTATGTAGCCGATTGAAACACAACTTTGCCGCCAATTGTAATGGTTTCGTTAACATGGTTGCAGAAGTTCGTATTTGAGTAAATTTTTAGTTAAAGTTTATTTGCTTGGCGAGAGATTTTCAGAATAAAGTAGTTTATTTTGACTGACATACGAAGGTAAAATGGATAAGAAGCGTAAGCTTCCAACAGGAGGAACAGGAATTAAGAAAATTAGGTACAAGTGGTAGTGCTTTCTTATTTGTCTTATTGTTTGGACACTTCAACCCTGTAAAATAGTTACGTAGTGATGTTGATCTTAAGGTACTTATAAGTGGCAGTTTTGCTAAATAAGCTTTAAATTAGCAAATCAAGTAACCACAGGTTAACGCGTTTGTTCACTTTTGGAATGTCTCTGATATATTGTTTTGGTTTCATGCCAGTAGAACCATAAAGTACGCTACCTGAAATGTGCATTACCCTTTATCCTTTCCATTTACGCGGCGTGTGGAGAATCCAAAACTGTGGGACAAGTGCAAAGAATCTCCTAGCGGTTAATGTGAAGCAGCCCAGTATAATCAGAATAACTTTGTAATTACCAGTGACAATGTGTACTGTGACATGACACTGACAATGGAACATGTAATAGGGGGACTTCACCGTACGTCCACAGTTATTTTATACTGTGGCAGGTGGAGTTTTTATGCTGCATATGTCACGTACGATTTTGTCAGTCTGTCCAGCTTCGCATTCTGGTTCTCAAAAGGCTGAGAGATATGAGTTCAAAATGCAGTAGTAAATGTACGTGTGAGGATAGTCTCTCAGTTAATGCTGTCAGGCCAAATAACTGTTTTCTCTGTAATATGCATGTGTTTTGTGAGTATATAAACTCGGCCATCGTTTCCTGGATCTGTAGCAGTCTTTTTAGCCACGGAACATTATTACTCAATGGATGTAACTTTTTCCAGCCATATATAACCAATTAAGTTTCTTAAAGTTATGATATCTGCTGCATCTATATGTGTTCTTCTTCTGTTGCACCGGATTTTTGTGTCATGTCTGTGTTCTGATCAGTTTGAGTTCATGGTTGTTTTCATAGGTTTTAATTTGCGGAGTGGTCCAGGTTCTATTTTTGAGCCTGTACTTAATTTTTAATTTTTGAGTAGCCATTTTCCTGTTACTACCCTTGGACTAGATCTGTTCCCAGGTACTTGTCATAACAATTTACTGTTCCTGTGGCACCCAGTGATTGAGAATCACTCAATCTAAGGGGTCCATCAGGTTAGGTGCTTCTTTGCCTGAAAACGGAAATGGAGACGGCTTCCGAAACGTCATGCTTGTTTAAAAATTAGGCGTGGACAAGTCACAAAAAAGAAGATAGTGGCAGTTAACTTGAGTTGTGCTCCATTCTGTCTTTTGTATTTCTTGATCCTCGAAGTTGGGCCCAATACATTGTACTGAAACATCGGTAAGGACTTACTATTGTATGCTGCATAATATCACAGAAGAATGCTGCTCTCAGATGATGATTTGGCTCTGCATGGTCTGGTTTGGCACTTCATACACAAATTTAAGACGACCTCAAATATTTAAGTGCAGAATTTAAGGACGAAACGTCTTGAACTTCAGTAAATATGATACATGGATAGGATGCAAATATGACATTCTGTTTTGCTGTGTGTAGGAAACATGATTTGTTTTCAAGTTTGGTGTAATTTAATTTGTTTCTTATCTTTTAGAGGTTCATTTGATGATGATGACAATGACTTCCCTGGTTCATTTTTGGAGGAGTTGGCATACATGGAAATGGTGGAAAATGAAGGATCACCTGCCATGGACTCGCAGGAAATGAGTGGGCAGGTTGGACAATTGTAGTAAAAAACAGTAATGATGATTAGGAATATGAACACCTTGAATTTGAAGTTATCGTAGGCACTAATGGCAGATGAAATTCTCCACACCTCGGGTCAATTTCAGAAGATTTGATGAGAATTTCTTTTTTGATAAATATAAAAAAAACTTGGAACTTGCATCTAACATGTAAGTTAAACTTTTTCCATTGCTGGTGATAATGTAAATTTATAGTTAAAATTCACATGTCATTTTGGTCATCACACATAGCTTTATGTTTTGAATGAGTTTTAAAGCAATTATCAAGTGTTTGACTTGTACAAACCTGATTAGGAATATAAACATCATGGAAATGTTATAATATGTCCTCACATTTGCATCAAATGACATTATTGCAAATTGAAACCCTTGATTGCCAATATGAGTTTGCAGAATATCCTCCCACATCCTCACTTTTACGCATAATTTTTTGAAAAATCTTCACCTCAAATTTCTATGTGCCAGTAGGGTGACAGCAATTTCCATATTGAGGTTCCACAAATATTAGGTGCTGTGGTACAAAACTAAATAACTGTGGTGACCTGGCATTTGGGATTTGTTCACCACTGACTTAGCATTATTTTAGTGCAGTAAGCAACACTAATGAGAAATTTAGGTAATGGTCCTGTGAGATGTGACACTGTAGACTTTGCTAGTTGAGCACCTAAACGCCAGACAGCATTACATATCCCAGATGACTGTAGACATAGTAATTGCTGTCATGAAAACAGAGCTTCATTTCCCATAATAAAACATGTTGACCCTGTCGATTAATATTCAATACTTGCACTGTTACATGCTGAAGTGTTGATTTATTTGTCTAAGACATTTCTTTGTGCAAAGAAAAGTACACCCTGTAAAGTTGAAGTCCATTTACACATCACGGATACGTATGAGGGAGGGGGAATGGAAGTATATTCATAATGTTGGCAGTTGATGGAAATGAGTGGGGCCCTTAACAGCTTTGTGCTATGGCTGCTTTACTGCAAGGGAAGAGATCTTGGTACCCATTGAATAGGATACTGGGTGTGTCCCAAAGGCTGCCAGTCTGTGGAACAGAAAAATCTTCTTCCTACCGGGAATTAAATGATGATTCATTTTTCACCCAGCTTGTAGCCTAGTCACTCTATTAAGTATGCGGTTTCAACCCATATCCCACGTGACCATTTTAAAACTTTCTGTGCTTGGTGGTTTCCCACTGAAAGTTTTTGAAGGCATTTGGACCCCACCTTCTTCCCACAACTGTGTCATGAGCGTCGGTTGTACAATCAGTCCATTGCATGTCATATTCTCATTAGAAAGGCAGTGGGTGAAGACATATATTAAATCTCACAAAATTGTAAACAAATACATGCAGGAATATCAGTTTCACTACATGAAAATATAGATTAAAATAGGTAATATTTAAAAAGTAATTCATATATATATATAAAACAGTCTATTATAAGTCACCTAATAAGCAATATTATATGGAATGTCAAATAGTTTTTTGTGCAAAGATAGAAATCATCATTTATATATCAGACTGTTTAATCACTGTATATATTTTTATCTAATAGTGTTAATAAAGTGTAACTTGGCCAGTTTTTTCATGTGTATTTATCATAATTGCTATTGAAGGTTAATATGGATGGTTGAAAATAAATCCAAGTATAATTAATTCACACTAGAATGCATCAATTTGATTTAAGATACAGGTTGTGTGTAGAGGTTAGAAAATAACAAGTTGTGAATCAGAGTTTACATTTTGTTAATAATTTTTTTGTCTTTAAGTATATTGCATAATTTATATGTGTAATTGTTTGCATTTTTTACTTTATTTCAAGGTTAATTGTATTGCAGATCTCATGCGCAGTTGTCCTTTATTGATTGACCATAAGTATCAAAGTGGCTGTGATCCAATTGCAATAACCAAAGATGACCATGTGCAATAGTACTCTGCTGTATATTTTGCAGAGCTACTAGACCTGTTTGATTAGATATGGTGATGAAATATGTGAATCAATTTCAGATAGCAGCAGATATACATATTGAGCAATATCAATTATCCAGAAATAATCATCATAGTCAGTGGTGGATTTTTCAGAAGCATCTATTTTAAATGAAATTATGAGTGTACAGTTTATTTTACATAGTTGCTGCTTATAATTCTAGTGCTAAATTGTTGTGGTATGAACTTTATGTTGTGCGTACCGTGTGGTTTTAATATTTATACTTATTGCTATTATATATCAGCCACAGCTACTTTTGTCAGAGGCATAACTTGGTTATTAACATTGGGGTAGGGGGGCAAAATAGACCATGGATATTAGGAGTCAAGTTAGAAAGAGAGGGAAGATGGGTTTCAACCTGTCCTTAACATACATACACCCCTTTCGTCCTCCATCATCCCAATTTTGTATGTGCCTTTCTTCAACTCAATAGCCAAAAGAAATTCTTAGGTATAAAAAATAGTTGGGGGGCATTCCCCCCCCCAAGTTACACCTATGACATTTGTCACTGTGTTTGGTACAAGAATTGATTGTGACATGTGTTGGTGTCTGTATTGGCATCATTCTCACTGTCAACCTTGCCAATTTAGGTTATATTTGTCCTGTGTGCCATAGCATTTTGCATTGGTTTTGTTGTAGTAGTTTGTACATTTTGTATTTTTGTGCATTGCATTCAGTGTGTGTTGCTACACAGCATTTGCTGTGGTTTGTCAATTGCTGCGGTGTCTATCTTGTGCTCATTGCATGACATCCTTCCCATATTATGTTACTCTGTGTGTGTCCTTGTAACTCTTGTATGGGTAATGATACATTCATGTCATGTTTTAGAGAAAAAAAAAATTTAATTGCATTTTGTTGCTTTTATTAGCAGTATTGGACTTTATTTAATTGTAGTAAGACAAATTTGTATGTTGCACATAACCTCAAACATTACAAGGACTAGAATTATTGCACCTGTCTTGACTGTGATCTCCTTCCAATTTTGCTTGTCAGTGACAGAATGTCTGTCTTACATTTCACAGGTCTTGATCTCTGATCTTACCTACCACTGGGAATCCTGATAGAGTTTTTGTGTTGTTTTCTTCAGCTTTTATAGACAAAGTGAAGACTTTTATGATGAAATTGGCCCAGATGTTTCCTTGTAATGATTTACAGTCACCACATCATACAACGTTAGATTATCTGTGTAGTTGAAAAGTGGCCGATCACATTAAGTGTTCCTATTTTGATTAAAGGGGCAAACAGAATCAGTACCTTAAATTGGCAAGCCTAGACACTGCATGAAGCACATAGTCAAAAGGCCTGATTGTGATGCATTATTGTTGGAAATGTTTAGAAATGATGGTATCTAGTTCAAATTGCAGTCTGTATACTAGGGTTCTGTACTGGTTTGTCTCACTTCCTGTAGAAATATGGTGGAGTAGAACCCTGAAGGCAGCTGTGATTAAAATGAGTCTAAATCTGGATGTTTCAGGCTCAAGAAATATATAATATTCCCGTCCTATTTCTTGCTGACTGTTATGCTATCATTTGATGTTACATAACCTATGTAATAGAAAGTGAGTCAATGAATAACATGTAAGAATCACTCTTTCTAAACATTGTTCTTTATATGGTGTCAAAATTCTTTTTTTGAGGATCAGTCAGAAAATAGCATTGCATGACATGTAATTTAAATTATATCAGGGGAATTTCTAGCCGAGTGATTATCATCTGTTTCCAGCAGTGAAGCAAAATAATGGCAGCCACATACAGGTGATCACTAGGTGGAAATAGTTGTGACTGAATGGCTAATAGCAAAGGACACTGATTAACATAAACAGGGAATACTGTATATGATAAATGTCTCGGTAGTAGCATCGACTTTGAGAAGAAATAGTGGGATAGCAATGCTGTTAAATCTGAAGTGTTATCTCAGCTGGAAATAAAGAACCCAAATTATATCAAGTGTAAACTTGTTTTCTGACTGATCCCTGTATTTTACCTTCCTTTCATTATATAGATGAAACTCTGTGAAGCTAATTAGTGCCTGCGGTGGCCGAGAAACGTTTTGAAGGTGGAAAAATGTGTTTGGGAAACATCTTTAATGGCACCAGTGTTTTGGAGGAACATGCTGTTGCTGTCTCCATACAGTGAAAGCAGCAGTTCCTGTGAAACAGCGGTGCCAACCTACAAGACCATATGTTTAAGAGCACAGTGTGGGTCTTCAGCATAATGAAAGCTTGAAATTTGATACTGCCTACAGGAAATGACTGTGAAAGTGTGAAGAGGACTGTAAAAAGTAAATTACATGTGACGTGTTATAACGAGACTGCTGAAGATTGTCTATGTGCATTGTCTTTTTTATATATTGTTAGGGCCCAGAGACACAGAAGACAAGTGTGAAATGGAGTCGACCAGCACTGCCAGTATTGCATCCAGCAGACCATGCTCTGACCTTTCAACAGTTAGATATCGATCATTACACAGGTAACGTGTCCACCACCATACATTTGAACTATCAGAAGAAACAGATGGTATAAACTTAAATCATAACACGAATATTTCTGGCATAATGGGAGGGTGAGTTTGTTTAACTCATGCTGGTTGTAATATTATTTGTATTATAGTGCACATGAGTCCATTTTTAGGATATAAGAGATGGGGACAGCAGGGTTCTCCAAAATGTTGGTACCTGTCTTCCAAACTACTAGGTCTTGCCATAAGTTCTGTTATATCTTCATTTTTGCAAGAAAGGGGTGAAACTGGTGTCCGAGTGTATCAAGAGGACATGCTACAAGGAGTTGTGAAACATCTTAACATGACCTTCTTCAGTGGTCAGGAATGGGTCTTCCAGCAGGACTCATTTCCTGCCCAAAAGGCCAAGACAACTCAAGAGTGGCTGCGGAGGAAACTTCTGGCCCTCATCAGCGCTGAGAATTGGCTTTCGGGGAGTGCAGACCTCAAAACCCTGGACAATAAACTGTGGGCTGTTTTGAAGGACATGGCTTGCCGAAAAGCATCACAACAGCCTGGAGAGCATGAGGAGAGCCCTTACGAAGGCGGCGGCAGAGATCCCCCTGGAGACGGAGTGTGTGGCGACAGCAGAGTGGCCAGAGCATCTCAAGGCTTGTGTAGAGGCATAGGGCGGCCATTTTGAATGACATTATTATAAATGAAAAACTAAAACTATTGCAAATAAATTATTTGGCTCAAAAGGTGGATGTTTTCAATAATTGATGAACACCAACATATGCACTTTTTCACATTCCAATGTTAAAATACATAAAGATATTTAAAGGTACTCCGACATGTTTCGATCTTAACAGACCATCATCAGGGAGTAGGCCTGTACCTCGTTAAAGTCACTGAATAATTTAAAATTGTTTAAAAGTTTAAAACCAGAAATTTTAAAATTCTGACGATCAGTCCCGGTGTTGTGGCAGCAAT
>Ga0209628_10004454_pt1 | contig 10131 bp, 6 predicted proteins | sample TergutCu122P4_FD_187285 | JGI IMG/M metagenome (GOLD analysis project Ga0209628, IMG submission 187285) | Cubitermes ugandensis P4 segment gut microbial communities from Kakamega Forest, Kenya - Cu122 P4 (SPAdes) (version 2) | ecosystem: Host-associated > Arthropoda: Insects > Digestive system >... | reverse complement strand
AGAGCAGCCAGGGTATGAAGGTGACCACTTACCTCTATCTAGTAATGAAATTATGAATGCATGGAGCTGTGCCACAACTCTCCCACCCATATTCATAGCATTGTAATGAATTAAGTTCAGCAACACTTACCTTTCCAGAATTACAGATGTACTGTTGCAAAGTTAATGAACATTAAATGTGAACATGTAAAGAAGTACACAGGTAATGCATAGCTATATTTCCTTATTATCATACTTTAGCAGGACAGCTTGCTATCAGAACTGGTTTTGTTAAGCAAGTCCTTGAATACTGTAGGGTTGTTAGAGGAGAAAGTTTGTTGAACAGGAATAACTTCTAGGTTGGGTATGCAGTACAGTTCCATTAAATTAAAAGATATTTCAGTCACTCTCATTAGCCTGTATTGTCTTTGATTGGTCAGATTATAGTGTAGTGGGTTCAATTATGATCTGGCTCCATGCTGTCTAGGCTCATGGAGGCAGAATGCTTAAGAGGGAAATATCCTATATCCAAGAAACTACCAAATGTCTGATAGAATCCACAGTCTCAGAATTAATTCTGAGTAAGGATATCCCAACAGGCATAATGCAAAGATTTATATATTACTATATTATTTAATGATGCTGTGAGTATCTCAGACTATACAGCAGTGAATGATTCATTGATATGGAGTAATAAATTGGAAAAGTTGGAAGGAAAGACCATTAACAGATTTAAGGCATTTTTCTGGATGGACTCAGCAAAACCAAGCAAAACCTCAGGCAGGATATAATGTACAATAATTAATAATTTTCTGTGGCTGAATTTGTGGAAACAATATTCTGTGGGTGCAGTCATGGACAAAACAATTTACAGGATCGCATTTAGTCTTAGCAATACAGTGGATGCGGATGTTTCAAGACATGTAGAGTTTCATTCAATGGAGACACAAAAAAAAGACACTCGGTTAATACTATTAGGGATATGAATAAGAAAAAGAAACACAAAGACTGGAATGAAACTTCATATGCCTTGCATCCGTTATTTTTTGAGGGGCTTCATTATTTGTACTCCTCCCCAAAGAGGTCATGGCGTACGAAGATGAGAAGTGCACATGACATGCATGGGAAAGAGCAGAAATGCATAATGAGTTTGGAGTGAGTATCTGAAGGACAGGGGCCACTTTGAAGATGGCATAGATGGGAGGATATTATAATGGATCCTACTGAAATATGATATGAGGGGATGGTCTGGATTCATCTGGCTGAAGACAGAGAGAAGTGGTGGGCTCTAGTGAACATAGTAATAAACCTTCAAGTGCCAAAAAGGTAAAGTTACTGATTAGCTGAACAACTTTCAACTTCTCAAGAGGGACTATGCTCCAGGAAAGAAACTGCTTGTGGTTGCACTTACAGATGGATGGTACAGTAGCTAGTATTTTTAATACTTGTTATGTGTAGTATCTCAGCAGTCACATGTGACTATTATCTTAGGTACCTGGCAACAATGCAATTTGTGGGCAATGGATTCCTTAAAGCCCAGGGGTACCACAAGGGTCAACTGTTTGATCCAGTGCGCCCTGCAGAATCACTGACTCATCTGGTTAATGCAGTATTCAAGCGTCAGTTTGGCCTTAAAGTGAACTCTGCCACCTACATTAGGCCTGCTATCGCCTATATTCAGGTATTTCTAAATTACATAGTAAATTATACTTATAAGAACTTAAAAATATAGTAAAATTATTAACCGTGTGGATTTTTTTTAGTCACCTGAAGTTTTAAAATTAATATCATGCAACATCACGTTTTGGTGAAACCATTAGCCCTGTCTTCGGACTTGCTTCTGTAAGGTTAGTTTTCTAAGAGTGGAAAAATGCTGGGACCATAACAATTATAATTCTATAAGGTTCTGATGACGGTGTATCACACATAGCTTCATTAATTTGTGGACTATTTCCATAATATAAAATATTAAAATTAATTTAATTAATACAGCACTAGATTATGGGGGCAACATAGTGTCAGTTTAATCATATGACATTTAATACCTTAGATGAGTGACAAATTCCACAATTTTAACGAGTTTAGTTGTGACATACCATCATCAGAACCTTATAGAATAATATTATAAATATAGTCCCACATTTCTAATCTGTTCTGAGCTTTGTCCTTTATTTCCTAAGCCGTATGAGTAATGAATTCTTTGCAGAGCACTTAATATACTGCATGATGACAAATAGGAAAGGAAGTGGATGGACATTGTTGTTGCTTATTATGAATAACAATTTCAAAAATTACTTGGAAACTTGGAAGCATTAAGCAAAACCATGAAAACTTCAGGCACAATAATTAATCTGTTTCTGGGCCAAGAACAAACATGTGACCTTCAGAAAACAAAGCATAAAAACAGCTTTGTTCAGCTCAGTGTTCAGTCATTCCTGCAAATTCCTCGGTAGTGGCCTTGCTTCATAATTTGTAAGGCTAGTGTCACTTGGATTTAAGATTTGTTTGCAAGCAGGTTAAGCTAGACTGGGTATGTAGCTTGAATGGGGAAGACAATAAATGTTCACAAAATTCTGATAGGGAAACTTCTGGGAAAGTGGGCATTTGGAACACTGGAAGGAAGATGGGACGACAAATTAGTAAGGCTATTGCAAAAATATATTGTAAGGATAACAGGCATATGAAACCTGCCAGTGGCCACCGTTTGTATTAAAAGACATGAACCACCAGATCCTTTGGTCAGAGAGACATCTGGTAAATAAAAAACTGTCAGGTCCAGATTCACTGTCATAGAACAAGCACAAAACTACAGCAGCATCAGGAGAGCGGTCCAAATTTCACTGTTGTAGAACAAGGACAGAAGTACAGTAGTATTAGGAAACTTGTCCTTCTTTTGTCTGAAAATGTGCCAACCTGCATTGAATGTTGATACATGATAGCTTAATCAGCAAATTTATTGACTGCAAACTTCACAGCAAGGGTTCAAAGCCTGGTAGCTGTTTCAAGATTTTTCACCACCACAAACAGAGCTAGGAGAGGTTAGTCAGTGTAATGACTATGCCATGGACTGTATGACCAGGAGAGTTTGGGTTTGACACCTGGCAGAGGCAGAGGTTTTTGTTTCTCACCATATCCACAATCGTATTGTGGCCCATCAGCCTCTTATCCAATATGCAGCAGTGGCTCTTTCCCCAGCAGTAAAGTGACTGGGTCATGAAGTTAATCACTCATTTCCATCTAATACTGCAATATGATATTAAGCACACAAATTTAAAAGTGGCTGCACTGTAGAACATAAAATCTACTGATCCTAACCATGATATGTAGAATGCATGATGCTTTATATGTATGCTTCCAGTGTTTTCAAGGTGAAAAACTGTTTACCTATTTATATATCTCTATTTTACAGGAAGTGCTGAGGATGGGACAGAGCAAGGGTCTAAGCCTCTCACACCTTAGTTCATATGAAATTGAGAGCAAGTTGGCTGAGACACTTAATGGAGAGGTCATTGAGCCAATGCTGAGAGTGTGGCGAGCATATCAGTATGGAGTCAGGCACCCCCAGTGTGACCGTTATGTCATCTGTGCTGTGAACCAACATGATCCTTCAGCAAATCAGGGTGCCGGGCTTAGGCCAGGAATCACTAAACTTGGAAGGTTTGTGGCCAACATTGTACAGTAGAACGCCATTTATTGTTCCTCAGTTTCAGGTTTTCACCCAAATTAATATTCAGATTCCATGATCCAAATAAATAACTTCTGTGTTACATTTCTTCATTTAAATTTTCCTAGCATAGTGTTGAAATCCACTGCTCTAAAAATAAATTGTAATTGGGGGTGGGGGAGTGGGTTCACTGGCAATCATTCATTAATTGTTCCACCAGGGTGGATCATCTTACTCTGAAACCTCCTTTCCTGTCTCTGTTTCCATAGATGTGCCCCTTAAACCTGCTAACTAATTCTATGCTATTTGTTACAATTTTCCGCACTCTTCTACATCCAAATTTTGATTCCATATCCCAGAAAGAGGCAAGTCATATTTTCTATGTCATGTAAGTAGCGAACATAATTAACCCCTGAATTTCCTGAACAACAGAATTTGACTCAGTGACCTCTTGACCTATTCTCACAACATAACCTCCATTTTATTTTCATTTCTGAAGAACATACCTTCTAACTGACATTAATCTTTCCAGCATTACAGCATCATGGTTTCTCTCAAGTAACACAGGAACACAATTCTGGAAGCTCTACAGCGCTGCAACAGAAGACCACAACTGTCAGGTAAGGACATATCTAACCTCTCAACTTTCAATGTGGAATATCTGTGTCAAGCTAGTTAACATACAATGCACTTCAACCGTTACAAGCAAATGGATGTACTTTGTAATACAATGCATAAAGTTTGAGATTCTCATATCATTAATTACCTTCTGGGATGTAATGTTGTGTAATGAGGTCATTAGGTAAGAATTTTTCAAAGGAAATGCTGCCTCCATTTTCATAGCAAAAGACAGATGGAAATGGAGGCAGCAGATTCCTCCAAAACATTGATGTATACATGCCAATATATATGGCATCATATCACACAGACAAGTATCCTGAGTATTAAGTTCTCATTGTATTGCTGTCTATGATAAAATGAAGCTGACATGTCAATAAATTAAGCTACTGTCATCATCATCATCATTATTATTATTATAACCAACATCCTGAACACTGATGACAGTCATGAACAGTTGTGGAACAAATTGTTGCATTCATCTGCTGGCACTCTTCACATTCTGTATTTATTCACATACAGATAGAAAATTACACAAATCAGTGATGTATGATTACATAATATTTTGCCTCGAAGAGGTATGTAATATGTGAAAGTTGTTGCACCTGAAGTCTAGGATTTGTTACAAAACCTTACTTGTAATTTACATTGCACAAACAAATGTTTTACATAAAACTTTAAACCAACTGCCCATCACACCTGTTCCATGTGCCTGGTTCTCCTGGCTCATCAAATTATCATCTACATACTGAGTTTCATGTAAATTGATCACATATAAAAACAACACACATAATCAGCATTGTCAGGAACAAATAGTTGTTATTCATATCAGGAACCAGGGTAACAAAACTATGAATTTTGTCAGAGCTTAAATGTTGCATAGAAAGGTCAGTTAAACTTCATAACAGATAATGACCATTCACAGTTGAAAATAATGTGTCTAACCTATTAAATTTTCAGTTTTCCTTAGCATTTTAGTTTCATCTGTTACTCACAGATGGCAGGAGGTAAATTCTTTGTATCATATAGTTAGCATGTGGCAGTTTTGTGTTATTCATATATGGTTTGTTTCTATCCATTGGTATCCAGGTGCACACACTAACAGTCTATGAAAATGGCAGGTCTGAAGAGAGAACGCAAATTTCAAAGTCAACTTCAACACAGCAAGCCCCTTAGGTGTTCATATAATACGTTAACAAATAACATATTGGTTTCATTTCAGGTAAAGTATCCAGTGGACTGCTCTGACTACCATGCAGAAGATATAAAAGCAACAACTGAGTACGCCCATAGTGAACTCTAATGATCTCAAAATGTTACACTCAGCTCTGTGTCATACACAGGGCTCCATGAAGGTCATTCTACAAAGAAACAAAACACTGAAAAATGCATTCCTCATGAAATTTGTATCACTAACCCTTTGCTGCACTTAGCGCAGTACAGAATTAAATGTCCACCTACAGTATGTAACATTCTGAAGAGGGCATTTAAATTGACTGATAAGTAAAGATGAAAAACTGTCAGTGCTAGGTCTCAGAGATGGTGCTGAAATTTCATCTTTCAAAGATGTAAATATTGATAAACTGTATGTAGGACCTGGAATCAGGGTGAAGATGTGAATGAGTGAAGTATAAAGCGCAAATCTAACAGAGCACGGAGTTTCATTTTATGAGTGCATGGATGCAAAAGGAAGTGATGGAAATTATGCGTATCACTTACGTTATTTCAGATACTCCTGGAACATGTGTCTCATCACATCAATTGCAATTAATTGCCAGTTCCTTAAAGTAAACAGTCATCATCAAAACTAGTGCTGAGGTATTCTGACATTCTGCTAAAGGAAATGAATTTTTACTACTAATGGAAGCAATGTGATATTCTGTTGCTGAGCAAAAAGGAAGCAGCTACCCTAACACAGTAACCTGCACTAAAGTACACAAAAAATTGCAGTTGGTATTAAGTTTAAGGTACAAACTGATAAAGTTTAGATCTACGGCTGCCTAATGAACACCTGTAACAGCTGATGTGTCCGTGTAAATCAGCATTTCCTGATCCTTTTGTACCATAATTTGCCAATTTTATTTCTACATAACATTATAACATATTAAATGTCAATAATAAAATATAAATTTGTAAATGATCATATACGTCACTGCATATTAATATTGTTATGGCATCATGCACATATGAAATGTTTCCTGACACTACCTGAGAAGATGCAGCTGAAAATGGCAATTCACATGTAATCCTCTACATAGCAAATTATTACTGCAACTACTTATATATTATGTATTTATTTATTTAATTACTTGTGGTGTATTGAGTGATCCTATCAGCACCTCAGAATGCACAGCATCTAATGGTAGGAATATTGTGAATAATGAACTGAGAAGGATAAAAGAGCAGTTGTGACCAAATCTGAAATAATATCCTCACACTTTCTGGAAGGAGTAAGAAATACAAAGTAAATTTCAGTCAAGACAGCCTGCCGGTAGAAGAAGATTTGAACTCAGCATCTCACAAATAAGAAGTGGAAGCACTGGTCACTTTCCCGTAACATTCAGTCTGACACACAAATTTTCTAATATTTCTCAAAAGTGTGAACTTCAAAGATAAGTACACAGTTTAGCCAATTACCTGTTTCAAGCTTTCATACCTAGACATTGAACACATTTTCATTATTATCTTGAAAGCACAAGCTACAGAATTAAATTCACCCTCAAAATCTGGAGGTTGGTGCAACCACTGCATTAATAAATGTAACTCATTTTAAAGTTCTCTTACTAATTACCAGGACATTAATTCTGACACTCACTGTCTTGAGTAGAATAACTGGTTATAAACAAATTTCATGATCGCTGAAGCTCGACAGTAATACACCTGAAAATAACCCAAGGGGAATGATAATGGAGCAGTTGGCTCAAAACAGTAGGTGAGTGATTACAGATAGTTAGGGTTTTCTCCCTACAAACAGCATATTTTGTTGGTTTTGACTTTTGTGACTGAACAAAGAGATACATGGTAACATGATATGCTATAAGATTCTCTCTGCAGTTGTCCTTTAAGGTGAGAGACCATGTTTCACATCCATACCAAAGAATGCATAAAATTACAATTTTGTATATTTTAATCTTTAGGTTTTTGAGGATGAGGATATTGAGGTCCAGTAGTTGACAAGTCATGTTCATACTCAGAGGATCATGGGCTCAATAGGCCTACTGGAGAAAAGCAAACCTCAGATCTTTCCTGGTTTTTTCTCAGCCCCTACAAACAAATTCTGGGGCAGTTCCTCAAATTAAGCCAGCCACAAGCTTCTTTCCAAGTACTTTCCCAATTCATTATTCGCTGTATCATCCTAGCACTTAGTATGACATACATATATTCAGAGTAAATGTGTTTCTAAACAAATCTAAAGCAAACAAAGGGGCATGTGGTGGCACAGTTGATTGAGGCACTGCACTACAAGCTGGAAGGTTATGGGTTTAATTCATGATAGTGTCATTGGAACTCTTCATTGACATAATCCTTCTGGCTGTGCAATGGCCCTAGGGTCAACTTGGTGTGTCAAGGCAGCCAGTGCACAGGGCTGACAAACTTTACCACATTCATAAGCCGACTGTCTAGAAATGTGGGAGCCTCAACCTCCTGGAACCCTATGGGCTTGTAGCAGGCTTGTACAGGAATTGGCTTAAATAAATAAAATACACAGACAGGCAAAGGGAAAATAAAAATTCTGAACTCAAATGCAGCAAGTAATTCTGAAAATCAAACTACATTTAATTTAATTGTAAATGTAAATTTTATTTTTCAGTCTCATTTTTAGATATTTAAATCCTTCCTAATTTCCAAATAATTTACTTGCTCTTTTTATATAACTACTGTCATGCACTCTGGTGATAAAATATGCACAGCCACTTAAGCTTGACCCTGAAGCTGGAGGCATTATGCTCCTCTGAAATGTTGGCAACAATGTACCAGGTGACATGGCACAATATCCTGAAGTCTTAAAGCTTCACAAAATATCTGATTTTTCTAACAGATGTGTCAGTACATACACTCCATACAATAAGCATTCTCTTTCTTCCTAATCCTTTTCTGTCATTAGAAAAACAAGAATTCTACTTACTGATTTACATAGCCTTGAAATCACAGTTCCAACCACCTCAACTGCTGAAATAAATAACACATACGTGTAAGAGATCTTTGAAATGTAAATTCCATTTTATTTTACTGACACTGATCCACACTTTTGCATGTAAAGAAATGGAACAACCAAAAAAAGGTCTATTCATGAACAATGTACACTACAGTGGCAGTTCACATGTCAATATTCCATTGGCAAAAAATGACATGCATTTTCAGTGATTTAAGCCTGGATGTAAAAAAATCTCATACATTTAACTTTTTCACACCTTACTCTTATGAATTCATTTGGACCCATGGCTAAAATAACATCCCCAAATCAACACTCCAAGACAAAATGGGAATGAGTCATTGTAGTGAATAGGCTATGGGCTGGACTGGGAAACTGGTGTCTGTTTTCTAGCAGAGTATGGGACTGGTGTCTCTCCACATTTTCCAGACCAGTTCTGGGGCCCAACCAGCCTCCTAACCCATGGGCACTGAGGGTACTTCCTTTAAAGCATGGAACTGACAATGCACCTCAGCCTAATGCCAAGGTTAAGAATGAGAGGATCTATACCTCCACTCTCCAATAGGTCTTCATGACATGGTGTGTAACTGAGCAGAGGGACTAATTTACTGGTATCTGCAAGCATTGTTAAATAAACCAAAACTCAATCCAATGAGGACTAAAAATGTAAGTCACTGTAGTCAAGCTATGTTATCTATCTTCTGTGATCAACTTCTCTTTAACTAAATACACTCTCCTGCTGGTCCTGTAGTCCCCCCACTCAAACTATCAGAATGCATTCCTTCCATTGCTACAACATACTCACTCTATACAAACCCACTGGTGCACCCCAAAGCAAAAAGTTAGTATTGCAAATATCAGCACTGGCTACAAGTCATTACAGCCACAATGGCCTATGTGAAACAATAAATGGCAAATATTTTTATAATACAGAAGACATGGATAAATTCTGACAAAATTATTTTAATTCATCACCACTGTATACTGTTACAAATTATGCACATACATACATAATAATAAATAAAAATTTAAAAAAGTGTCATAACTGAGATATAAAAATTAAATAAAATATTCAATTCCAGTTTTTTATTTCTTAACATGTGTGTATTACTGAGGCACTCTTACACCCATACTAGGTATGTATATTGTGCAGTAAACAATATCAAAATGCATTATATTGAGTTCACATTAACAAGAGCAGCAATTCATCATTATGTTATTAAACATGCAAGTCTCATGAAGCAAAATACTAAATAATGAACCAAACCTATAAACTGTCGCAGTTTATCAGCGTCATAAACAGTGGTAATAATGTTGCCACCCATTCAGGTCTGGGAATATACTTCCGGACTGCAAGTTATTTTCAGTTATGTGAGAAATGAATTATGCACAGCTACAATTTAGTTTTTAAAATTTATGAAGTTAGCATAAGTAACTGCAACCAGACAGTGAAAAAGTTGCAAGTTTAAGGAAAAGTAACAAGTCACACAGTTCCAATAGGTTGCACCTCTTCTGCAGGAAGGTTCAGTTGTAACACAAAAACTTTCACATTAAACATGCTACCAGACTTGTTTAAATAACTTAAAAAAAATTATACACAAGATTTGTAATTAATAAGCAATTATTACAAGGTGGTTCAAATATGACCGGGACTGATTTGTGTGTAAACAAGCCGCACTGCGCAGCAGCTGTGCGACCTTGAGAGAGTGAAGCCACA
>Ga0209628_10004453_pt1 | contig 10131 bp, 9 predicted proteins | sample TergutCu122P4_FD_187285 | JGI IMG/M metagenome (GOLD analysis project Ga0209628, IMG submission 187285) | Cubitermes ugandensis P4 segment gut microbial communities from Kakamega Forest, Kenya - Cu122 P4 (SPAdes) (version 2) | ecosystem: Host-associated > Arthropoda: Insects > Digestive system >... | reverse complement strand
TGCTATCGGGGATATTGCGCTCAAAAAGCGCTATTGAGATGAATATTACCATCATGCGCGCTTTTGTTTTCCTCCGGCAATATGTTTTAGGCTATGCCGAACTGAACCATAAAATTGAGGATTTTATGAAAGATACGGATACGAAATTTGAGGATATTTATCAAATATTGGACGAACTTTCTGCGCACAAGAAAGAACTTGACAGACCCCAAAGAAGAATTGGGTTTGTTACAACAAATTAAAACAACAAACGTGAATATTTCAATCTTTATTTTTCAAAGACAATTTTTCTATTTTTGCCGCCCGAAAGAAAATGAGGAGAGATGGCCGAGTGGTCGAAGGCGCACGCCTGGAAAGTGTGTAAACGCCGAAAGCGTTTCAAGGGTTCGAATCCCTTTCTCTCCGCAAACCACTGTATTTTATTTTTAGAAATAATGTCCGCGTAGAGATAGTATATGAACCTCTTCGTTAATAATCTTGTAAATAACTCTGTGCTCATTATTTATTCTTCTTGACCATTTACCTGATAGCTCATATTTAAGCATTTCAGGTTTTCCAATTCCAGTGGTAGGATGTAATGAAATGTCATTAATTAATTCAGATATTTTTTGTTGGATTTGAATATTACCTGTTGTTTTCCAATATTTAATATCTTCTAATGCTTCCGATTTATATATTATTTCCACAAGTCTTCTAATTTTATTTTTACTCCTTCGCTATTTTCACTTTGCTTTATTTTAGCAACAAACTCCGGATTGTATTTTTCTTCGGGTTCGTAAATTTCAAAATCAAATTTATTCTTTTGCATATATGCAAGAATTTGCGCTCTTTGAGCGTAGTCAATTGCTCTTACTGTAAAGGTTGTCATGACCTAAATGGTTAATAATTATCGCGGCAAAAATATAAATATTTCGGTTATAGTGAAAGCTATTTTATCAAAAGCGTTTGGTGCAGTATATGTTCAAAAAATACATATATTGCCCTAAACTTTCTATATGAACTTCTCCCACTACCCCGTGCTAAAAATACTTTTTCCTTACGTTTTTGGCGTAATTTCAGGGTATTTTCTGCCTGTTTTCAATCTTAATTTGCGTTTTTGCGTTTTTGGAATATTTACTTTTAGTGTATTTTTTACACTTTTAGTACATTTTTTTACACTTTTTCGACGAAAACGTTACTTTTTGTTACAAAAATTCCTCACGGGGTTGCTGCTGCTGAGCTTCTTTTTTGCGGGATATTTCTCTGTTTTCTTCCATTTTCATAAAAACTTAGAAAAAATTAATATCGAAAAAATAACGCAAAAACAAACCTGGGTTGCCGAAATTCGGGAACTGCCCAGAGAACGCGAAAAGTCGTTCAAAGTAATTGCAAAACTTTGTGCGCTAAACGATTCTACCTATTGGCTTACCAAAAAAGTGGTGCTCTATTTTCAAAAAGATAGTGCTATCAAAAATTGCAGGGTGGGAGATAAGTTGCTTGTTAATACAAAATTATCTTTCATTGAGGCGCCAAAAAATCCCTATCAATTTAATTACGAAAAGTTTATGAAAAGGAAGGGAGTTTATCTTTCCGGTTATGTTCCAAACTACAGTTGGCAAAAAACAGAAGAGGTAAATCGCCAATCTATAAAGAGGTATGCTGCTTATTTACAACGTTTTTTATCAAACCAATTGGTGGAATCGGGTTTGTCTGGGGCAGAATATAGCGTGGCGGCAGTGGCACTGCTGGGCAACGATGAAACGCTTGAACCCGACTTGCGCGCCAGTTATGCAGCTACCGGCGCCAGTCATATTCTTTGTGTTTCGGGGATGAACGTGGGGATTATTTTTTTGATACTCAATGTTTTACTGCTTCCCATGGAACATTCTACAAGAACAAGGCACTTGAAAAATGTGATTCTTTTGGTTTCCGTTTGGCTATATGCAAATATAACAGGACTAACGCCGTCGGTTACCCGAGCCGCAGTAATGTTCACCTTTGTAATTTCCGGAAAGTTTCTTCAGCGAAAAACCAATGTATTTCACAGCTTGTTTACTTCAATGTTTATTTTACTCATATACAATCCATTATTACTTTTTGAGTTGGGGTTTCAGTTGGGGTATTTGGCTATTTTCGGAATTGTGCTTTTCCAAAATAAAATCGAAAAATGGTATAAGGCACGAACAAGAGCGGGCAGTTATTTGTGGAATTTGCTAACAGTTTCCTTATCCGTACAAATATTTATTGCACCCATCGCTGTTTTTTATTTCGGACAGTTTCCTGTCTATTTTTTATTGACCAATATTTTGGTAATTCCCCTCTCTTTCGCCATGATGGTAACCGGCGTGGCTACATTAATAGTCTCATTTTCAGAATTTTTATCAAAGGGAGTAGGGCTTCTTTTGAATTTGGAAGTGGAAATGATGAACAGGTTTGTTTTGTTAATAGAAAAACTGCCGGGTGCACTAATTTCCCATATTTCTATTAGTATTTTTCAGGTGTTTTTGTTGTATGGAATGATTATCATTCTCCTTGTTTTTCAAAAAAACAAAAAAAGAATGATATTATGTAATATGTTGATATTGAACATTTTTTTGTTTATTCATGCCATTGATATTTATAAAAGCAAACAACACATTGAGGTCGTGCGTTATGAAATATCAAAAACACCTGCATTTCAGTTTTGCCATCAAGGAAACGCGCTTATTTTTTCAGATTCTATTCATAATGAGCACGATAAACGTTATCAGTATAATATTCAAAACCATGATATAAAACGGCGCATCAATAACAGGTTTATAAAATTTGACGAAGATTTTGAAAACTCTTTTTTATGTAAAAAAGGGAATTTTATCTATTTCCAAGACAGCATTTACGCAATAGAAAGAAACAAGTATAAGCCCAATGTTGTGAATTTAGTTGTTCACGATTACAATTCTGCCGATAGAAGTATTCACAAACTGCAATGATTTAGAATAACTCATAAGCGTTTCAATTACAACTCTTCTTGGAGATTGGTTCAGGTTTAACTTGGAAGGTTTTCGGGAGAGTGTTAATTCTTTGTTCATAGGCATTTTGATTCGTGTCAATACAATCAAAAAACGCCACAAGATATTAAATATTGTAAAAATTTTAATTAAAAACGAAATTTTATGATTATGAGATAATTACGTTTTTCTCTTTAATCAATTTTCTTAGATTGATGAGGGCATAGCGCATTCTTCCCAATGCAGTATTTATGCTCACGCCGGTAAGTTCTGCAATATCTTTAAAACTTACATCGTCGTAGATTCTCATTTCCAGCACTTCGCGTTGTTCTTCGGGGAGATATTTCACCAACCCTTTTACATCGCTGTAAATTTGTTCGGTGATAATTTTTTGTTCAATAGAGGGGTCTGTTCCATTTAGCACATCAAAAATATTAAAATCGCTGTTGGATTCAAAAACGGGCATCCGCTGCACTTTGCGGTAGTAGTCAATTTTCAGGTTATTGGCAATTCTCATTACCCATTGCAAAAACTTTCCTTCCTCTTTATAATTATCAGATTTCAGGGTATTAATTACCTTAATAAAGGTATCTTGAAAAATATCTTCCGCCAATTCACGATTTTTCACAGACATAAGGATGTAAGAAAAAACCTTTTTTTGATGCCGGGTGATTAATTGTTTGAGGGCAACCTCATCACCATCTATATAACGAGTAATCAACTCATTATCAGTTAACGCAATCGATTTCATAATCATTTTTTTGTTACTAAATAAATTGTGTATAAATTTATTCGATAGCGTTCCTCCTATTATTTAAGTGGGTTAATAACATCGGCACAAAAATATAATAAAGTTAATACCAAATTCAATATCTGAATTTTTTTTATCAAATTTTACTAAAAACTTGCTATAAGCACTAATTGTCAAACTAATCTATTCGTAGTAATCGAACTTCAAGTGCTTTATCGTCATTCCTTTGTTGATTAATTGTCTAAGGGAGTCAATGCCTATCTTTAGATGTTCCAAAGAGAACTGTTCGGTTATCATTTTGTCGCTTTTTTCGGTTTTAACCCCGTCGGGTTGCATGGGGTGGTCGGAAATCAAGAGGAGTGCACCGGTGGGGATTCTGTTGTAGAACCCCACGGAAAACAAAGTCGCCGTTTCCATATCAACCGCGGTGGCTCTAATGGCTCTTAAATGCTTTTTAAACTCCTCATCGTGTTCCCACAATCTGCGATTGGTGGTATAGACCGTTCCTGTCCAATAGTCTAAATTATAATCTCTTATGGTTGATGAAATCGCTTTTTGCAGATTAAAAGCGGGTAGTGCGGGCACTTCGGGGGGAAAGTAGTCGTTGGAGGTTCCTTCGCCTCTAATAGCCGCAATGGGAAGCAGCAGATCTCCCAACCCGATGTAACTTTTCAGTCCGCCGGTTTTGCCGAGAAAAAGAACGGCTTTTGGCTTCACTGCGGTCAGCAAATCCATGATGGTGGCAGCCATAGCACTTCCCATCGAGAAGTTAATAATTGTAATGTCGTCTTTTGTAGCACTTTGCATAGGGTTATTAAGCCCTTTAATCTCTACATCCATTATTTCAGCAAAGTTTTCCACATAATTTTTGAAATTGGTAAGAATGATGTATTTACCAAAGTCTTGAAGTTCGGTGCCGGTGTATCTGGGCAGCCAGTTTTCAGCGATTTCAATTTTTGTTTGCATAATCTTATTATTTTTTTCCTTTTTTCTTCGGTTTCATCGCTTCGTTAATTTCAAGGATGGCGATTTTGGTGCTTTCTAACAGTTCGGTATTGGTAATTTGACTGCCTACCGCGCGTTGCATCCAAAGTTTTGGGGTAAGTCGCCCCATGGCGTACATCCGGCAAACCTCACTGCCGAGGTTTTTATCTTGCAAATAGTTACCAATCTGAAAGTCAATAATGTGCCCAATGGGATAAGCCGACAAATAGAGAGGCGCATCAATCATGTGCGAGTAAATAGCAAGGATGGGTTGGTCTTTTATTCCAAAAACAGGTGCATAATACTGATTCCAAACCTCTTTTGCTATGTTGATTACCGCGTATTTCAATTCTGCCGCGTCGGTGTTTGGATTTGCGTACATCCACTTCCACACTTTAATATCCACCAGCGAAACGCCCATAATTTCATAACAACTCCAAAAAGCATCTAATGTATTCAAATAATCCACCAATTCGTCATTGTTCTCATAATCCAATAAATCCAAATCTTTTTGTTGGAAAGTAAAAGCCAGTGCTTCGGTAAAAGCGGTGTTGGGAACGCCTTTCAAAAAATAGTTGGGCACATCGTGAAGCGAAATGGTTTGTTCTACATTATGTCCAAACTCGTGAATTCCAATATTATAACCTTTGTAATCCATCCCATCAACAAAGCGGGTGCGCAACATCGATTTGTCGGATTTCATCTCTGCACCCCAGGCGTGTCCAGCACCGATGGAGGGGTCAACATGAATTTTAAAGCAAATAAATTTGGCTTTTTCGGGCGTAAACCCCAATTTTACCATAATATTAGGTAAATCTTTTTGAAATGTCTCCACATTGGGATATTTATTGCGAACATCTTGGTCTAACTGTTCCTGATTGATAGAACTTCTTGATTTGAATCCATCGTACCAAATATCAAAAGGTTGCAACTTTCTTCCCAATCTTTTGGTAATAATTTCTGCCACCTGTTTTACTTGCGGCGAGGTAATGAGGTTGGTGAAAAGTTTTTCTACATCTTCAAGCGTCATTTCTAAATCTGTTTCAAAAGTTCTTGAAATATAAGTAGTTCCACCCACATAGCATTTATCAGTGGCACTCACCGCTTTAAAAACATTAAGCAGGTGTTTGTATCTGGTATTGGGTTCGGGGGTAGTGCCAATTTCCACCGTATTTTGCAGATAGGTTTTGTTTGCCACCGGTTTCCACAGGTAGTCCGCATTTTCTTGCATAATTTCCATTGGAATTGTTTGATTAATAATGGCTTTCATAACACCGTAAATAATGTGTTGTTTGTAAACTCCCCTCTCTTTATCTGCGTAAGCCGCTTTAAGTTCATCGCGAAGCCCCCAATGAGAAATCAATTTTGTTCCTTTCGACCAATAATGCCTTCCCTGACTGTCTATAACCAACCACATGGGAACATTGTAATTGGCAATATAATTGTCGGCATTGGCAATGGCAGTAGAAATATTTTGTTGCAGATTTGCCGGCACACGCGAATAGAAATAGTCGCCCAAACGCACATATCCCCAATGGAGGTCGCTCCAATATTCTCCGTTATTTTCTTTTTCAGAGAGTGTCAGATGCGGAAAATTCAAGCCAATAATAAATGCAATTTTGTTGGCAAACATATCATCAGAGAAATGGGCATTTACGTCGTAGGTAGCAAACAGATCATCAACAGGTAACTGGTTGTAGCCCACGACTTGGGTGGGGCGCAATAGCTCCAAAATAACGCGATTATTGTGCCCGAAAATAGTTTCAAAATTTGTTGCCACGCGATAAAAGAGCTGTTCTTTTTCTTCGGGTGTTTTGCAAAAATGTTCCAAACAAAAATTGTAGAAATCTTTTTCGGAGCCGTCTGTGTAATTCCATAGTAAAGCAATTTGATTTACTCCTCTTTTAATCAATTCGGGAGACATTTTGCTGTTTTCCGTGAGTTCTTGAATAACTTTGTTCTGCGTGTGTTCAAAAATAAATTGTGCCTGTAACGATGAAAAAGTTGTCATAAAAATGATAGAAATGGTAATAATTAATGGTTTTTTCATTTAAAATATGTGTTTGATTATTAATAATTTGCGTTTTGTGTATTTTTTTAGTAAAAATTTGGCAAAGGTAAATGATTTTTTCATTTCAATAAATTCAATTTCTCCTCAATTAGTTTATTGTATTTCCTCTTTTGTTCTTCGCTCAAGAATGAAATTTTGATAAATGCCTGCCACAGAGGAACTGCTTTTTCGAAGCGTAGAAAGAGGTTATTTATTACTTTTGAATCCAATCCGGATTGCGAGAACGTTTTTTCAAAATCAATTCGATTTAATTTTCTTTTTTTTCCATTGAGCGTTAAAGCCAATTCTTCTGTATCATCCGGCATTGCTAATGCGGTTGAAAGCATGTCATAAGCAGGAGAAAGTATGTATTGTCCTTTAGTTAGGGCGTACAAAGAAAAATTTTTCAAGTGCATATCGCTATTTCCTGTAAGCCAACAAAACAGCGTTTGCTGCCAAAAATTCACCAAATCCAATTTTGGTGAATTGGAAAACCGGAGGATCAATTTTGCAATTTGTTCATGAGAACCTTTGTATTTATGTTCTGTCAAATGTTCGGAAAGTTGGCACATATCTTCCATCTGTAGTTTGTTCCCTTTGCTGTCTCGGTCAATACGTTTGGTTATATAACATAATTCTCCGTCTGCATAACGAATCAATGAATGTGGAACAGTGCGGATTCCTGCAATTTCAGCCAAGTGCATGGTAAGGTCCTCATTTTCGGGTAATTGCGGGTACATATCCGTTTGAGGCTTCAAGATGTATTTTCCCCATAAGCCGACAATCGTAAATCGGTGAGGCGTATTTTTACTCTTGTTGTCCAAATCCAATGATAGTTTCGGCTGTACCCCTGTAATCGTTGTTTGGCTGCGAATAACTTGTTCGGCTAACTCGGACAAATTTTCACGTGTATAGGGTAAAATCGGCGGAAAAGTCGAACCAAATATCTTCCTGGAGCATTCCGGGTGAAAATCCGTTTGCTTTTCTTTCAATTCCTGATAGCAAAATAAACACCTGCTCATAATATTATATTTTCAATTGGAACAACACTTACAGCACCGATACAATCCTTGCAACAAGTTAGTAATAAAGACATTCTGTCACGTTTATCTATTTTCCAACTACGTTCGACAATATCCAATAACCAGCCTTCAGGTATCAAACCATCAAAAAAAGGAAATAGTACTTTGTTATGATAGGCTTCTTTTTGTAAAGGCAATGTCAGACTTATTGCTTCGGCATTTTCTGTTTGAAGATATTCATTATCATAGCAGAAGGAATATCCGTTTTCATTTTCTGTCAAAATTCCTGCCAATTGTTTATGGAAGTAAATTTTTGCCTGTTTCATACGCCGAGTTTGCTTCTATCCATCGGAACGGGCGCTAACTCCGAACCGAAAAGGCTTAATACTTGATTCACTTTATCCATTCGTAAACTTTGTTTCCCTTGCTCCAGTTCCCGAACAAAACGCAAGCCCACTCCCGATTTTTCCGACAAATCAACCTGTGTCAGATGATACTGTTTTCGCATCTGTTTTATATATTTCTGTAATTCAACATATTCCATATTCAACTTATTATACCTTATCGGGTGCAAAGATACAATATTTTCTTTATTTATACCCTATTGGGTACAAAAATTTTAATTTAATTTAATTTATACCCGATAAGGTATGATTTTATAGAAGATTTACATTCCTTTCAGTGCTGTTTCAATCATGCGTTGCGTTTTTTCTTTCAATTCTTGCACATTTTCATCGGGATTTGGGAAAATAACCGGCAAAAATTCCACAAAAATGCGTTTAAAAGGTCTTGGTATTCGTTTAAAACGAAACGCAGCCCGCTCAGAACCCGAAATAGCCACCGGCACGATGGGGATGTTCAACTCTTTGCTTAAAATGGCAAACATCTCTTTAAACTCTTTCATTATCTTGTCTTTAGAACGTTTTCCCTCCGGAAAGATAATCACGTTTTTTCCTTGTCTCAACACTTCGCTCATTTGCACAATCGATTCACGCAAATTGGTGTTAATATTCATCAAAATAATGTTGTTTCTGGGTGCCATAAAACGCGCAAAAGCCAACTTAAAATGTTTGTCTTTAGCAAATAAAAAGGTATTTTTTACTCTTTTCCATGGTAATTGTGAAGTAACAAACGCGCCATCCATTCCGCTTCTGTGGTTTGCTACAAAAATTACCGGTTGTTCGGGAATGTTTTCTTTGCCTTTTCCTCTAAAATGAAAATAGGAGTAAAAGAAAAATTTTATGAAACGGCTTGTAGTCCAGTGAATAAAACCCGAATGGGGCAGCTTTAGCGAAGATTTTCCGGTTTGTAAAATCTCTTTCCAGGAGGTCTCGTTTTCATTGTATTCAGTGGTCTGTTTTTCAATATATGAACTCAGTTTTTCCAAACTGCACAACTCGTCTAATTGCTGGGTTTTCAATGGAATAGAAAAAGCGTTTTCTATAAAGGCAAGTAAGGCAAGTTTACTCAACGAATCCATCGCCAAATCTATCTCAAAGTGGTCATCCGAATGCGCCCTAACATTTAATTCCTTATCAATAAATTGTTTCAAAACTTTATAAGTATGAGAAAAAGATTCGATATTCTCCTCGGGTTTTGTTTTCTTTTTTTGAATGAAATCTGCCAATCTAAAACGTTGCACTTTTCCCATTCTATTTTTTGGGAGTTCTTCCGAAACGACATGAAATTGCTGAATACGTTTATAATGGAGCGAATTTTTGTTATATTCTGCAATTTCTTCTTTTAATAACAGTTCCAAATCGTTATCCGAATGTAATCTCACGGCACTCATTTCGGGGTAAACAAGCAGGTGCAGTTGGTCTTGATGCAAAAAAACAGCAATTTCTTTCATAAAACAGCTTTTTTTCATCAACTCTTGTTCAACTTCTATCGGATTGATATTTTTTCCATTTGAAGTCACCAAAATTTCTTTAATTCTACCGGTAACTTTAAGAATTCCCTGAGCATCAATGGTTCCCATATCTCCGGTATGTAGCCATCCGTCTTTGATAATGGCAGCGGTTTCTTCAGGTTTCTTGTAGTATCCTAACATTACATTTTCACCTCTTGCAAGAATTTCGCCGTTTTCTGCAATTTTCATTTCACATCCGGGCAGTGCGCGCCCGATGCAATTGTATCGCCATTCTCCCGGTCTTGAAAAGGCAATCATGGGGGCGCACTCGGTCATGCCATACCCTTCCAATATTTTGAAACCCAGGGTGATAAAAATTTTTGCTATCTCTTTTGGAAACGCTGCCCCACCGGTAAGGATATAGTGAATATTTCCGCCGAATTTTTGATGCACCGATTTGAAAATAAATTTTGAAAAGCGGTTCCATTTCAACACTGCGGCTACAT
>Ga0209628_10004452_pt1 | contig 10131 bp, 10 predicted proteins | sample TergutCu122P4_FD_187285 | JGI IMG/M metagenome (GOLD analysis project Ga0209628, IMG submission 187285) | Cubitermes ugandensis P4 segment gut microbial communities from Kakamega Forest, Kenya - Cu122 P4 (SPAdes) (version 2) | ecosystem: Host-associated > Arthropoda: Insects > Digestive system... | reverse complement strand
GGCCGATGAAGCCGCCGATGACCGCGCCCCTGGAGGTGCAGCCTTTCCACAGGATCGACAGGATCAGCGCCGGGAAGTTGGCCGACGCCGCGATGGCAAAGGCCAGCGACACCATGAAGGCGACGTTTTGTTTCTCGAAGGCCACGCCCAGGAAGATCGCGCAGATGCCCAGAACGACGGTGGTCAGCTTGGAAACCTTCAGCTCCTGCTGCGAGGTGGCCTTGCCTTTCTTGATCACCGTGGCGTACAGGTCGTGCGAGACGGCGGACGCGCCCGAGAGCGTGAGACCCGCCACCACCGCCAGAATGGTGGCAAAGGCCACCGCCGACATGAAGCCCAGGAAGATGTTGCCGCCAACCGCGTTGGCCAGGTGCACCGCCGCCATGTTGGAGCCGCCGCGCAGGGCGCCATTGGCATCCAGGAAATCCGGATTGGCGCTGACGAACACGATGGCGCCAAAGCCGATGATGAAGGTCAGGATGTAGAAGTAGCCGATCCACGTGGTGGCCCACAGCACGCTCTTGCGGGCTTGCTTGGCATCAGGCACGGTAAAGAAGCGCATCAGGATGTGCGGCAGGCCGGCGGTGCCGAACATGAGCGCCATGCCGAATGAGATGGCTGAGATGGGATCCTTGATGAACCCGCCCGGCCCCATGATGGAATTGCTCTTCTTGACCTCGACCGCGGCGGTGAAAAGTTTTTCGGGGCTGAAGCCGTACTGGGCCAGCACCATGAACGCCATGAACGTCGCGCCGCCCAGCAGCATGCACGCCTTGATGATCTGCACCCAGGTGGTGGCGGTCATGCCGCCGAACAGCACGTACACCATCATCAGCACGCCGACGATAACCACCGCGTACATGTAATCCAGACCGAACAGCAGTTTGATGAGCTGCCCCGCGCCTACCATTTGCGCGATCAGGTAAAACAGCACCACCACCAGCGTGCCGGAAGCGGCGAAGACGCGGATCGGGCCTTCTTTGAGACGGTAGGCCAGCACGTCGGCAAACGTGAAGCGGCCCAGGTTGCGCAGCCGCTCGGCCATCAGGAAAGTGACCAGCGGCCAGCCGACCTGGAAGCCGATGGCGTAAATCAGGCCGTCAAAGCCGGAGGCCATGACCATCGCCGAAATGCCCAGGAACGACGCCGCCGACATGTAGTCGCCGCCGATCGCAAGACCATTCTGAAAACCCGTGATGCCGCCGCCGGCGGTATAAAAATCGGCCGCCGAACGGGTGCGCGAGGCGGCCCATTTGGTGATCCACAGCGTGAACCCGACGAACAGGACGAACATGCCGATGGCCGTCCAGTTGGTCGCCTGCTTTTGGGTTTCGCCAATCGCTTCTGCGGCCAGGCCCAGGCTGGGCAGGAGGGCCGCCAGCAGGGCGGCAGAGGTTGCTTTGAAGGCTGGCTTCATGCTTGCACCTCTTTGTCGAGGATGGACTTGATGGCGCTGTCGTAGTCGCGGTTGGCCTTGTTCACGTAAATCGCCACCACCACCACGGTCAGCAGGATGACGGCGATACCGGCGGGGATGCCCCAGGTCGTCGTCATGCCGGCGGCGATCGGCGTTGCAAACAGCGATTTGTCGAACGCGATCACCAGAATGAATCCGTAGTACGCCAGAAATACCAGGATCGTTAGCAGCCACCCGAAGCTATTGCGCGTTTTGGTTAACTGTTGATATTGCGGATTTCGCTGAATCCGCTGTGTTAGCTCTGAAGCCATACGTGTCTCCTTGACGGGGTAAAACACCAGCGTGCTCGTCAAACACACCGTGAAGCTCACGGCAAATCTGTGAACTCGCCACCCAGTATAGCTCTACAAACCAGCGGCGGCTTGTGCCGCGCTATCCTTGTTCTCATGCCCCGTCTGATCTTTTTTTGCGGCCACGCCGGCACCGGCAAGACCACGCTGGCCAAGCGATTGTTTCCACGCCTTGCCGCCGCTGGCGGCGAACCCTTGTGCCTGCTCGACAAGGACACGCTCTACGGCCAGTACAGCTCCGCCGTGATGGGCGCGCTCACGGGCGACCCCAACGACCGCGACAGCCCGCTGTACCTGCAACACCTGCGCGACCCCGAATACCGCGGCCTGCTGGCCACCGCGCGCGAGAACCTGGCGCTGGGCGTGAGCACGGTGGTGGTGGGCCCCCTCTCGCGCGAAGTGCGCGCGCACCGGTTGACCGACCGCGCCTGGCTCGGCGTAGGGCCGGAGGTGACCGTGCGCATCGTCTGGGTACACCTGGCCGAACAAGAAGCGCGCCGCCGCATCACCGCCCGCGCCAACCCCAACGACGCCTGGAAACTCGCGCACTGGGACGACTACCACCAGCGCCTGTTCATGCCCACCGCCGCGCACTATCCGGAACTGCTGCTGTTCGACAACACTGCCAGCAGTGAGCACGATGAGCAGCGGTTGCTGGATGCACTGCTGGCCCTTTCCCCTCTCCCGCTTGCGGGAGAGGGGCAGGGGAGAGGGCCGGCCGCAGGCCGGTAGCGGCGTATCTTTTCAGGCGCGGCGCAAGCCCTCGCCCCAACCCTCTCCCACAAGTGGGAGAGAGAGCAAAACATCCACCCAAGGACGGCACCATGGATCTCGAACTGAACGCAAAACACGTCTTGATCACCGGCGGCAGCAAAGGCATAGGCCTGGCCACCGCCCGCGCCTTTTTGCGCGAAGGCGCGGCAGTCACGCTGGTAGCGCGCGACCGCGAGCGCCTTGCCACTGCACGCCAAACACTGCTGGCCGAGTTCCCCCAAAGCTGCGTGGGAGGGCAGGCCGCCGATTTGCAATCGGCCCCGGCCGCGCTCGACGCCATTGACCGGGCGCAAGCCGAGCTTGGCCCCATCGACATCCTCGTCAATTCGGCGGGTGCGGCCAAACGCACCCCGCCCGGCGAACTCACGCCGCGCCATTGGCGCGAGGCGATGGACGCCAAGTATTTCACCACCATCCACGTTATCGATCCTCTGGTCAAGCGCATGGCCGCGCGCGGCGCGGGTGTGATCGTCAACGTGATCGGCATGGGCGGCAAAACGCCCACCAGCACCCACCTTGCTGGCGGCGCCGCCAACGCCGCGCTCATGCTTGCCACCGCCGGCCTGGCCAGTGCCTACGGCCCGCAGGGCGTGCGCATCAACGCCGTCAACCCGTCATCCACCCTTACCGGCAGATTGCAAGAAGGCATCAACGCTGAAGCGCGCATGAGCGGCCTGCCCGCCGAAGAAGTGCGCCAACGCATGACCGCCCGCATGCCCTTGGGCCGCCTTGCCACGCCCGAGGAAGTGGCCGATGTGATCGTGTTTCTCGCTTCTGCCAGAGCCAGCTATGTTTCAGGCGCCATCATCTCCATGGACGGCGCCGCCGTGCCGATGGTGGTTTGAATTTGAATCGCACGTGAGCAGCAGCGCCTGATTACTGCCCACGTTAAAACAACCCTTCCAAAATATGCATGTCGTAGCAAACCATGGGTGACCTTATGCCCAAAGCATCAGGTTCGCTCCATGTTGGCGGAGCTATGCCTTGAATCTGATGAGGATCAACTGAAAGATGTTTTGCAGGCGTTGCAGGGTGATGCCGCACGGGTTTTTGGGGCGCAGTAGGTTTTGGCGTTGACGGATGCTTGTGGGGTGAATAATGAGGGTTTGGCGAATTCTTTGTGGAGTAAACAGTGTCAAGGCTTATGCGGCCAGAGCTATTTAGTTCTTCTTCGAATAATGCACTATCAGTTTTTAGATGGTCAAGATGCTTGGCATATTGTTCTTTGACCGAGTTGTATTTAATGTATATTTTATCTGCTTCCTCGGAGTTTGCGATTCTCTTTTTATCTAGGTAAATAGCAATTCCATATTCAATATTGGAATTCATGTCGAAGGAGTTGTAAGATCCAAGATGATTTCCATTTGGTCCTCTCAATCGTCTTTTGGCATCTCTTGCTGTTCTTGATTCAACTTGCATGACACCTCCAACGCCAGAGCCTGAAACGGCATCAGGATTGAAGCCTGATTCGATGTTTACAAAGGCGATCAGGTTGGCTTTGTCTTTATTGGATAGGCCATACTCATCTGCTTTCTTCAAGATGGCATTGATCACTATCTGCTTGGTCTCGTCAGTGGCAGCGCCGGCTTGCCTCGATAGCCCGGCGATGCGGCCAGGCTGGGATTTTGGCGCGGTATATTTTGTGCTCATGGCTTTTTACCTTCATGTAGCGTTCTGAAAACATCAATGCTATCGATAATTTTTTTATTATCGAAAACATCAAAAAAATCACGTGGCAGCGGCCTGAAGGATCTAGAAAGTGCGTGTGTTATTCCTCTTCTGGAGGAGCCAATGTATTTCCCATGTTCATCGAAAATATCTTCCCATTCACAAGTTGAGCAGTTCGCGTAGTTGGCATTGCCTGCTTTTATATAGTAGGTGCCTCTGCTTTTCAGGCATGTCAATTCCGCCATGAATGCCTGTGTGAAATCCTGAAATGGCTTGGGCAAGTACATCTGTTCAAGTTTCTTACCAGTCTTGGTGTTGAAGAATTCCAATTTCTGTCTTGAGCAAAAAGGCTCATACTCGTCAAGCATGGTACAGGTGTTGGTCAACGTGACCTGGGCAGGGCCGCAGATGAACCTGTAGGTGGTTTTGTAGTCTTTTTGCGCCCATGCCGTGGGGAGAAGAAAAAAGAAGAGACACAGGGAAAGAGCGATTTTTTTGCCGCTTGGGTGTAAATGTTCTCTGGGCATGGCAATTATTCCTGTTCGATTGAAGTTATAAAAATATTGACGTTATCAATGAAGTAGTCATAATCAAGTACATCAAAAAATCCATTGGGAAGTCGTTTGAATGATCTTGTAAACGCGCTCATGATGCCTCTTCTGGTAGAGCCTACGTACTTCCCATTTTCGTCAAAGATGTCTTCCCACTCGCCATTCAAGCAGCCTGGATAAGAAGTAATGCTCGCTCTTGTGTAGTGGGCATTCTTGTTTTTCAAGCATGTCAATTGTGCAATGAATGTCTGTGGGGAATTCTTGAGATACTTTGGCAGGTATACATGCTCAACCTTCTTGCCGGTCTTGGTGTTGAGAAATTCCAATTTCTGTCGTGAGCAGAACGGATCAGACTTGGTGAGCATGGTGCAGGTGTTCACCAGCGTCACATCGATAGGCCCGCAGGTTAGCTTATAAGTGGTTTCGTAATTCTGTGCCCATGTCACCGCAGGGAGAAGAAAAAAGGAAAGGCACAGGGAAAGAAGTATTTTTATCTTGCCTGAATATAAACGTCCTTTGGGCATGGCGTCTACTCCTTTTCGACGGGGTCCATAAAGATGTTGATCATATCAATGAAGTGGTCATAATCAAAGACATCGAAAAATTTGTTGGGCAGACGCTTGAATGGTTTTGTAAACGTACTTGCTATGCCTCTTCTGGTGGAGCCTATATATTTTCCATTTTCGTTAAAAACATCTTCCCACTCGCTGCCACGCAGGCAGCCCGCAAATGAAATATTGCTTGATCTTGTGTAGTAAGCATTTTTATTTTTCAGGCATGCCAATTGCACCATGAATGTTTGTGGAGCATTCTTGCGATGTTTTGGCAAGTATACTTGCTCAACTTTCTTGCCGGTCTTGGTGTTAAAGAATTCCAATCTTTGTTTTGAGCAAAATGTATAAGGATTGGAGGTGCATGTATTGATCAGCGTTACATTAGTAGGCCCACATGTCAGCTCGTAGGTGGTCTCGTAATTCTTCTGGGCCCATGCAGCGGGAAGCAGGAAGAATGCGGAACATAGCATGAACAGAAGTTTTTTCATGGCAACAAATCATGTTTCAGCTTGCCACGGAAAGAGTTCATTCGTAATGCAGAAAGGAATCATATCCACGACTGCACGCGATACAGATACGGTGCGTAAGGTTCACCGGCTGGGAGCGTATACGAGTAAGGCATTGCCAGTTGTGGATCCATGGCACGAAAAAACATGCAACTTGCAAAAGCCCATACACTGGCATTCATCGCGATTTCTTCACGGCAGTCTTCTTTTTGACTTGATTATCATGCTTCTGACAGTCGCTCTTTTCGGATAATTTCCATCCGGTCTGGGGGCTAAAGCGGTAGATATCCGTAAATCTGCCTTTCTCATCCTTGCAGCAGGCAACCCTTGCCGTCAGAGTTCTGCAGGTTTTTGTGGGAACATAAGATTTGGCCTCATCAAGATTAGAGTTGTCATAAGCAACGTTTACACCATTGAACCCGAAATCCTCGAATGTATACTTGTCGCCGCTATACTTTATGAAATTGTCCGAAACAATGGCTCTCGCGCTACCAGGGGATGGCGCGTATGGAATGTCCTTGTATACGGTTATATTCTCGCCACTGTCGGAAACGCTTGCCACTGGAGTCTCATCCTTAACAATCAATATTTCATCTGCATTGGTGTTATATAATATCTTGTACCCATTGATGGTGACCACACGTGCAGAACTGAAAATATCGTTTCCGTTCAGCTGGTTGAAGCGAATGATCTCATCCAGCTTTGCAGCATCCAGCTCTTTCAACCTTGTTTCGTCTTCGATTTTTGTATCTTTGACAAACACAGGAAAGGTTGAACAACCTGTCATGGTCAATATCAAAAGAAGATTCAGGATATGCTTCACAATCGCTCCTTCACGCGTGTTCACTCACTTGCGGTCCAAGTGCCTTCTGGCGCGTAGTATACCAATCATGATCTTAGGCGCAGGATAGATTGCGCGGGAAGTTGCTCGGGTCGCACGCCTCGCATCGGTCGCAACAGGTTGAGTTAGCTCATTGTGATTGCTACACAGGTATGCTGACAGTCCAGATTACAACACAATCGTGGTTTGCAAAAGTTGCTCTATGCTTTCTGATGGCTGGTTTGCTATCGCTTGTGCGGCGCAACGCCGTCTCCATCAAGAATATCTTCTCTGCACCCATTGTGCGCAAGCCAGCCAGCTTGCCGAACACGACGCCAGCGCGGCTGTCGCGCAATGCGCCCAAGCAGCCTTGTGTCATTGAGGAAGTGCTGCGCTTATGCGTCCTGTCCGGCGCAGCTGCCGAAGATCGCCGAGATGTTCAACCGCTGCCATGCCGACAGCGCTATGAGCCTTGGCAAGACTTTCGTTGCCAAAACAATCGAGAACATGCGTATCAACTGTTGGTGCTGAAGTAAGAATTCGCAATACCAAACACAAGCATGCGCCGCACGATCTGATCTTGGGCGTCAATCTGACCGATGTGCGGCTTGGCAAGATGATCGCCATGCCTATGCTCGGCATGGCCGATCTCGGTGCAATGCCGGGTGCTGCGCATTAGCGTGGCTGGCTACCACGAGCACTTTGTACGTAAAGCCCGTGGCGCGCAGCGCCGCCATCTGAGCGACGATGCGCTGCTGGTGCACATCAAGGCCATCCACGCTGAAACACGCTACAGCTACGGCTGGCCGCGCATTTGCAAGGAGCTGCTGGCACGCGGCATTCGCGTGGGCAAGGATCGGGTGCAAAAGCTCATGCAACGCCACGGCATCCGTGCCAAGGGCAAACGCCGATACAAAGTCACCACCGACAGCGGCCACAATCTGCCGATCTCGCCCAATTTGCTCGAGCGTGCAGCGCTTGAAAAGCAGGTGCCAAGCCAAGGACGAAACCCTGGCGTGGCTGCTCTGGTACAACCGCACTCGGCTGCACTCGGCGCTGGCCTACGTCAGCCCGATGCAGTTCGAGCAAAACTGGCTTGCCAATCAGTCAAGACAAGCCAACTTATGAACTCCACTATGGGATACGGATTTCAAGGGCAAGGTCAAAATTTTGCGATTTCCGTTCATTGATTGGTGCTGGTAGAGCAGCCCTTGGGGTCTTGGTCGGGACGACACGAGCGCAGGCGGCCGGTGTCGGCGATGATGATGAGGCGGGTTTGCGCGTTGGCTTGGCCTGGGCTGACGTCGTTGCGTGTCAGGCTGAGGGTGAGGGCGCCGAAGGCGCCGTTCTTTTTTTTGGCGTAGCCGGAGCTGTCGTAGCTGATGTAAGGGGCGGGGCCGGCGGCGGGGCCGTTGCCGGTGACGGTGAGCCAGGCGGGGAAGGCGGGCAGGGTGAGGATGACTTCGTCCACGCCCCGGGTGAAGGTTTGGTCCATGTTCTTGTCGATGAATACGGTCACACCGCTGGCCCAGCGGCTGCCGTCGGCGGGCACGATGTAGGCGTAGGCGCCGCGCTTCATGGCTTCGCTGCGGCCGGCGTTGATGGCTGCCACCACCGAATTGGTGGCAGCGATGAGTTCGGAATTGCGCCGCATGTTCACGAAGCTGGGAACGGCCACTGCCAGCAGGATGGCGACGATGGCGATGACGGCCAGCAGTTCAACGGCGGTGAAGCCGCACGCCCTTTCCTCAACCCTCTTCCGTAGGCGGAAGAGGGAGCAAAACCGGGTAAAGACCGCGTTCATGGCCAGCACAGGCCGGGGTTGGACGTGGCCGCCGTGCCGGTGCAGCTTTTGACACCGGTGCTGGTTAAGGTGAGATCGCCCACCGGTGGATCGGGTTGTACCGCAGTTGCTACGACTTGAATGCAGGTCTTGATGTCCGAGTTGCCGGGGCATGGCTGGGCCGAGAGCCGGTACGCCGCCGCGCCGCTGCCGGCCTGCGTGATGAACGGAACGCCTGGGGGGGTGACGCCGCCAGCGTTGGTGAAGACCAGGTAGGTGTTGTTCTGGGTCATGTAGCGTTCCTGCTGTTGCAGCAGCTCGGTGAGCGCGGCGCGTGCTTGGGCGCGGCGGCCTTTGAGGATGGCCTCGTGGTATGAGGGGTAGGCGATGGCAGCGAGGATGGCGACGGCGGCCAGCACGATCATGACTTCGAGCAGGGTGAAGCCGCGTTGAAAGCAAGAGCGCGTCATTTGTTCTTCAGCTCCAGATAGTTGTTGATCTGGCGCCAGCTCAGGCGGCCTACCAGGAAGGTTTCGGCGGCGATCTGCCGGGCATCCAGGCCCAGCGCGCCTTGCTGGATCAGCACGGTGGGGCGCGTGCGCAGGGCGCGCCCGGTGCTGTCGGGGGCGGTGGTGGTGGTCTGCTCGTCGTTGAAGGCGATCATGGGCGCGCCCATGAGGCCGGCGTGGGAGGGTTGCGTCAGACCTTGCGCGTTGACAAGATCGACGTAGTAGCTCGTGCCCGATCCGCCCAGCGCGCAGGAGGCCGGTGGGATCAGGCTGCTGAACGCCACTTTGTCGGTCAGGGCCACCCATGTTGCGTCATGCGTCACGCGCTCGCCGGCGGCGGGCAGGTCGTAATACCAGCCGGCGCGCCGCGTCATGTCGCTGTCGGTTTCTGGGCGGCCATCGCCCCAGGTGAAATTGGCCGGCGGGGCGAGGTGGCCGGTGGTGTCGATGGCGGCGGGCGCGAGCCGCCCGCGCCCGGCGATACCCACCGTGCCCGATGTGCCGCTGTTGGCGTTGTCGGACCCATTGTCGAGCAGGACGTAGAAGGTTTGGGTCTGGGTTGTGCCGGAATCGGCAGGCTCGATGTATTTGCCGGTGCCAAAGCCCACGTAGCGCTTGCCGATTTCCGGGCTGCCCAGGATGACCGGGGCCGCGGTGATGGGCTGGATAACGCCCGCCGCGTCGTGGGCGATGTACATCGGGTAGGCCGTGCCGTTGGGGCCGGTGCTGAAGCGGGAGAGCTTGGCGGCGTTCCAGTCGGTGGCGCCGTAGTCGGCGAATTTGAGCGCCCACAGCCTGCCGTGCAGATCGCCGGCAAAGACGACATCGACCGCGCCCGCCGCATTGGTGAACGCTTCCAGGCTGACGAGGCCCGGCGCCGCGCTGGCCGCCAGCGTGGCATCGACCGGCAGGGAAATCTTGTAGTAGTTGCCGCCCAGTACCCACGCCTGGCCGGCGGGTTTGTCGAGCGCCAGCAAAAAGATGGTGGGCGCGCCGGTGGGGCTGAAGATGCCGTTTTCGGGCACGTAACTGTTGACGCCGGCGGGCACCAGCGCAAACCAGCGGTACGTGAGCGTGGCTGCGTTGGCGTCGCTGGTGCGCATGCGCACGATGCGCGGGCGGCCCAGGACGAAGCCCATGTCCGGGTCGTCGTGTTGGGTGAATTCCCACAGCACCTTGGAGGCGTCGAAGGCGGTCGG
>Ga0209628_10004451_pt1 | contig 10132 bp, 6 predicted proteins | sample TergutCu122P4_FD_187285 | JGI IMG/M metagenome (GOLD analysis project Ga0209628, IMG submission 187285) | Cubitermes ugandensis P4 segment gut microbial communities from Kakamega Forest, Kenya - Cu122 P4 (SPAdes) (version 2) | ecosystem: Host-associated > Arthropoda: Insects > Digestive system >... | reverse complement strand
CTGACGCATCTGACTGCAAATTATAAACGTTTAGCCGTAGTCATGTGGTATAGGGAATGTCATGTGGCTGTACATCCGTACCAGTGGTCGTATGGTGCAGGTTAGATCATGTGACTGTACATCCGTACCAGTGGTCTGTGGTGCAGGTTAGGTCACGTGACTGTACATCGTACCAGTGGTATGGTGCAGGTTAGATCACGTGACTGTACATCCGTACCAGTGGTCGTATGGTGCAGGTTAGATCACGTGACTGTACATCGTACCAGTGGTATGGTGCAGGTTAGATCACGTGACTGTACAGCCATACCAGTAGTCGTGTGGTGCAGGGTAGATCACGTAGCTGTACACCCGTACCCTTGGTAATGTGACTCATGTTAGATCACGTGACTGCACATCCGTATCAGTGGCCGTGTGGTGCAGGTTAGATCACGTGGCTCGGCTTGTTGTTTGTACTGCTGTTACAAGGACATTCGCATTGTGAAGTTTCCGGATGAATACTGTACGTATGAGCTGATAGAAGGTACGTAGGTCGACCAGGGAGAAAATGGAGACACTAGAAGCCAAGAATACGGAACAGTCCAGAAATCGGCTTAGACCCTGTCAGAGGTAAAGGAGTCCCGTAACACCAGGAGGTTTAGGCTCCCAAATTTAATGACATTCGGCACGTGAAGATGGTGAGGTTGTCAGCCTCACGCACCGGCCGCCTTCACCCCCAGGAATGTTCCTGGTACTCATTTTTACTAGGGGCTGAGTCGACCCCAGGGCCATGGTACGGTCGGAAGGAAAATGTCACTGAAAAATCCAGTGACACCACCGGGAATCGATCCCGGGGCCGTCCGACTAGTAGCGCAGCGCCTTAACCACTACGCTACCCCAGGCCCCCTTACACCCTGTTGCCGTTCCGAATGTGCTGTGAATATCGCCACCAGTTGTGGCATCAGAATTACGCCCCTTCCTTCTCAGGCCCGTTATGCTTCGCAGTTTAACTTGACAGATTTGCTGTGTCTGGGATTGTAGGTCGTCGGTGGGCTTGTGAGCTCAGGGGGCGTTTGTGGCTAACAGTGACTGGCTGGTGAGGTCGGCACACAGCCACGCCCGACCAGAGATCAGGCGTCCATGAACGACCTGTACCAGTGCAGTGGCAGCAGCGGAGACGCTGGCCACATGATAACTTCAAGCCATCCCCCAAACATACCGGTAGAACTGTACGTAACTTTCTGTGGTTTCCCCACCTCTGTCACCCGGATGCATATGAAGGTCGAGGAAATTGTCCAAGTTGAGTTTCAAAATGAAAGTTTGTTGCGCCAGCCGTCCAGTGGAACCTAGGGGCAGCACCGGACGGCACTGCCGCCTCGTTGTCGGCATGTCCCGTGTTCGAATGTCGTCCTGGCACCGGCGGTGCTTACTGAGGCGTTTTGCGGGAATTGTAGGGAACTTGCTAATTCCAGCGTTTGACGCCCTACCCCCGTCCACTCGTCACCAACATTTTGTCATTCGACGGGCCTGATATATGAACCAGCCTCCAGTCTGAAACTGGCTATGCGCAACATCGGTCCTAAACCCGCGTATGTTATATTGAACTGTGTGCACATACACTGGCCATATGTTGGTGTGCCTTAATACCGACGCTCTACTGTGGTTTAGTACCGATTGTTATCGATTATTATGGACCTGGGTCGATTATCATGAATGAATGTGAGCCGAGTCCGAAGTAAGTGACAGTTATCGAAGGTAATAGAAAAGTATCTTGTGTACTGCGCTTGTTGGGAATGTGAATGGGTCACACTTCGCTCGATAACAGTTGCCAGTAGTTGGTAATATTCATGCAGTTCTCCACGGCTTTTTTCATCTTTCGTTTTTATTGTATTATAAAAGGCAAAAAAGGTAAAGTTTGCCCTATAACAGGCCACGAAGGTCCATAGGGGGAGTACAGGTATAACTTTGCTCTCTCTTTAACATAGGCACCAGATAGGGTGGGTGGTCAACGCCACGCCCCAGCCGCTTTGCCGCCCACTGTATAGGAGACTGGGCCCCATGGCCGGTCTGAACGGGAGCAGCGGAAAATCTCACCCCCCACGGGGATTCGATCCCCGGACCGTCCAGCCCTATTATTATAACATTACTGTTATTATTACTAGAGAAAACCAAACGTTTATCATATCTATCGCAGTGCTGCCATATGGTTGTGCTGTTGTGATATGCGTTTGGTGCTCATCTGCTCCTCATGTCGCTTTGAGACACTGGTACACTTATACAATGGTGCACTGGTACACTGGCACCCACCAATCAGACTGTGCGATGTTGTACCTTACAGAACGACAGTGTCAGTTTTCAGCTAACTGCCTCAGACCTAAACTTGGCCACACGTTTGGAAGCCAACTCTTTTTAGTTTACGGGGGTTTGCGTCTAGTCGGAAATGAAGGGTGAATCATCGGCAAAGAGCGAAGGGTTGGGATCGAACGGTTCTGTTTTCTTGGAGTTGCCGCGGGATGTAACGAAACAGTGCGTCGTCCGGAGAAGGCAGAAGCAGTCTGCATGTCTCAGCAAGTAACCTTCCGTCTGTTGTTTTCACATGGCCTCCATTAATCAAAACGAAGACTTTCCGTTGTGGGAAGGTTCTCACATGAACATAACAAAGTATTGTCAGCTTATATTTATAAGGTCAATTCTGCGGAGTGGTTAACCTTTTTCATTTCTTAGGCACTTCGAATTAGACATGAAGTTTGTTATCTTAGCCTGATTTCTTGGAACTCTCCTGAAACCTTGCCGTCAGCGTTCTGTAAGGCCAGTGCCTTCGTTGCTTCGTAGGTTTCAGTGTAATCAGCTGCTCGGGCAATACAGGCTGTCCGTTTTATGGTGTCACCGAGTAAGGTAGCTTGATCGCACAGAAAGTGTGCATCTGCCGACGACCTACCATGGCAGCTGTTGTGCTCAGAACAGCGATGGATCTCATGGCGTGAACTGGATTGGTTTAAAATGCAATTCTGTAACGTTCTGGCGCTGGCGTGTCACATGTACACGCTTTAACGTCTTGGACTTCTTCCATCGTCTACAGCAGTCTTTCCTAACCTTGCGTTCATGAATGGACCCCTACGTTTGAAACGTTGCAGGCCAGAAAATAAGAGGCAGTCGCTTAGCGCACGATTACTCCAGTATTTGCCTATTACTGGATAAAAATCCCCGGGATATTTCGAGGTACATTTGGGAATATTAGCGGTATTTAAACATTTTGGCGTATTCTGAGATTTCTCGTGGCACCTGTAGCGCTGTTCTGCGAAAGGCAGCTTGGGATATTCCGGCCTCGCGTATTACGAGCAGTATAAATTAGCACACTAGTCAGCGTTAGTAGGCAGTGGAGTGCGTTTGGATGGATGGTTCAGGGTTCAGTTGCAGGCCCTTATGGGTATGATAACGAGCCTCTAGGGGAAATATGGTGATGGGCTGAGTGACCATCAGCTTCTCAACAAGGACTGCGCTGCGTGGTGTAGGAACAAAATGCCATTGTACGATGTAATACTGCCTGTCCGTAGTACTGAGCTACAGTGTCTGACGGCATGGCGTTACTCTGGCCGAGCGGCTAGCAGTGTCTGACAGTATGGCGTTACTGTGGCCAAGTGGCTAGCATTTTCTGGCTATATGGCGTTACTGTGGCCATGCGGCTAGCAGTGTCTGACAACATGGCGTTACTGTGGCCAAGCGGCTAGTAGTGTCAATATAGCGTTACTGTGGCCAGACGGCTAGCAGTGTCTGACGGCACAACGTTACTGTGGCCAAACGGCTAGTATTGTCTGACGGAATGGCGTTACTGTGGCCAGGCGGCTAGCACTTGTCTGGCTGTAACATCCTTACTTACCGCGGTAAAGGAAGGCAAGGGCTGTTCGCCCTGTCTGGCCGGACTATACGGCGCCATTCCAGTAATTCTGCTTCTACAAGTGATTCACTGCTGATCGCTGAACGATCGAAACACGTCATCAAGGTCGAACGGAAACTGCCAGCAATTATCCGTGACTCACTAGGAATGTATTCCCATGAACATTACGAACAGACAAAGGTTTAAAAAATATATATATATATATATATATATGGGGGGAGGGGGGTAAATATATATATATATATTCCTGTGCACGCCATGAAAGAATGTGGGGGAGTAGAGGTATAGCTCCACTCATTCATGACGACACCAAGTGGGGGTGAGTGGCCATCAGTTTCGTTCTCCAGCTGCCTATTGAATAGGAGACTGAGTGGGCCAAGCGGAGGCGTAAAGGCAGCACTTGCCATTTGCTATGACGATGTGGCACAGTGTTTGACGTCCGATGTGACAACGTGGCGCAGTGTTTACCGTTTGCGACCATGTGGGACAGTGTTTGACGTCCGATGTGACGATATGGCACAATGTTTGAGTCCGATGTGACAATGTGGCACAGTGTTTAGCGTTTGTAACGATGTGGCACAGTGTTTGACGTCCGATGTGACGATGTGGCACAGTGTTTGAGTCCGATATGACAATGTGGCACAGTGTTTACCGTTTGTAACTATGTGGCACAGTGTTTGACGTCCGATGTGACGATGTGGCACAGTTTTTGACGTCCGATGTGACTGTGGCACGGTGTTTAACGTCCATTGTGACATTGTGGCACAGTGTTTACCGTTTGTGACAATGTAGCACCGTGTTCGCGTTTCACCAGTTTTTAGGGAATTTGCCAGCAAGATTGCAAGAGTGCGCCGGCTACCTACGTCAGTCTCGTCCTTCCGTCCGTGAGTAGCATTTCGAGGACCGCTGCACAACTTTGCATGAATTCTATGTTAGGGATTTTCGCTGAAATATGTCATTGCGTTTCAGGTTTGGCTTAACAAGACAGGCCGCTTCGTGTGAAGATCTACACGCGATTCTGCGCGTATCTGCGGAGTAAGTGGTTTCGAACAGCAGTTGCGGAGGGCACGAAAGGGCTGTTCTGAGTTCATTACAGTGGCCAGCGAGTCTCAGGGACAAATAGATAAGAACGCCAGTCCGCCAGGGTTGTCCCACTGTGCTGTGTTTCGTAACGTGTTTTGGATTCATGTTTAGGGCTGTTCACACTGTGTCACCTGCGTTGCGTTAAGTCAAAGAAAAATAAAATGTAAAGTCATCCCTATACTTAATTAAACATCACGGTGTGGGAGTTGAGGTTTAGCTCCACACATTCTTAAGCTAGTTGCTGGCCACCTTCACGCTTTACCGTCGGGGTGGGAACTACTGTTAGCGTGTAGTTTAACCCTTGGTAACTGTATGTACCACCGGCTTCAACATTTCGCCCACACAGCGTTTTTTTGTGTTCCTCGTCACAATAGGGGTTTTACCGTAATGGAGATGCATCGTGAGGTTCGAGGTTTTCGCATCGGTGCTGCTGAGTATTAATGGCTTGTGGGGGTGCGACGCTGTGAGGTTGGGTGAGTGGTTACCGACATTTCGAGAGATCCAGTTGCCTTCGTCGTAAAGTTATGGGACAGGCTCATTACCCTTGACGATGAAGTTACTCTTTTCCTTCGAAACTACGGGAGCTACCCATCGACAAAGTATCGCATCCCCACAAAATCGTAATCCGGGACGCTTAGTGTTTTCTCGGAGGTCTGAACTGAATTTTAAAGTAACTGCATGCTTAGAAGTGACAGTGCTGTGTTTGGGATATCGGTGTTGAATGGAGCGGTAGAAGTCATGCGGGAAGGGAGTGTACGAGTTGTGTGTGTGTGTGTGTGTGTGTGTGTCTGGGTCGGAGACAGCTTGTGGAAGGGAGGTCACCTGAGTTCAGGAGGTTGAGGCATTGCGTGTGACCGGCAGCGATGAGTCAAGGCCGCCTCAGCTGGTGAAAGAGCAGTAATTGAGCAGGATGGCTGATGGACCGGTTTGTGTGACCAGAGACCGCTGTCTGGGTTCGACAGCAGGTCGCGTCAGCACCGGCGGTTGCCCCAACTCAGCATCTTACTCAGAAGCTACCAGACCGAGTGCCGAGCTTCACCTCCACTCTGCTGTAGGGTTAACTGAAGGCAGTACGTGTATTGCCGCATGTACATTTGTAAACGTGAAGTCGTTACGCACGCCATTAAGGCATATGGGGGGACAGCAGGTACAGCTCCACTCATTTTACACGGCAGTACTTGGAGGCAGCTTTACGCCCCGGCCGTTCTAACTCCAAGGGAACCCCCCTCCCTCCGTACCTGTTGAATAGGAGGCTGTGTAATTTGGTAGAACACTATTTGAGTTCATATTTACCGTTTAAAGTAGTGGTAACTATATGTACCAAACGTCTCAGCACTTGAAGCACACTGAATTTTTCCCACACAGGGTAATTATGGTATCGAGTCTTTTCGTTTGTTACTTTCATATTTATATATGGCTTTTTGACGGCGCTGCTGTTGTCCAAATACGTATGTGGAAGGCAGGTCTGTGAGTGGGAGACGTCGCTCGCGACGTCGCCACTCGCACGCATTGTAACAACGGCAGAAATGTTTTTAAGCTTGTTGGGGGTTCCTGGCCGTCCGTTCGACGATTCATCGTAATTAATTGTTTGTACAAGTTCCGCCCGAGGGCGTGCCTCTCCCGGACATCCACCCCGACCGGCAAGTGCGTGAGAGTCCCGCAGTTCGTGGAAACACCGCGTGCGACTTGTGTGTGGGACCGGTGTGTGTCCGAAGTACAGTGGTAATTATGTGTGCCACCTGCTGTAGCACCTTAAGAACGCTCTGGATTTAGCCCACACAGTGTAATTATAATTTAGTATAGATCTTAGGACAAACAGCTGTTATTTCCATATGCAGTATTAACTGTTTAATCTTCGTAATCGAGAAAGGGCGTTTTTCTTTAGACGGGGGGTGCACAAATTTTTAAGAAATCCAAGAATCACCCCAAAATTCTGGGCGCCAGAAGGGTGACGTGAGGCTAGTTCCATACTGAAGACACAGAATTTAGGCGGCACCGTGCAGAATGGCGCTGGTGTTCGGTATGAATTGCAGGCTCCAGAAGGTTAGACATCCGGTTTGACTGTATTCTAGTTTGGTTCTGCTACTGATCTGATGCTTACATCGTGACATAGTTGACATCGTGTGAGTTTGTTAGATGGCGCAGGGCATTGCCACGGCTCAGGCGGTTATTCCCCGGCCTCTCCCAGCGGAGGCCCTGGTTCGTTCGAGGTCCGACCATGTGAGATTTGTGGTGGAAAAAGGGGCGCTGGGGCAGGTTTCTCTCCGATTACTTGTATTGTCCCCTGTCAGTATCATTTCACCATTGTGTGCCTCATTTTCATCGACTGGCAGTATAGTTTACGTAGACTATCTTCATTCTGAAACATATAGGTGGACAGTTTGTCCAATTGTCATCATGTGGAGTTGCAGTTTGCGACGCGTGGCTGTCGGTACATTCCGTTCCTGCACGCTTACCTACCAAACCGTGGAAGGACGAGCTTACGTATGCATGCCACGGAGGAAGCTAGAAACTGCTGCAGGGGAAAGCTGGCTGTCCAGTGACACCGCACTGACCCCTGTCCGGTTGACTGCAGCTGACAAGTGTGTGGATGTTGTGTTTTCCTCGTGCGAAAGGCGTATTTAATATGGAAACCTTGCCCGTGCTTTTTTTTTAGTATTCTTAACTTACACACAGATTTTGACGAAATTTAGTGTCTAAAGCAAAACTTTCACAGTATCGATGTAACTTAAGCCTTAATAGACTAAGATTACGTGAATTACATTTAGAGTCTCAGTCCGTACCGCACAGTAAACACTGTCTCGATTATAAAAACCAGTCAGTTAATGCTGTATAGGGAAGTAATCGCTGTTTTTCTCAGATCCACACAAAACACATAAATACACTGTGTGCATAACGTAGAATTGTTGAATGTTAAACCTGACGTTATATGTTCTCGTGGTAACTGCTGGATCCCAAGGAATTAAATACGGGTTCTCCGACTTTCTGAAATATGGCCCGTGCTGCGACAACTTGAACTGTGTTCATCGCGTTAAGACACATCAGTTCTATTTCAGACTTTCTTGCGAGGTGCAATGCTGTATCAAGACTGCGGTTTTCTGAATAAGGAAGCAACTTGTTCCTCCGAAACGTTTGTATCCTAGTACCACGCCAGAATGCTGGCCCTGCAATCCGTGTAATTTTTAACATGAACATGATGGAGTAACCATGCAGCAGTGCCATTCGTGAGAATCTGGCTATCGCTCAGCCATATGAGCAGTTCTCGCCGTTTGTACTCGTATACTGTCTTTTGTGCAAAGGCTGAAGTACTGAAAATGTGTATAGACAGTGTAACAAGAGATATGTATAATGCAAATGTGTACTGTCGACAAAGACAGGCGGTTTATGACAACGGACAGATCGGCTGTCCTCAGAGACGGCGCCCCCAGACACAAATTTAAGGACAGACCGCTGGACACCATGACTGACTGACCATCAATCGTAACATCACTGGGACTAAGCCCGTACCATTGTATTTATATAGTGGGTTGGCTCTGGCCAAGCAGAGAGTGAGCGAGAGAATGGGCTGTGCAGCGACAGACAGCTGGCATTAGTCGCTGTGCGAGACACCGCGAATGCCATGCCCGTGAGCCATGATGCCTGCCGTCTGCCAAACGGAAGGTAGCGAAAACCGAGCCGCAGGAAAGCAGTCAGCGATCTGTGGCAGTCAGTATACGAGCTACGAGGAGCGAGGAATGACCGGACTGCGGTGTGAGTGGATGAGCGAGCGAGCGAGCGAGCCAGTGATGCGCGCAGGATATGGTACTTCCGGCTGGCTTTTTCATATCAGTCTTCAGATTGGCAAGTGGCTCTGGGCAGCCGTGCAGTTCGATGTTGCGGTTTGTGTTGTAACAGTGAGGGGTGTGTTGATGTCTCGAATGGGGCATCTGGTGCATTGAGGTCGTCGGTCGAGTCTTATTTTGGTGGCGTTTTGATATTTGTGCAAGCAAAACTGATCTGTTGATGTTACAGCCCACTGTGCTGGTGGAGAGGGAAATACTGATTATTTGAAAGTGACAGAGTGTACGGGAAAGAGGTAGAAATATATAAAATTTGACGATTTTATGTTCGAAGTTGGAGGAAAAAAGAGGAGTTCGGTATCGTAACTTGTGCGAGTAACGCTGGTTGTACAGTTCCTGAAGGTCGATGTAGTGACGTCAAATTTGGCTGGTTGCCAACGAGACGGGCTGCAGAATATCGTCTGATGAATAGTGTGTTTGGAATGAGCTGGCGATTTGAACGTGTCGTGCAGTGAGTGTAATTATGCAAGAAAGAACTCAGGGCGCCAGGGCCCAGCCTGCCATCGCAGTTGCTGCCGGATGGTTTGCTTCCTTGAAACGGCCGATAAGGCGAACCCGCGGACGTTCCGGGTCGAATTCGTCCTTGCCTACTGCACCAGGCCGACTCCTAACACGCTCAGCATGGGACCTGTCCACATCGCAGACGGTACGGAGCGTAAGAATGCAGTATCTGGTTGATATAGTGTTCTTTATTGCAGCCTATCACATGATGTCCAGCTACAGCCGGCTTTCTGTTCGATAAAGCTGCCAGTGGTTAGGGACACTCCGTGGTAGCATTAGGGCGATATGAGGGTCTGCAGGCTACGGGTAACACGTTAGCTATATTCTGCGGTGCCTCGCAGGAGGCAGCTTCCACCTTCTTAAGGTTAAAAAGTGTAGTCACCATGTTTGTGCGAGCCAACGGCAGGTTTGTGCCGCATTGCACGGTGTTGCCAGTTTGAGTTGGGGGTAGTAAAACTGCCGGGACATGGGGCACGCATTGTAGGGGCGAGGAGTGTTGGGTCAGAAAATTTCAAGGGAAGCACCTTTAGGCCTAGATGGGAGCATAATATTAAAACGGATACTAAGCTAACAACGTATGATAATACGGGCCTCGTGTGGTCCACTGTGGACTAGGGGATGCAAACTACCCTGTCATTCTCAGAAGCATGAAGTTTAGCTACAGGATACTTAAAATTAATTTGCTGCCTCACATAAAAACATTTTGACTTCACATCACACACCACAAAGTTAACGAATGTATATAGCAAGAGCTGTTCATTTGATGGACGCGAACTGTGTGGGCAGATTGCAGTAAGTGGTACATATAATTATATATATATATATATATATATATATA
>Ga0209628_10004450_pt1 | contig 10133 bp, 10 predicted proteins | sample TergutCu122P4_FD_187285 | JGI IMG/M metagenome (GOLD analysis project Ga0209628, IMG submission 187285) | Cubitermes ugandensis P4 segment gut microbial communities from Kakamega Forest, Kenya - Cu122 P4 (SPAdes) (version 2) | ecosystem: Host-associated > Arthropoda: Insects > Digestive system... | reverse complement strand
GGATTGACGATTATTTTATCAAAAAAACAGAAACATACGATAAAAATAATACAGTTTTCAGGTGATCTGTAATATAAATATATAAATTTTAGGAGGAAATAAAAAAATGCGAAAGATTATTGTTTTAAGCTTGGTTCTGACTTTGATTTTTACATGCGTTTCGTTTATGTCATGCGGGGACGCGAAAAATACCGGCGACAAAGGGGCAAACGATTCCGACGCCAAAAATAATGCCGGGGACGATATCGGCGGCGACGACGATTCTCAGGAAATATCGTCGGGCAAAATAAATCCGGATATTCCCGATAATGATTACGGAGGATATCAATTTAATATTTTACTTTCGATAAACGGCGAATTCAGCAATGCCAAAGGCGGCATGTGGAACGATTTTACGGCTGAGGAAGAAAACGGCGATACGATCAACGACGCGATATATAAAAGAAATATTTATGTCGAGGAGAAATATAATATTAAGATACATGCGATCGAGGCTGAGTCGAACGACGGTATGGACAGGCCCGCGGCCCAGAAAATGCTTAAAAATTCTATTCAGGCAAACGATAACGCCTACGACGCGGCCCTGCTCGCGGGATACGCGACGTGCAATCTTGCCTCCGGCGGGTTTCTCATGGATATGAACAATATGTCCCCGCTCGACCTGACAAAACCGTGGTGGGATCAGAAAGCCAACAGGGATTTGATGATCAAAAACAAAATGTTTTATACAACCGGAGATATTAGCAACGTCGTCAACGAAGCCACATACGCTATTTTATTCAACAAGAAATTAATTACCGATTTCGGCCTTGAATCGCCCTATAATTTAGTCAACAGCGGCGAATGGACTTATGACAAACTGATCGAATTGGGCATGCAGGTCAGCGCCGATTTGAACGGCGACGGAAAATATAATTTCGAGGACCGGTACGGGGCATTGGTCTGGGACGACACGATGATGGGGATCGTGAATTCGATCGGCGAAAAGTGCGCGAAAGTAAACAGCAACGGCGAAATCGAACTGACGCTGCTCAACGACAGGATGCTGAAATCATTTGATACATATATATCTTTCGTTCTCGATAAAACCCATGCCCTGATGTATCAGCGCGAGGACTGGGCGGGCGACAAAACCAACGCGATGTTTGAAAACAACCAGGGTTTGTTTTATATCCAGATCATGGAATTGGTTGTCAGGCTGCGCGCAATGGAAGTTGATTTCGGCGTTTTGCCGTATCCGAAACTTGAAAAAACGCAGGAAAACTATTACAGCACGGTAAGCTCATGGCATTCGGGATTTGTATGCGTTCCGATCGCTCAGGAGGATCCTTCCAGAACAGGCGCGATACTCGAAGCTATGGCGGCCGAATCGATGTACACCCTCAAACCCGCGTATTATGAAATCGCCCTCAAAGGCAAATATGTCAGGGATGAAGAGAGCGAAAGCATGCTCGATTTGATTTTCGCTTCCAAGATTTACGACATAGGCTGGCTGTATCAGATCGGGGGATTCAACGAAGAAATCATGAATCTGTACCGCAACAGAAAAACAGATTTCATGTCTATGTATGACAAACGCGAATCCAAAGCGTTGAAAGATATAAATAAAATAAACGCGGCGTTCGATGAAATTTTGGATTAATCATAACATAAAAGTAGTATAAAATCAATATTCTTGGTAAAATAACGATATGTCTGGGATTTTATATTGACAAACATAATTTAGTTATATATAATAAGTGCGATTTCAATTAAAATTTTTGAATTTTTTTAGTTGGAATGGCGCTTTTTTTATTTTGGTTTTAAATATGTATTTTTGAAAGGAAAATAATAACCGTGAGTACAGAAAAAATCAACGAATATATTTCGCAGATAAAAAGCTTAAATTTTGAGGCAATGCAAAAAGCGCAGGAGCGGCTCGATTTTTTGGCAAAACCGCCGGGAAGTCTGGGTAAACTTGAAGATATCGCCGTGAAGCTCTCGGGAATCAGCGGCGAAATGTTTTATAATATCGGCAAACGCGCCTTGATTATCATGTCGTCGGACAACGGCGTAGTCGATGAAGGCGTGGCGTCCGCCCCGCAGTCGGTGACTTATGCGCAGACTATCAATTTCACGCGGGGGATAACCGGCGCGGCCGTTCTCGCGAAACAGTTTAACACGGATTTGATTATAGTCGACGTGGGGGTAAACGCCGATATCAGCCATCCGCAGATCAAAAATAAAAAAATCAGAAAATCCACGAATAATATAGCGAAAATGCCGGCTATGTCGTATGAAGAAGCCGAACGGGCCGTATTGACGGGGATTGAAATTGCGGTCGAAGCGGTGAAGAACGGCTATAAAATCATCGGGGTCGGCGAAATGGGTATCGGCAACACGACGACATCGTCGGCTGTATTGCACGCATTCACAAAACTGCCTGTGCAGGATATAGTGGGAAAAGGCGCGGGATTAAAAGAAGAATCTTACGCGCGAAAAATAAAGATCGTCGGCGAGAGCGTGGAAAAACACGCGCCCGATATTTCCGATCCGCTCGATGTTCTGGCAAAAGTCGGCGGGTTTGACATCGCGGCGATGGCGGGAGTGTATATCGGCTGCGCCTATATGAAAGTCCCCGTTGTGATCGACGGGTTTATTTCGATCGTCGCCGCGCTTGCCGCTTCAAAATTCCATCAGAATATAACAGATTACATGATCGCCTCGCATTTATCTTATGAGCCGGGATATATCTACGCTTCAAAAGCCCTCGGCATTGACCCGTCGCTGCATTTGAATATGCGTCTCGGCGAAGGGAGCGGATGTCCGATCATGTTTTCCGTGATCGACGCGGCGTGCGCGATCATACGCGACGTTGCCACGTTTGCGGAAGCGAGTATCGACGACAAATATATTGACGAAATAAAAGACGGCGCGAATTTTATTGTGTGATATGCCACAAGATAACCGGGGTGAATCAATCATGGAAAGAGGCTGCGTACAAATATATACCGGCAACGGCAAAGGGAAAACAACCGCAATGCTCGGATTGGCTTTGAGGGCGCGCGGGGCCGGTTTAAAAGTTTATATCGGGCAGTTCGCGAAATGCGGGGATTATTGCGAGATAAAAGCGATAAAAAAATATTTGCCGGATATTGTCGTCGAACAGTACGGCGAAGGTTATAAAATAAACTGTGAAATTACGGAATCTGATATAAAATCGGCAAAAAACGGGTTCAGGAAAGCAGTCGAGGCGATGTGTTCCGGGAAATATGACGTTATCATGCTCGATGAAATCAATATCGCGGTACACCTCGGATTTTTGACTGTCGAAGAAGTTCTGAACATGATAAAAATAAAACCCGCCGGGGTTGAACTTGTTCTGACCGGAAGATATGCGAAAGACGAAATCATTTCGGCGGCGGATTTAGTCTCTGAAATCGTCGAAGTAAAGCATTATTTTAATTGCGGGGATCATCTGGCGGCGCGCGAGGGAATCGAAAAATGAAAATATTTATTTCGGGCGGGTGCAAAAACGGGAAATCGTATTACGCGCAGCATTTGGCGAAAATTCAGCAAAATCCCGGAAGCGGTTTATATTATATAGCGACGATGCGGCCTGTCGACGGCGAAGACAGCGAAAGGATCGAACGTCATGTAAAAGACCGCGACGGCTGGGGATTTGAAACGGTCGAACAGCCTGAAAATATCAAAGGACTTTTAGACAAATGCGATAGAAACGGTTCTTTTTTGCTCGATAGCCTGACGGCTTTATTGGCGAACGAAATGTTTTCGGCCGACGGCAATATCAATCGCGGCGCGGCTGATAAAATTTCGGTTGAATTAAAAGAATTGTTGAACATGACCGAAAATATCGTTATCGTTTCGGATTATATTTACAGCGACGCGGAATTATACGACGGTCTGACGGAAGAATACAGAAAATCGCTTGCCCAAATCGATAAAACCGCGGCGAAAAACTGCGATATCGTTCTTGAATGCGCGTATGCAAATATTATATTCCATAAAGGACAGGGAGTAATAAAAAATCAAAAGATTTTTCAAAATCAGGAGATTTTTCAAAATCATGAAATTTTTGAAAAGATTATTTAAAGGCTTTTATATGTCTCTGGGCATGTTTTGCGCGATTCCCCTGCCGGTCAATATCTGGGACGACGACTGCGCGAATCTGATGATGCCTTGTATGCCGGTTATCGGGATTTTGCTCGGCGCGTTATGGTGGGGACTCGGCGAACTTCTGTTGTTTTTAGGTTTGAATCTGTTATTGATTTCGGCGGTTATGACGGTTTTCCCGTTTATTATAACCGGATTATTGCACCTTGACGGATATATGGACACAAACGACGCCATATTGTCGCGGCGTCCGCTTGAAGACAAACTGCGCATATTAAAAGACCCGCATACCGGGGCGTTTTCTGTTATTGCGCTTGTGATTTTATTTATTTTGCAGTTTCCGGCGACTTATTCGGCGATCGCAAATAACCGTGGATTTCTGATTTTATTTATGATCATACCCGTGGTTTCAAGATGCTGTTCGGGATTTGCGGTGCTGACTGTTCCGGTGATGGCGCAGAGCGGCTACGCGAATCTGTTCAGAAAAAACGTACATATGCCGCACAGGTTATTTATCGTTTTACTGTTGATTATAACTTATGCCGTATCGTTTATATTTGCCCATTTAACAGGGATTATAATTGTTTTCGCGGTTGTTTTGGGATATGTCTGCGCTATGGCTTACGCGTATAAAGAGTTTAAAGGGATTTCGGGGGATTTGGCCGGATACGCGATTGTTATAAGCGAACTCTGCGGGATTTTCGCGCTGGCGGTATTTTATTGATTTTGGGAGATTATTTTATGGTATTGATATTCGGCGGAGCTTATCAGGGGAAATTGGATTACGCGCTTGAAAAATATAATCTTAATGAAAACGATGTGTACAGGTGTAAAGCCGATAACATTGACATGCCCCAAAATAAAATCATATATGAGATAGACAAATGGGTTTTGGCTTTGATTAAAACGGGTTGTAACGGCGAATTATTGCGGGAAAAATTAATTCATTTCGTAGGGGCGGTCTGTGACCGCCCGCGGGCGAACACAGTTCGCCCCTACGAAATTATCATATGCAACGATATATCATGCGGGATCGTGCCGGTTGATCCGGATTTGAGAATGTGGCGCGAAACCGTCGGCAGGCTGCTCGCCGATTTGTCGAAAATTTCTGACGGGGTGGTGCGTTTATTTTGCGGAATACCGACGATCATAAAATAACAAATATCTATTTATTGCGCCACGGGCTTACAGAGGCAAACGAAAAAAAATTATACTGCGGCAAAACAGATTTGCCGTTGTCCGAAAACGGCGTAAAAGAAATCGAGGCTTTGAAAAATCAAAATATTTATCCCGAAAAACCGGTTCTGTTTTTCACAAGCGGGCTGATAAGAACACATGAGACTATTAAAATAATTTACGGCGATGTAAAATCAATAGCCGAGCCATTGATTCAAGAATATAACTTCGGGCAGTTTGAAATGAAAAGCTATGAGCAGCTGAAAGACGATAAAAATTATCAGGCATGGATAACCGACCAATATGATAAAGGCGGTTTTGCCTGCCCGGACGGCGAAAACACAAAGCGGTTCAACCAAAGAGTACAAAAAGGATATAAAAATATTTTAAGAATCATAAAACAACGCGGCTATCGTTCGGCGATGATTTCCTGTCACGGCGGGGTTATTGTTAATATATTAGAAAACCTGATGCCGAACGTTAAAAATTTTTACGAATGGCAGCCGAAAGCGGGGCGGGGATATGTATTGCTCTATGATTTTTCCCGCGGCGGTTTCACAGAATATGCAAATATATAAAAATTTATAGGAGTAAAAAATTATGAAAACAAAAAAATCAAAAGTTTTAATCGCGCTCGCAATTTTACTTTCGCTTATTATTTCGCTTTTACTGACTTCATGCGGCGGCGCCGCCGAAAAACCGACGACGGACAGAGAAGGTAATTCTATTACTCTCCCGGACGGTAAAATAGAAAAAATCATTTCGTTCGGCGCGGCTCTCACAGAAATCATCGTCGGCCTCGACTTGGCGGATAAACTCGTCGCAATAGACACATACGCAACGGATATACCCGGACTCGCCGCGGACTTGCCTCAATTTGATATGTTTGCCCCCGAAATTGAACAAATCGTAAATTTAAATCCCGACGTTTTTATCGTAACGTCAATGGCTAAAATCGGCGGCGACGACCCGTATAAGTCAGTCAAAGACGCGGGCATATGCGTAATATATATCCCGTCAAGCGCGAGCATAAACGACATCAAAGAAGATATTAGATTTATAGCTAACGTCATGGGCGTGAAATCAAAAGGCGACAGTATTATAAAAGACATGGAGAAAAAAATCGCTGATATTAAGAAAATCGGCGACTCGATAGCCGAAAGCGATAAAAAAAGCGTCTATTTTGAAATAGACGTATGGGGTTCGGCGTTTTACAGCTGCGGCAAAAGCTCGTACATGAACGAAATAATCGAAATAGCCGGCGCCGTAAACGCGTTCAAAAATGAACCGGACGTAAACGGCTGGCTGAACTTGTCCGAAGAAGTCATTCTCGACAAAAACCCCGACGTTATACTGACAAGCATAAATTATATACCCGATATTATAAACGAAATAAAGGCGAGGCCGGGCTGGGATTCTATGACGGCAGTGCAGAACAACGCCGTATATTATATAGACACAAACGCAAGCAGCCGCCCGACGCAAAATATTACAAAAGCGTTGGACGAAATCGCGAAGGCTGTATATCCTGATAAATATAAATAAAAAGTAATGAAAACAAAAATTATCATATCAATATGCGCAAGCCTGGCCATAATTATTTTAGGCATTGCAATCGGAAGCGTGTATATCCCCCCTTTGACTATTTTAAATATCATGGGAAATAAAATATTCGGGTTAAAATCAAATGAAAATATAGCCAGAACGACGGTTTCTATCCTTTGGAATCTGCGGCTTCCCAGGGCTTTGCTCGCTTTTATCGTCGGCGCGGCGCTGTCTGTCAGCGGGGCCGTCATGCAGTCCGTCTTAAAAAATCCGCTCGCTTCGTCCTATACTCTCGGCGTTTCTTCCGGGGCTTCTCTCGGCGCGGGATTCGTTATCCTTTTGGGGATAACGCTCCCTTTCGCCCGGATGCTGACTTTGCCCATACTCGGATTCGCGTTTGGATTGGGGACTATATTTATCTCTATCTCTTTCGCGTCGAAGATCGACGGCAGAATGGAAAATAATACGATTATACTGACCGGTATGGTTATTTCGCTGTTCACGAACGCGGTCATAACGGTCATGTCGGCATTGTCAAAAGAACATATGCAAAGATTGATTTATTGGCAAATGGGCAGTTTTTCCATGAAAGACTGGATCGCCGTCGCGATCCTTGCGCCGGTTATTTTCGCGGGGATTATTATTATTATGCGTTATAACCGCGAACTTGATATTATGACGTTCGGCGAAGAGCAGGCGCAGTCGATCGGGGTAAATCTAAAAAAAACAAAATGGGTTTTGCTTGTATTGTCTGCCGCTTTGACGGGGAGTGCGATTTCGTTTGTCGGCGTTATCGGTTTTGTCGATCTTGTCGCGCCGCATATCGTCAGAAAAATATTCGGTTCTTCGCATATTTACGCGATCCCCATGTCGGCGGTATTCGGCGGGGCGTTCATGGTTTTGTGCGATCTTGCCGCGAGAATTGTTTTACCCGGGCAGGAGCTTCCCGTAGGGGCGGTGACCGCTCTGATCGGCGCGCCGTTTTTCGCGTATATTTATTTCAGCAGGAGGCCTAACAAAAATGCTAAAACTCAATGATGTATGCGTTAGTTACGGCTACGGCGACGTCGTGAAAAATATATCGTTCGAAACCGACCGTAATTTATCGGTGATCGGCCCGAACGGTTGCGGGAAAACCACGCTTTTGAAAGCCGTCGCCAATATCCTGAAATTCAAAGGCGAAATAGAAATCGGCGGTAAATCCGTAAATCAAATGAAACCAAAAGAACTGTCGTCAAAAGTCGCGATGATGAGCCAGATATCGGGGATTTATTTTTCGTACAGCGTATTCGACACAGTTATGATGGGCCGATACGTTCATATGAAAAACGGGCTTCTGTCGCTTCCCTCAAAAGACGATAAAAACATTGTTTTGAATTGCCTTTCGGCTTTACATCTTTTAGACGAAAAAGACAGGGAAATAACGGCGTTGTCCGGCGGACAGCTCCAGAGGGTTTTTCTGGCGCGGACGATCGTGCAGGAACCGAAAATCATATTGCTGGACGAACCTACGAACCATCTCGATTTAAAATATCAGATCGAATTGATCGAATATTTGCGCGAATGGTCAAAACAGGACGGGCATATGGTCGTGGGAGTTTTACACGATATTAATCTCGCGATGAGATTAAGCGATCATCTTATGATCATGAAAGAAGGCGAAATCGCGGCTTTCGGCGAAACAAGCAAAATCGTAAACCGCGAACTTCTGCGTGAAGTTTACGGAATCGACGTCGCAGGGTATATGCAAAAAACGTTTAAATTGTGGGAAAATTTATAAATTATTATAAATTATCGGTCGTTCATTGTTTCAATTCTACAATTTGGCAATGCGGCCTTCAATTCGGTTATCTGCGTTTCATTGATTTGGTTATCCCGAATCCACAGCATTTTTAAATTGGTCAAACTTTTCAACGCATTTACGTCATTGATTTGATTGTGCGATAAATCCAAATCTTTTAAATTAATTAAATTTTTCAGCGCGCTTATATCGTTGATTTGGTTCCAGTTCAAATACAGCGTTTTTAAATTGCTTAGGTTCTCCAATGCGCTTATACTGTTGATTTGGTTGCCGCACAAATCTATAAATGACAAATTGGTCAGGCCTTTCAATGAACTGATATAATTGATCTGATTGCCCCAACACGATAACGATACTAAATTAGTCATACTTTTCAAAGCGCCTATATCGCTGATTTGGTTGCGCCAGAACTCCAACTTCCCCAAATTAGTTAAATTTTTCAATGAACTTATGTCTTTGATTTGATTGCCGCCCACATTCAACATCGTCAAACTGATTAAATCTTTCAATGCAGTTACATCGCTGATTTGATTATTATCAAGCCATAACATCGTTAAATTCGTCAAATTTTTCAACGAACTTACGTCTTTGATTTGATTGCTGGACAAACTCAACTCCGTTAATTTGGTTAAACTTTTCAACGCGCTTATATCATTGATTTTATTATTTCCCAAATGCAGCGTCCTCAAATTGGTCAAACCTTTCAACACGCTTATGTCGCTGACTTGATTATCCCAGTAATACAGCGCATTTAAATTTGTCAGTTTTTTCAGCGGGCTTATATCTTTGATTTGATTGCCCCCCACATCCATCCATGACAATTTCGTGAGATTTTCCAACGCGCTTATGTCGCTGATTTGGTTGTTGTGTAATCTGAATCCCGTCAAATTGATCAGATTTTTCAACGGGTCCATGTCATTGATCTGGTTGTTCCCCAAATCTACAAATTCTAAATTAACCAGCCCTTTCAACACGCTTATATCCGTGATTTGATTGTCTTTCAAATCCAATCCCGTCAAATTGATCATAAATTCTAAGGGCGCTATATCGGCGTTTGTGAGTTTCTGACCGGTTAAATCAAGATAAGTTAAATCAGTTCTGTATTCTTTACCCTTTATTTTTATTATTGTCACAGGCGGGGATGTCGGAGGTTCTGTTGTTGGCGCCGCTGTTGCCGGCGGCTGCGTAAGCGCCTGTGTGGGCGGCTGCGTAGGTTTTTGCGTAGGCGCTTGGGTTGGAGTCTGCGTCGGTTTTTGCGTGGGGGCCTGAGTTGGTTTTTGCGTGGGTGCGGCTGTCGGCGCTTGGGTTGGACGTTGTGTCGGAGCTTGCGTCGGTTTTTGCGTAGGCGCCGCTGTTGCCTGAGCTTGCGTAGGCTTTTGCGTAAGCGCCGCTGTTGCCTGAGCTTGCGTAGGCTTTTGCGTAAGCGCCGCTGTCGTCGGCGGTTGTGTCGCCGCCTGCGTTATTTGTGCGGCCGTCGTCGGCGCGACTGTCGGATTTT
>Ga0209628_10004449_pt1 | contig 10135 bp, 8 predicted proteins | sample TergutCu122P4_FD_187285 | JGI IMG/M metagenome (GOLD analysis project Ga0209628, IMG submission 187285) | Cubitermes ugandensis P4 segment gut microbial communities from Kakamega Forest, Kenya - Cu122 P4 (SPAdes) (version 2) | ecosystem: Host-associated > Arthropoda: Insects > Digestive system >... | reverse complement strand
CAGTGCGCCCGGGAACAGTTCCATGATGAAACACCCCCTGCCGAGAAATTTTTCCGGTACCGGACGGTCTAAATCAACCGTAACCACCATCGAAGCGCCTTCCCCTTTAACATGAACAGTGTAATTAAACACAAAATCAGCATAAATCATCGGGTTAAACCCTCTTAAATGCCGCGATGAATCGGGAAAACTCAAAAAGGTAGTAATCGAATTTGCCGCCTCGTTGATATCGCGTTTCCCCTGTTTGGGCACCGGTTGCCATTGCCCTGGCGTGGGTTCAAAACGAATATCGCCATTAGTGGCCACGCGATTGCCGTGCATGATGATACTCACGCCGCTTTGATGACCTTCTGGATAAATATCGTCGAAAGCCATCACATCCACACCCCGGTTCTGAAAATAACCGGATGCAGTGTTCAGTTTAAATTCCTGCGCCTGTAGGGATAAATATCCGAAAAGCGCTAAAAAACATAGAGATAAAATTGATTTTTTCATGTCAAAAATAATAAAATAAAAGTGTTATTGTCCTACTATAACTATCTGCATATATGGGGTCTCACTCACTCCGTCATAAATATGCAGGTAATAGATGCCTGCACGCAGGGTGGCTACATTGAATTGAGTTATACTATCTTTGGTTTTTTGCTGTCGCAACAGGCTACCCTGACCATCGTACAGTCGAATATCGAAAATAAGTTTACTGCTACCCCTGTTGGATGACATACCCAATACCTTAGCAGCCCCATCCACATCTATTTCGATATAAAGAATATCATCTACAGGATTTGGATAAACCCAAATATCGTATCCGTTACTATATGACTTGCTGCAAGTTGCAGTAACAGGCTTGGAAAGACTTCCACCACTTGCCAGGTTCGCTACAATAGCACCCATTGTGCCAATCGTAGAATTGGCTTGAACGGTAAACGAGGTAGCACTGGATGAGAGAATGGTAAACAAACTGGGTGGAACAGCGCCCCAGTATGTAGCCTGGGCGCCGTTAGTCAATGTGTAGGTAGCGGTTGAACAAACTTTGTCAGGCCCTGAAATGGAAAAATCACAAGCCTGAATAGTTTTTGTATAGGTTTTACCATTTGCAACTGCAGTAACAGTACCAGTTTGGCCGTTTGGCGCATTTGCGGTTACTGTTGTTGAAGTACCGGTAGCCGTACTAACGCTAAACCCGTTAGAAACGCTCCACGTAGCCGATTGGTTGGTGTTCAGTTTGTAAACACCACCGGCAGCACAAATGGCAGATGGACCATCAATGTAAGTCATATCACAAGATTGTAAGGGTTTTGTGATTGTTAGCCCATTCCAAACTGCTGTAACAGTACCGCTTTGCCCAATTAATGGCGATGCAGGCGTAATCGTTGTGGTGACGCCGTAAGCAGGACTTACGCTAAATCCGTTAGATACGCTCCATGTGGCCGGTTTCCCGTTGGATAAAGTGAATGGCATACCAGTGCAGATTGTACTGTACCCGTTGATGATGGGTGGCATCTCAATGATTTTGGTGGCAACTACTTTACCGCTATTACTGACGGTGCGCGCAGAAAGCGTAGCGCTTCCGAGTCCGGTTCCTGGTGTTACGGTGGTTGGATTGCCTGGTGAAGCGACAGTAAAAATACCGGTATTGGATGAAGTCCAATATACGGGAGTCGAAGGAGGATTAACCAGACTAAAACTGCTTGCAGAGGTAATTACTTCATTACCGGTGATATATGGAATGTTCAGCTTATCCAACAGAAACAGGGCAGGAGAATGAAAATCAACATGAGCTTCATTATTGTTTTGCGTAAATATTGCATTAAGGTAAGAAGGCTTTGGGGTTGAAGAAGTGATGGTTTGAGTTAAATTAGTCCAACTGCTTAATCCAAGGGAACTGCCGGTCGGAATAAAACAAAATTTAGACTGCTTGATTGCGGTGGAAGGGAAAGGAAGATTATTGGCAAAATCACTGATATTAAACATCCCGCCCGGAGCGCCATCCAAAGGCAGCATGTACGACTCGCTGTTTAAGGTCTTATCTTCAAGCGTGATATCAACAGGAATAAGAAACAGTATTTTTTTTCGAATATACACTTTGCCCTTATATACTCTTGAAACAGTTTGATTTTTTAATCCGTCAATATTGATTTCCGCTTTTACCTGACTGTGCCCAGGAATAGTATTCCATGCGATTTTAGGATAAATGGTAATTAGAGCAAGCCCTGAATACAAGGATAGTAAATCCATCCACCATTTAAAATTGTAGGATAATTGATAGTCAATGATAGGGCTACCTGGAGGAAAACTCAATGCACCGTTGGCGCTACCGTTGGAAATAGATATATTTTCGATAGTTTGCTGCGGATAACCCAAATTATCGTATGCCGTTTGAAAAGCGATATGGATAGAATTGTCGAAAGTGTTATTTGATTTTACGTAATAGATAAGCATTTGTTTGGCAGCCTCGCTGTTTATCAATTTAATGATACCTTTTGCAGCGTCCATATTTTTGGCGCTCCAAATAGGAAAAAAAACGAGTGGACCTATCGGTATTCGAAGATCCATATTTTCAATATGCCGCACCGCCGCCTGAAATCCTACTGGCATATTGGCGCCCTTGTGCGGGCTGTCTACTGAAATGTACTTCTTGGTTTGATGATTATAACCTTCTGTTTCCAATTGACGCAAAGCAATACGCGCTACCAAACCGCCCATGCTTAAACCCATCACAATGTTTGGCTCGGCGCCGACAACGCTTTGCTTTCTGGTATTCACCTCCTTGATTACCTGCTTGAATAATTGTGCATTGCGCCAAATATCATCTACTCCATTGTTGTAATCCAAGTAAACAATATCATAATCGGCAAGATCAAGGTCGGCATAAAGCGTTCTGCCACCACTGCTGTTGGTTGGAGAAGGAGCGCCTAATTTTATATCATTATTAAGAAAATCCCTAATGTTATTATTTCTTTTACCTACCAAAGGGTAGGGATCAAATCCTTCGGCTACAATTAACGGCTTTTTGATTTTTTTTGCAGTATTATTGCTTGCATAGCTAATTTGTATCCATCCTCCTGAATGAAGTGAGTTTTTTTTAATTTCAATACTGTCATGGGGTTGAAAATCGGTTACTCCATTCTTAAGAGATGAACCCGGATCAGTAACATAAATCTTGGTTTGGCTTGTATAGGAAGTTCCGTCGGTATAGGTGAGGCGGAAATAGATGGTTTTTACGCCCCCGGTGGTAAAACTATGACTGACCTGCGTATTCGGGTTGGCTAAGATATAGTTCGTCTGATTATCGAATTTTATTTCGCGCTTCTGAATGGTTTTGCTCACATTGCTGTACAAAAGAGTGGAATTGAACACAAAGCATGCGACATTGCTCTCGAAATGCAATTCTTTGGGCGCCACGGCAAACAACTGTTTGACTAAATAAGGCGAATTTCCTCCCTGCACGTCCTGCAACTGATCGCCGTTTACAATTTTTAACATATTCTTGCTCGGATTAAGAGCGTCTTCATTCAACGCATTGTATTGATAATGCATCATGACTACCGGAACTGCAATAGCATGGGTAGCATTGTCAATGGCGTCAAAAATCGTTTCAGGGTCTGCCAAACTGACATTGTTGTTGATTTTCGACGAAAACATGCCCGAATACAGCATACGCCATGTATCCATATCCACATAGTTGCTATCGGCAGGCACGCCGTTAAAGTACTTTGGCTCTACAAATTGCAAGCCGTAATCACTAAGCAAGCCTGTGGTGACTTTGCTTTTGTCCACATATTGAAAAATGTGGTTCATCCGGTTAGTAAAGTCCTGACCGGGATTTTGGGCTAACAGATTACCTGTAATCATCAAGCCCGCTGCTAATAAGAAAAATACTCTTTTCATGATGTTGAATTTTTAAGATTTAATAATTTATGTTTATTATATTGTTTTCGTTTTGTCTGCAAATCAGAGAGTCAACACTTTCTAATATACTCTCTTCGTTTATTTGTTTATACACCCAGATTTTTGTATAAACATCTGCAGATGTTTCAAATTGTCTTGTTGCATTTTTTGCATCTGAATATAAGGTATAAAAACGATTTTTTCTATTTTCAAAATCATTCTCAATTGTAGAAAGAACAAAAAAAACGTCAAAAACGTCTGTTTGCGTTCTATTTAAATTTATGGTTAATGATGCCTTGTTATAAAAAACAAAGTTAAGATTAGTTAAATTTAGATTAGCATAATTGGGATACCAAAATCGTTTTTCATTTGAAATGTTGATATAGTTTTTTTGGTTCGGAATTTCCACACTAATATATGAGGCTTCAAAAGTTCTATCAATTGTACCTTTAAAGTCAAACTCGCCGTTTCTATCGGTTTTCCTTGAACCCACTTTTCTGCCAAAATTCCATAACGTCCCATTTTTGATTAAGTCCACTTCCACAGGCACATTTGGTAATCCTTCGCCTGACGGCAATACGCGCACTGAACCTTTAATGTCTACGGTTATACAATCGCCTGATTTGCAAATTTCTTCTTTTTCGCAAGAGTGGGCGGTTGCTGCTAAAAATATCACTATTGCTGTGATTTTTAATGAATATGTTTTCATATCGATTCAAAATTTAAAATATTTTTTAAAAAGATATATTAAGAATTTTTAAAAAAAAATAGTATATTTGTACTATATTTAATGTTTTTGCATCACATTTAATATCAGAAAGATGGGCGGCTTTTGAAAATTTTGCGAACTTTTTATCCTCTTTTGCGAACTTTTGAAGCCCGAATACAGCATCCGCCATGTGTACATATCCACATAATTACTATCGGCAGTCACGCCGTTAAAGTACTTTGGCTCAACGTATTGCAAGCCATAATCGCTAAGCAAGCCTGTTGATATCTTGCTTTTGTCCACATATTGGAAGATGTGGTTCATCCGATCGGTAAAGTCCTGACCGGGGTTTTGGGCTGTTAGATGCATTGTCATCATCAAGCCCACTGCTAAAAATAAATTCTTTCTGTTCATGATATTGATTTTAAATCTGTTAATTCTTAATTGTTTAATAATTTATATTGATTATATTGTTTTCGTTTTGTCTGCAAATCAGAGAGTCAATATTTACAGATGTTTGTTCCCCATTTTTCCACTTATCCCACCTGATTTTTGTATAAACATCTGCCGCTGTTTCTATATGCAATATTTTTGAAGGTTTTTGGTCTTGTTCGATCATTACCCAGCGAGGATAATATCTATCGAAAAAAAAATGACCAAGATAAAATTTATCAAACTCGTCTGTTTGTGTTCTGTTAACATTTATGGTTAATTGCGCCTTGTTATAAAAAACAAAGTTTAGGTTAGTTAAATTTAGAGTGGCATAATCGAGATTCCAAAATTGTTCTTCATTTAGAATATTGATATAGTCTTTTTGGTAAGGAATTTTCACACTAATATGAGTGCCTCCAAAAGATTGATCAATTGTTCCTTTAAATTCAAACACGCCATTTCTATCGGTTTTTCCTGAACCTGCTTTTGTGGTCGGACTAAATATTGTTCCGGATTTTACAAGGCGTACTTCAACCGGCACATCAGGTATTCCTTCGCCTGCCGGCATGTTGCGCACAGAGCCTTTAATGTCTACGGTTATGCAATTGCCTGATTTGCACAAATTTTCCTCTTTCTCGCAGGAGTGTGCGCTTGTGGTCAAGAGCAGCACAATTACTATGATTTTCAAAATGTTTGTATTCACATTGGTATTAATTTAGAAGTTAAAAAATAAAGCATTTGGGTTTCATCTTCAAAATAAATGCTGACATTGTTGTTGATTTTTGACGTGAACATGCCTGAATACAGCATTCGCCATGTGTCCATATCTACATAGTTGCTGTCGGCGGGTACGCCGTTGAAATACTTCGGGTCTACCATTTGCACGCTGTATTCGCTGAGCAAACCGGTGGTAATCTTGCTTTTATCCACATACTGAAAGATGTGGTTCATCCGGTTGGTATAATTCTGACCGGGGTTTTGGGCTGTTAGATGCACATTCATCATCAAGCCCGTTGCTAAAAAAAGAAATACTCTTTTCATGTTATTGAAATTTAAAGATTTAGATTAATAATATAAATTGAATAAATTGTTTACATTTTGTTTACAAATCAGAGAATCAACACTTTCTAATATTAGTTCTCCGTTTATACGTTTCCATAACCATATTTTGGTATATACATCTGCGGCTGTTACTACTTGTCTTATTGTATCTCTTGCATTTTGAGACGTAGTAATATAACAACTCTCTCTGTTGTAAAAAACAAAGTCAAGTTTACTTAAATCTAAAGTGGCATAATTTGGGTTCCAAAATCGTTCTTCAATTGAAACATTTATGTAGTTTTTTTGGTACGGTATTGACACATCTAAATATGTGGTTACAAAAGATTGATCAATTGTTCCTTTTAAGTTAAACACGCAATTTTTATCGGTTTTTCCGGAAGCTACTTTTCTACCTGTACTCCATAAAGTCCCATTTTTGATTTGGCTTACTTCAACAGGCACATTAGCTAATCCTTCACCTGATGGTATGACGCGTAATGAACCGTTAATGTTTGACTTGCTACATGATATAGTAACAGGTTTGGCAATCCCCACTCCGGAAGTCAAATACGCTGCAATTACTCCATGCGCCTCATACGTAAAATTAGCGCTAACGGTAATAGAGGTAGCGCTGGATGAGAGAATGGTACACATACCAGTCGGCTGTACCTGCCAGGATAAAGCCTGGCCGCCATTTATTGTGTAAGTAGCTGTAGTGCAAATTTTATCAGGGCCACTGATACTCAAATTGCAAGCCTGAATACTTTTTGTAATGCTTGTCCCATTTACCACTGCCGTTACTGTGCCGTTTTGTCCATTTTGCGCTGATGCTGTTACTGTAGTTGAAACACCTGTGGATGGACTAACGCTAAAACCGCTTGTAACGCTCCATGAAGCAGATTGCCCAGTACTTATTGAAAAAGTGCCGGTGGAACAAACGGTAGCGGGACCATCGATCGTCGGAGGAGGTGATGGCGTTGAAATATTTTTAGTAATCACTGCCAAAGTAGCCTCGCCCGAATCTTTCTTTACCGCCTTAAGAGTTACAGATTGATTATAACCATTTGGCGGTGTAACTTTTACCGAAATGATTGACTGACTCGGACTGTTCACATTTTGTATTATAAATCCGTTAGATGGTGAAGATAATTCCCAAACAAAACCTTGATCGGATATGATATCCAATGTGTAGGTGGTTTGAGAAGATATAGTTCCCGGGCCATCGATAAAGAGTTTGCTGTTTAATACAGAAGTACCTACATCACCGGTTTTTACGTAATATTTCAAACTGCTAAATGTTTCTTCATAGTCATTCTTTGAATGTTTGATCAATGGACCCCTCCCCCATTTTGATTTATATACGCCTGGCACATCTGTGGTATTGGCAGAGTGTTTGATAGAACCGCCAGAACTGCCGCCGCTAAGGTAAAGTACTTTTCCCGGATGTATTTCACGGGATACTTGTGTGTAACTGCCGTCCCTCCAAAAAAGAGAAAAATCATTGGTAATAGAATTATCACCCGGTTCCAGCCATGGAAGTTGTGGTACTATCCATTTACGGTCGGAGAGTCCTCCCAATCCAGTCATGTGCCATGCATATCCATGACAATTATATGTATATGTCGAACTGGGATTTGAAACGTCATACAAAATTTCGCGGCCAGGAACTAAATAACTGGCATCCATTCCAGCCCTTTCTTGAACTGTCCAGTCATTATCATTAGGGGACGTAACACCTTGTGTTACTTGGCTGCCATTCGGTGTAACAACTTGTGCATTCAAAGAATATGAAAAAATAACATAAAAAATAATTATAAAAACTAAATTTTTCATTGCATTATTGATTTATTTGTTTTGATGTTAAATATTTACAAGATAATTCGTTGATGACGCGCAAGGTTTCCTCATTATTTCTATCTTCCACTTGACCATAAATAAACACCATATTTTGTTCCATATCAGGTATTTTCTCAAGATTTTTTTCGTCTATTTTAAGTAGTATTTTTGCTCTTGCATAAATATTTTCGCAAAAATTCTTCACCGGTGAACTTCCTGTTTCAATCTCGCGATACCAGATGGAAAACAGATAACCACAAACAAGATGTTGCATTATTAAAACATAATCTTCTTTATTATCATCCGGCGATTGGTAACTGCTTAATAAAACTTCTACATTGACAAAGTTTAATCCCAACCATATTCTATCATAATCCCAATCCGGATCATTAATTGGTTTTTCCGACTGTTTCAACATCGCACATCTATACCATTTCAACATTGCCTGTAAAGCATCTTCGCGCTGGAAAAGTTCTCTGATTCCATTGAATCGTTCGAACAAAAAATCTATTTTCCCTTCAAAATTACCTGATATAGCGCCTAAATGTGGATTCTTAAAACATATTCCTGCCAAATCTTCCGATGATAAGGATGATAATATATCTTCGGGTATTTGACATGCTTCTATTCTTTCTTCAATGCCTAAATAGTACCATTCTTCTGAACCTGATTTCACAGGATAGTCCCATGGCAGTTCCCATTTGCATGACGATTCTTCCTGATACCATTCTTTATTACATTCACAGGGCATTTGATACGTCTCTTCTATCGGTTCTTCGGGCTCCGGTTCAGGTATTTCCGGCTCTTGTCCTTGATGGCAGCAAAAAAGTAATGGACAAATTATAAAAATTAACAGATACTTTTTCATGATTATTTTTTGATTATTTGGTAAGACAATTCATTGATATTTCGCATGGTTGGTTCATCAAACTCCCCTCTTGAAAAGATGAGATTTATATCCTTTTCGGGTATTTTCTCAAGGTTTTGTTTATCTAATTTGATGAGGATTTTCGTTCTGGCAAAGAGATTGATTCCGAAAGATAATCCGCCAAAAGACTTTGGATATAGTAACTTTTTCTCGTAACCAGTTATAAGAAATTGCATTATTACAATATAGTTTTCATTGTTTTTATCGTCAGGCGATTGATAACGGCTTAATAACAGTTCTATGACAGCAATATCCAAAATAAAAAGCCCTTTTTGGGTATCGGTAGATTTGCCTTCCAAATATGAAAGATTCTGCATCTTTTCCTGATATTGATTCAATAATGCTTTTGAAACTTCACTGCGTTTAAACAGTTCTGCGATACCATTGAACTCTTCAAATAATCTGTCTAAACCTGAATCATAGGTATTACTGCTATATAATGTTTCAAACAGTACCGGATATTTTAAACAAATTTCCGCCAAATCTTTCGTTGATATGGAAGACAATAAATTTTCAGGAATTTGGCAGACAGCAACCCGTTCCGCATGGGTTCGCGTCCGGTTCCATGCTTCAGTACCCTGTTTCACCGGATAGTCCCATGCAACCTTTTTTGGCGTTTGAGCGTTTACCCAGCAGGTAAACAAACAAAATACAACAATGTACAGTTTTACAACTGTGACCTTTTGCATGTTCGCAAAAGGGTATTTGACTGATCGATTCATTTAATTTGATGTTTTTATTTGATTATACATATAATTGTTTTTATTCAAGCGACTATTTAAATTCAGTTGTGATGACCAATTCCTTGCCCCTCTTCAATTCATCATGCGAAATAAAGAAGCTGTCAATTTTTTGGCCATCGTAGGTGATGTTGCTGATTTTCTTTCCGTTGTTTCTTTTGCTGATGGTAAATTTCGTCCCATCCAAATCAAAAACAACCCGGTCGAAAACAGGAACCGTGATTATGTATTCAGGGTCGGCAGGCGAGAAGGTATACAACCCGATGGCATTGAGCGCATACCATGCCGCCAGACCGCCGGAATCGTCCATTCCCGCAAAGGCCAAACCTTCCTTGCCCATGTTGTAGTAATGGTTCATGACGGTATCCAATACAGCCTGACATTTTTCCTGTTTCCCGACAAAATAATACATGTACGCTATGCCCTGCGATGGCTGGTTGCCCGGACAATACTGCCCGATGAACGTGGTCATGTTGTCCGCTTCGTAACCGCCCCACGGAACGATAAACAGCGAATCGAGTTTCTGTTCAAAGGCTTCCTTGCTGGGGAAAAGTCCAA
>Ga0209628_10004448_pt1 | contig 10136 bp, 12 predicted proteins | sample TergutCu122P4_FD_187285 | JGI IMG/M metagenome (GOLD analysis project Ga0209628, IMG submission 187285) | Cubitermes ugandensis P4 segment gut microbial communities from Kakamega Forest, Kenya - Cu122 P4 (SPAdes) (version 2) | ecosystem: Host-associated > Arthropoda: Insects > Digestive system... | reverse complement strand
GACTTGTATATGCTGTTTTATGGTATTTATTTACGCATCATTATAAGCAGTCTGGTCGTTGCGGACATCGACCAGAATTGCAACTCTTTTTTGAGTATACTCAAAAAAACTCTAAGCTTTTTGCTGTTGCTTAAAGATTCTGACAGAGAATGGGAAGGTATGGTGTAATGGATTTGGGGCAGCCCACTACCAAAATTAAGGCGTTAAATATCTGTGTTCCGATCTGTGTTATAGAAGCTGCTCTAAACTTTCTTTGAAGCTGACAAACTATCACAGCCCACACACAATTTGATGTTGACGAGTACGTAGACGTTAAATCTTGACATTACCGCTATTATCATAAAGTTGAATATTGTTACCACAATAATTACACTAGAATCATGTTGTGAATAATATTAGTTTTCCTTCCTCTGAATGCTTGTTTTTTTATAAACAACCTTAATAAAACCTTCGCACTAATCACAGGGTATGGCTGCCTTACGCATGCGGTAGCCCACAAAGTACATTGTCTATATTGTAGTGGTGCATTTTATGTACATGGCTTCATCTCTTGTGAGGAAATTGACTATTTAAAATGCGAGGTATTTTCTTTACTTCAGACAACAATGTTTTATATAACGGCACAGCAAGCAGTTTTAGAATTCACGTCATAATGTGAAAGGAATTTAATCTCAAATTATTGTTTAAAACCGCTTCGTTCCTCACCTGACACAACCCTGTCCATGTACGACATATTCTGGATTCCATCATATGTCAGTTTTCCGTCGTGTTTGCTCAACACCTCAAGAATCTCCGCCCTCAGACTCTGCTGAATCTCAGGATGCAGTGCAAGCTCGTACAGGGCGAAACTCAGAGTACTACCAGAAGTCTCGAAACCCGCTATAAGAAACGCTAACGCCTGTGCCACAAACAAGTCGCCGTCTATTTCTGAAAAAGAAAAACAAAGTTATGTTAAAGTAAACAGCTCGCTATGTCGTCTTGTTACGTGCAAGTTTTCTTTATATCAACCTTATTTTTGTGGTTCCGAATCCACTGTGTGTCGCGGATACACTCATGTGTTACTACATAATTTTCATGTGCCCTTTATGAGATATTGTTTGTTGAGTTGCTCTAGAAGTGTTTTATTTTGTTATAAGCATACATTTGACTCTCACAATCGAAAACCTCAGTACAGGAACCTATCAGGATGCATTTATATCTAGTCTGCTAATAAATATCTCGTTTTTCAGATACCACAACCCTACATGTGGTAACATCTTCAAAATTAATTAGATCTTTCTGATTAGCAATTTCTCTGATGCCTAATTTATAATCAGTTACATAAATAAAGTTTCAAATACCCTTATGTTCCTGATTGGTTCAATCGATGAAGAAATTGACAGTAAGAGTAATGATATCCTGAGTTATAATTCGAAATTTTGACTTGGTATAAATTAGGAATAGTGTATATCTTCAGTTATAGACGTCTCTCTATATAATTACGACATAATATTAACATTTGTCAATTTTTTATATACATCTAACAATCTGCGTGGTGTTGGGATTTCTTGGATTTTTAGAGCACTGAACATGAGACCGCAAGTTGTCTCGACTCGAAGATATGGAATTACTATTCTGGCAGAGTTAAAATCCACAAGGGCGGAGATCTTATATAATAACTTCCAAAAATAATTCCGTCTATCCAACATTATTTCTGCATTATGAATCTGGAGAATCAGATTTAAATTAAAATATTTGCGGTAAACTTCCTGAACAATACCGATTGAAATGTAGTTGTTATTTCCAGTAGTTACAACAATATTCTTTTCTTTTTTCAACAACAGCGAACAGTCAGATCATTCCATAACACATTGCCTTATCTTGGTCTTCACTGGACTCAGCCCAGATTACTATAAGCACCGCATGCCTTACTTTTCTTTTGTGGAATTTAATATAAAACTGAGTGTAATGTAAGTACCGTCTATAAATGAGACTTTAGGATGAATTTGTATGTGATTTGTTTCACCAATGCTGATTGCACAATTGTTACCGTTCTCTTGGTTGCGTGGAGTAGCTCGGACTTGGGGAGATGAGATCTTACCGTCCATGGGAATATCACATGGAGCTAATCCATTGCCAGCATTCAATTCACCAATGTGTCCCAAGAAACACTTTGATTTTGGTGATTTATTTCTTGTAAATGATTGATGTCATTAATGTAGTACTGTTTGCCGACGTGTTACCGTTGAACACGGCTAGTGAAGGCGATCACGTCTCTTAAGATGGATGTCGTTTAAATTTTGATTTAGCAAGTTAAATTTCGATTAACAAATTGGAATTTCACAATCTTCGTTTACACTTTTGGAACTCAATTACATACCTTGCAATAGATTTATGCATAAAAATATCAATTTGAAGTTATAAATTTTGTTGTGGCATACCACAATTTTGTAAGGCGATCAAGCATAGCTTCCACTTAAATCCGACCTACCAGAAACATTCCCTGCATTCGATCTCGCGTTCTCGGTTTTGCCCAGCAAAGATATCTTCCCTCCTGAAGATGAAATATTGTCATTGGCCGAAACGGCCTTTTTCCTGTCCCAAATACGACGAAATTAAATTTTAATGTTAAAACTTAACTGACTAAATCTTACGAAGCGAAACGCTCTAAATTAAGTTCGGAGAACCCAGGCTTGAATAAACGAATAACTTTGGTCGGATTACTACGTAATCTCTACTGAACGAATTGTGACTGGAAGAATTATAACCTTTAGGATATCATATAGCAATACCGCGACATGTCTCTCCGCTTTGAAGTGATATGTCGCCACTGCCCTCTCCATAAACAAGGTTCCATACACTAATACCTAAATCCAGAATTTTGACCATCTAACCTAGTTTTCAAGACAAAAAATGGTTAAATAAATACTTGACATATTCAGGTTTCGAACCCGAAATGCTGAATACACAATCATGAATTCGGTGCATATTTTTCAATTACATTTCATACACACGGTGCACAATGTTCTTTGAAGTTTGGAAGTAATTCCAGTCAGTATAACTAGGCCTATATCTGAAGTTCAACTTCAGTACTATTAATCAGAATGTTTATACAACTGAATAGAACTACAAAATTTCACTACAGTTACATACCCAAAATTCTTCTGTTTCTGTCTACTGTCCTACGTGCTAATGTTATCGACTGCCAAATGAATGCCGGGCATCTATTTTCAAATTGGAAACGAGGAATTTAATTTTCGCGATTGCTCAATGAAATATAAAAACTATAACATTGGATGTGTGGCCTAAATTAACAGGTATCTTGAGCCATTTCATGGGTTCAAAATATTCTTCATTCGACCCTAAAGAAATGTCGGTAATAAACTCGAGGATTTCTCGCCCGAATTCAGGACAATTATGGACTACACAACACAGACCAAATACAATGTTACCTAATGTTCTCTCTCCCTCTAATATAACGCTAAGCTGTAACGTACTGTACGTGGCCCCTGTGTTTGCATTCTCTGCAGGCTGCACATCTCCTTGCGCTTCATCCTTGCTCGCTTGTCTCAACTCCATCAGGCAATCCAGAAAGTCATTCCGTACTAGTCCATGTTTCTCCCTGAAGACAACGGTAACAGATATAAAGATTATCAGAAATGTCTGTGCAGGATTACATCCCAGTGACAAAAGTTTTAGAAACTCTAAAATGTACCAATTTTCGTCCAAAATTAAACCTTACATTTATCGGAGAACATATTTTTCTCACCTGTACTCCACTGTACTCCACACGATTTGCCTCAGGTAATTGTTCGTTTTATCATCCAATAATTTCAGCCGAAAAATTGCCTGAAGTTGCGGTGCAAAGAATGCCGTCATCATTGCCAATCCCTTCATAACACTGAAGTCTAATATATTCCTTATGCGTCGCCCGAATTCTTCATCAGGATCCTTCAGTGAGTTGCTATTGATACCGAAGGCACACGACGCTATTGTGTCAGTGGTAAATCTGGCCATCGTCTCTTTCACCTCTACTGTGGAACCTGAAAACAGTCCGTGGTAGTGTAACTGCCAAGATTTGCATTTAATAAAGGCTGCCCTAAGCAGGGTATCAGCTCTTTATAGACTTCAAGAAAGCTTATGATCCAGTTAGGAGGTACGTCTTATACAAGGCTCATTTCATAATTAATGCACAATATAGCAAAACTGGGGATTGGAATTTGCAATCCCAGTTAATGTTATGTTAGTTACAGTTGAGGACTTGAGGAAACAGCACGTGTGTTCGTTACTTTCCTAGCGTACACCGTTTTGAATTCACGAGTGTTAGACTTGGCATCTACAGGCAACTCGGGTTCTGTGACGGTTGAAGATCAAAGATTGTACATCAAGATTTAAACTTTACGTGGCAAAAACCCTACAGAAATTCACCGTGCTTTGCGTGAAGTTTGTCGTGAGAAGACATTGGACGGTAGTATATTTTCCCGTTGGGCAACTCGTTTTCGTTGAGGACGTGTCACCATAAAGGATGATCCGATGCCAGGAAGGCCGAAAACATCAACAGATTAACGAAGTGTGGAACTTGCGGCGGACTGTCTTTGCAGAAAATCGTCGAGCGACGTACGAGGAAATATCACAAGTTAACGGAATTTCACCAAATTCAGTAATCCGTATTTTCACAAAAGATTTGCAGAATATAAAAATTTGTGCCCGTTGGGTCCCTCACTGCCTTACTGCTGAACAGAAACAGAAAAGCCTGGTAATTGGAAAACTACTGAAACAAAGATTTAACTTTGAAAGTCAAGCGTTCTTATGTCGAATTGTCGCTATTGAAGAAGCATGGAAAAGTCCAACCTCCCCGCGACCCAAAAAATTTCGACGATCGCAATCAAAGGTCAAGAAAATTATCTTTGCTTGCGGTCACCGACGAATCATCATGAAGGTTGTGGCAGATTTGCTGAGTAAATACGAGTGGGAAGTGTTACTTCACGCGCCATACAGTCCAGATATTATTCCACCGGACTTCGACTTATTTCCCAAGTTAAAAGAGCCCATGCGCGTACACCATTTTTACTCTCTGGAAGAGGTTTCTGCAGCGGTTACCCGAGGCATCCGAGGACTGAACAAAAGTGGCAATCAAAATGGAATAGTACATCTTTCGAAACGTTGGGACGCGGTCATTGAGAAACAGGGGGGCTACATAGAAGGACTGTAAAGAGATACTGTCTAAAATAAAATATACATGTAAGTACAAAAATAGTGTCCATTATTTATGAAATGACCCTCGTATAATTTTCTCATTGACATTTGTATCCCCATGAATCTGGTAAAGCTATTAAAAATGTGTCTGACTGAAAAATGTAGAAGAGTGTGGGTAGGGAAGAATTTTTCCGTCATGTTTCCTATTTGGAATGGAATGAATCAAGGAGACGCTCTAAGGCCATTGCCTTTCAACTTTCCTTTAGAATACGCAATTAGAAGGGTCTCGCGCGATCCAGGATGTCTTTAAATAAAATGTTGAACATCAGCTTCTGGTTTATGCCGATGATAATATATTGGGAGGAAGTACACATACTGTAAAGGGAAAGGTAGAAGGTTTGGTATTGGCTAGCAAGGAAACTGGACTAGAAGTAAATGCTGATAAAACTAAGTACATGGTCATGTCTCGAGATCAGAATGCAGGACGAAGTCACAGTATGGAGACTGATAATAGTTCCTTTAAAAGGGTGGAAGAGTTAAAATATTTGTGAACAACTTTAACGAATCAAAATTCTATTCAGGGAGAAATTAAGAGCATACTGAATTCAGGGAATACTTGATATCATTCGATGCAGAATCTTTTGTCTTTCAGGTTGCTATCCAAAAATTTAAAATTTAAGATACACAGAACTATAATTTTGCCTGTTGTTTTGTATGGCTGTGAAATTTGGTCGCTGACATTTGGGTAGGAACGTAGGCTGAGTGTGTCTGAGAATAGGATGTTGAGAAAAATATTTGGGCCTTAGAGGGAAGAGGTAACAGGATAGTGGATAAGACTACATAATGAGGAGCTTAACGATCTGTACTCCTCAACCTGTACTCTTCGGGTGATAAAATCGAGAAGAATGAGATGGGCGGGGCATGTAGCGCATGTGGGGGGGAGGAGGGGCGTGTACAGGGATTTGGTGGGGAAACCGGAGAGAATGAGCCCATTGGGTAGACTCAGGCATAAATGGAAGGATACTATTAAGATGGATCTTCAGGGTGTGGGATGTGGGTGTATGGACTGTATCGAGCTGGTTCAGGACAGGGACAGGTTTCGGGCACTTGTGAATGCGGCAATGAACTTTCGGGTTCCGTAAATTGCGGGGAAATTCTTGACTAGCTGAGAACCTTTTAGCTTCTCTCATTTACTGAAGGCTGTCTGTTGCGCCCTGCTCTGGTATCAGGGGAACATAAAGCTACGAACAGGGTTTTTGTTAATTTCACTGTTTCATCGTGCACTTTAATTCACTGAATTTTATACACTAAACAGTGCACTGGGTAAAATTCGCGTCACGAATTATAGGGTATGTTTGCTAACTCAAAGAGGGGGTTCGTGTTGTTAACCTGTTGTTCATCGATCAATATTTTCTGTTGACGGAATACCTGCATGTAGAGTGCCTCCCAACAATCCATGTGCGTTCCCTTTTGACATGCTTTGAGTAGTTGTAGCGTATTTTCTTTCGTTCCGTATACATGCCTGTTTTCTAAGATATGTGTAACATATGAGGATGTGGAGTTATTAGATTTTACTTATCTTATATGTTCTTTAACCTGACGCCAATTGTTCTACCGGACTGTCCAACATATACCTCATTACATGCACTGCATTTCAAGTTGTATATACCACTTGGGTCATTGTGAGCCTGTTTGCCGGCTAACTGTTGTTGTATCGTATTAGTTGCGCGAAAGGCAATTTTTAACCTGGTTTGTTTAAATAGAATGTTTAACCTTTTGAACAGTGGGATAAAGTACGTGAAGTTTATCCATTTATTTCGTGGTGTCATTGTTTCTTCTTGTTGTTGTTGTTTTTGTTTTTTCTCTCTGTTTATGAGCTTTGTTTTCAAGTTATGTATCATGCTGACTGGATAGCTATTGTTTCTCGGTATAGTCAGTATTCTTTCCTATTCTCTCTGTTTTGAACTTTCAGTTATTGGTAGTTCTGTGTGGTCGGTTTATGTAGTATAAAAAGACTGAGATTTTATGTTCAAGGGGATGATTTGAAGTTAAATGAATAACTGTGTCTGTTTCGGTTAGTTTCCTGTATAGTCCGATGGTGATACATTTGCTATCTCTGCGGATAAGAATATCCAAGTACTTTATAGTATTATTTATCTCTGTTGAAATTTTGAATTAAAGACTTTTATCTGCCCCATTTATTTTTTGCAGAAACATTTGATCATCCTTTTTCCGTTTATCATATAAAATCAAGATGTCATCTATATAACGTTTGCAAAATAATATTTCCTTACTGTCTAGCTAATGTTTTATGTAAATATTTTCTAAATATTGCAAATATATCTCGGTCGTCGTACTGGCTATGGGGGACCCCATTGCTATACCTTTTTCTGGCTGAAATACTTGATCTTCATATTGGAAGTAGTTCTGTTTGACAATTGTATTTATCATGTTTAGTGCCTGTTCATTTAATTGTTTGTTATAGTTGTGTTTATTTAACCAATAACTAGCAGATTGCATGATCTCTGTTATCGGTAAATTTACATACCTATCCTTTATATCTAAGGTGATAAGCCTCATATTTTTATTGATCTGTAATTTTAGCAATTCTACGGCTATTTCTTGTGAGTTACATTTGTTTGAAAATTATGTAATAGCAGTTGTCGTTATATTTACACTTTAACACTGTTGCGTAAATGTCATTATTTGTTATACACTAAATGCTTGTAGAACACTAATGTAACTTTACTGCCTTGTGCGAGATGAAGTATTGTGTAAGCTGCATTGCACGATGCGATACGCATGCCGTTAGGCTTCACAGCGTTCGCGAATTTACTGTTGAACTTCAATACAAATACACTAATAATTGTCACTGCGCATTTAAATTGTATGATTATTGTCCTTTTGGTGCAAATAATGCATTGTGAATGCTTAGCATCTGCAGTTGCCGAACGCAAATCCTTTCGAACCGTGGGTGATCGGAGTTGCAGGCGAACTATTACACTATTGTGCATTTTATGTAAATCTTACGTGCAATATTGTAAACCACTAATAACTTCACTGCCTTAAGCGAGATTATTGTTTTCTAGGTTGTGTTTGCTGTTGCAAGACACACTGTTTTACGTGTTTTGGCGACACGGAGTTACGAAGCGAACTGAACTGGCAAGCCACGCCACTTGCCCGCGTGACTCGCTAGCACACAAAAAAACGCTAATTACGTCATCTAGCGTGCGTTAATCTAGAACCCATGCCTTTACATGTACTATTGTGCAATCTTTTAGCACACTTGAATTTAGAAATTAAAAAATAACGATTAATAAACAAATCAGCAAACAAAATTCTGTTCTTAGGGTGAACACTGTCTTTTAAATCTTTTCAACCACTTCTGTCTTGGCGTTATTTCAGGTTTCCGCCTCGAAGTAACTGAGAACTACGCTCTTCTGTTTATTAAGCAGCGAGTAGTTGTAATTTCTTACCGACGTTTTCGGACAACATATCTGTCCCATCCTCGGGGGTCAAGAATCCAAAAATATAGCGTGTAGCCCCAAAGGCAGTTTATATAGGAAAAGCGTTTTGTCGGGGAAGAGCCTTATTACAGTTGTGTCAGTCAATGGGATTGTTGCAAGTGATTGGTTGGAGGGGAGAGTGGTAGTCAGAGCAGCAAGAGAGTGAGTGAGAGAGAGGGGGAGAGACGGTTGTGATAGAAACAATTCTAACCGGTGATATAGTGAGAGAGTAGAACATCACATGATCAAAGTGGGAGGAAGGAAAGAAAATATTTGATTTAAAAAAAAGATAATCTAAAAATATCAACAGGAGTGGAGAGTCGTAGCACAATGCTGTTGCGTGGTAAAGATACCACGTGCATCCCATCAGTTAAGGTCACTACTTTGGGATTTAATTCCAGAGCTGATTCTGAGTCAAAAACGTCATAGACACATGTGTCAAATTCGAAACGGTTCAGGAGTTATGAATTTTTTAAAGTACAGCAAATGAAATATATGAGATATGTTGTTAAATGAACAGTTAGATATTCGCCGTTCAACACTCAAGCAAATTGTTCGAAGTGTCCTCCGTCTCCTTGGCTATATTTTCTGACTCGTGTGAACAGAGAACTTGTAACCTTACGAAGCACCGCTGCTTCTTGCAGCACTGAGAATTCGCTGGAGTAGTTCTTCTCTCGAGTTCACCTTGTGTGCATACACCATAGCTTTCATGTAACCCCACATATGGTAATCTTATGGTTTCAGATCCGGTGACAGTATTGGCCAATTCTGTGTACCGCCACGACCAATCCCTCGATTTGGTAATGTATGATTCAGATACTGTCTTACGACCTGACTGAAATAAGATGGCGCTCCGTCGTGCTGGTAATACATCTGTCATCGTGTTTGTACAGGAACATTCTGTAAGAGTGCTGGCGGTTCATCTTACAAAATGTTGGCTTAAATATCACCTGTCAGACGTTGCGGGAAAATGTACGGACCAATCAGTTGGTCACCAATGACACAACGCCACACATTTACGCAAAAGCGATGTTGGTAGTACCACATCCAGAGCATTCAGCATCTTGTACCTGCGGACTTGTGCAGCCGGTTAGAATTGTGCCGTTGGATTAATTGTAACTCCCATATGATTCGTAACATTTTGTTCACGGACGAGCCCCATTTTACACGGGATGGAGTCAACAAAACAAGAAACTCCCATTTATGGGATCGTGATAATCTTCATGGAACCCTCGAAAGCAACTACCAATATCGCTTTTACGTAAACATGTGTTGTGGTGTCATTGGTGACCAACTAATTGGTCCGTACATATTTCCGCAACGTCTGACAGGTGATATTTACGCCAACATTATGCATGATGAACTGCCAGCACTCTAAGGGAATGTTCCTCTTCAAACAAGATGACAGATGTATTACCAGCACGACGGAGCGCCGCCTCATTTCAGTCGGGTAGT
>Ga0209628_10004447_pt1 | contig 10137 bp, 7 predicted proteins | sample TergutCu122P4_FD_187285 | JGI IMG/M metagenome (GOLD analysis project Ga0209628, IMG submission 187285) | Cubitermes ugandensis P4 segment gut microbial communities from Kakamega Forest, Kenya - Cu122 P4 (SPAdes) (version 2) | ecosystem: Host-associated > Arthropoda: Insects > Digestive system >... | reverse complement strand
CGGCCGACGTAATCCGCGCGGCGTCAAACGAAAGATGAGCAAATGGCCACTTCGACCTCGCCACCCCTCGCCGCAACCACCAATCATCATCAATGAGAGGATTCAGATTCTTAAGTGACAAGTATTGGCTCTAAACCCCATTGGGGGGCTTGGTCGCTGGCGCGATGCGAACCCGCGAATCACGCCAGCATCAGCGGATTTACCGGCGCGCCGGCCTTTGCTGGCGGCGTTTCTCTTGCCAGGACTGGAATTCGGCTGGCGTCACGACGCCATTGTGGTCCGCGTCAATCTCATCGAAGCTCGGCGCGTTGGCGGCGCCGCGCATCGGATAACCGGCGGCGGCGCGATCGCCCATGCGCTTGGCCTGGGCTTCACTGAATTCGTCGGCGGTAATCTGGCCGTCGTTATTCAGATCGAAGTCCTGGAAGGTGGGCGCGTTCCTGCCCTTGCCCGCGCCGCCGCCGCGACCCATGCCCGCGCCCCGCGTCCCGCGTTGCGTTTGTTGGGCGCGTTGACCGGCAGCAAATTCCTCCGCGCTCAACTTGCCATCCTGGTTGGCGTCGAGGGCGTCGAAGCTCGGCGCTGTCGCCAGGCCGCGCATCTGGCCCCCTTGCTGGGCGCGCTCTTGGATGCGCTGCGTGCGGGCCGCATCGAACTCCTCCCGACTGATGAAACCATCGCCATTGGTATCAACGTCCGAGAACGACTGCGGGCCTCGCGCCGGCTGGGCCGACGCCAGCGCCGCGCTGCCGGCCAGGGTCAGCGCCAGGATGCCACGCAAAAACAGGGGAGAGATCCGGGTTTTCATGATGTCTATCCTTTCAAGGTCAGGGAAGTACCGCCGAAACTGCACATTACCATCAAGATCGCGCCAGACGCGGGGTTCTGCCGCTACCTTGGCAGCGGGCCGGAGGCTTTGCCCTGGGCACCCTGCCCACGCGGGCCATCGCCGCGCTGGCGCGGGCGCTCGGCTTTCAACTCGATCCTCATCTCGGTCAGTTGCTGGCGCTGTTCCGGCGTCAGCACCTCGAACACCTGGCGCTCGGTCTTGGCCCGATTCAGCGCCATTTCGCCCATCGCCGCGGCAGCCGCGTCCGCCAGTTCCCTGGCCTTGGCCTCGGCGAAATCCGGGGCCGTGGTCAGCGCCCGCAGATCGCTGCGCGCTTTGACCACCGCCTTCATGTTGTTGCGCAGGGTCGGCGCCTGGGCGTGCATGATGGCGAAAATCTGGTCGCGCTGCGCTTCGCTCAGATTCAAACGGTGCAAATAGCGCGGCAGGCCGTCGCCGCCCATGCCCGGATGGGCGAAACCGGCCTCACCGCCCATGTCGCAGCCGCCGCGCATCGCTCCCGGCTGGCCGTTGAAGGCCGAAGCGCTCAGCGGCAGGGCCAGCGCGACGGCAGAAGCAGCGATGAATCGCTTGAGATGCAGATGGGAAATCGTCTTCATGGTGTTTTCTCCTGTTGGACTGGCCCGCCCGAATGGGCCGGCGATGGGAGCATCATCGCGCGGCAGGCGGTAAATAGGGGTTACTGGCCTGTAAATGAACGTAAATCCAGAACTGAAGTTATTCCATTTTTAAATCAGCCGAGTACGCGAAGGCGAAGCGAGAGACAGTACGGTTGTACGGCAAGCGAAGCCGACAAAGGAATCGGCTGATTTGGAAATGGAGTCAGGCGCCGGCACGGCATAGTGCATTCTCATAAACCTTGAGGTCTTTGGCGGAGAAACAGGCAAAGATGACTTCTTGCACAGCGCCTCCTGCGGTGCGGACGGTGGAGACGGCAATCTCGGCGGCAGGCTCGACTGGGTAGCCGTAGATGCCGGTGCTGATGCAGGGGAAGGCTATGGTTGCAACCTCATTGGCCAGGGCAAGCTCCAGTGAACGCCGATAGCACGATGCCAGCAACTCGGGTTCGCCGCTTGTGCCGCCATGCCAGACGGGGCCGACCGTGTGGATGATGAACCGGGCGGGCAGGCGATAAGCGCGCGTGAGTTTGGCTTCCCCGGTCTTGCAGCCGTCAAGCAGCCGGCATTCGTCAAGGAGTTCCGGCCCGGCGGCTTTATGAATCGCGCCATCGACGCCGCCGCCGCCCAGCAGGGGTGAATTGGCGGCATTGACGATGGCATCGACCCGCAGGGTGGTGATGTCTTGCTGAACCGCTCGCAGGATCATGGTGATTGGTTTGATCCTGCCTTTTCGACAGCGGTGGCAAGGCGCTCCAGTATGGCGTTCTGCTTCTCGATAAGTTCGATCGTCCTGACTTGGGGAGAACCCTTCTTGCTCATTCTTTGCATAAAGAATATCCATACGGCAATGAGCAGGAGCATCGGCCCCCAACTCACCAACAGGTCGACGATCCAGGAGAAAGACGATTGCTTTGGCCGAGGTTGCTGGGTTACACGCGGTTCAGCGGAGATTACGCGAACGGTATTTGAAACGTAGGCGGCTTTGGGTTTGTCCGCGACATCACGAATACGGAATGCGACTTCTTGCGATGCCGGTACGACAAGGCCGTAAACAGGCTGCGTGACAACATCAATCAGCTTTTTGTCGGCATCAAAATATTTCACCTCGATGACCAGATCCTCGATGGGCGAATCGGAGGCGTTCTTGATGGTTCCGATGGTTGTGACGAAAGGAGAACCATTGCTCTGGCAGTAAGACAGAGATACGTCGGTGATGGAGACGGTCGTGGAATCAAAAGAGGAAATGCTCTGCCCATGTGCTGCAAATACGGTGAGCGGAAAACAGATCAGCGAAACGAGGATGAGCTTTGTTTTGTTGTTCAAACCAGTTCTCCCAATATGAATGTCAAGTTGCGCCAGCGCTCAAACCTTGCGATAAATCTCCGCACCGTTTTTGACGAACTCGACGGCTTTCGCCGCCATGCCCTTGTTCAGCGCCTCGGCTTCGGCTATGCCCTGGGCGGCGGCGAAGTCGCGCACGTCCTGGGTGATTTTCATGGAGCAGAAATGCGGGCCGCACATGGAGCAGAAGTGGGCGACCTTGGCCGATTCCTTGGGTAGCGTCTCATCGTGGAATTCGCGCGCCTTGTCGGGGTCGAGGCCGAGGTTGAACTGGTCCTCCCAACGAAATTCGTAGCGCGCCTTGGAGAGCGCGTTGTCGCGGATCTGCGCGCCGGGGTGGCCCTTGGCGAGGTCGGCGGCGTGGGCGGCGAGTTTGTAGGTGATGATGCCGGCCTTGACATCGTCCTTGTCGGGCAGGCCGAGGTGCTCCTTGGGCGTGACGTAGCAGAGCATGGCGGTGCCGTACCAGCCGATCATCGCGGCGCCGATGCCGCTGGTGATGTGGTCGTAGCCGGGCGCGATGTCGGTGGTCAGCGGGCCGAGGGTGTAGAAGGGGGCCTCCCGGCAGTATTCCAGTTGCAAATCCATGTTCTCTTTGATGAGGTGCATGGGGACGTGGCCGGGGCCTTCGATGATGGTTTGCACGTCATGCTGCCAGGCGATCTCGGTCAGTTCGCCAAGGGTTTTGAGTTCGCCCAGTTGCGCTTCATCATTGGCATCGTAAATGGAGCCGGGGCGCAGGCCATCGCCGAGGCTGAAGGCCACGTCGTAGGCTTTCATGATGTCGCAGATGTCCGCGAAATGCGTGTAGAGGAAGCTCTCCTTGTGGTGCGCCAGGCACCATTTGGCCATGATCGAGCCGCCGCGGCTGACAATGCCGGTCATCCGCTCGGCCGTCAGCGGGATGTAGCGCAGCAGCACGCCGGCATGGATGGTGAAGTAATCGACGCCCTGCTCGGCCTGTTCGATCAGCGTGTCGCGGAAAATTTCCCAGGTCAGTTCCTCGGCCTTGCCGTTCACCTTTTCCAGCGCCTGGTAGATCGGCACCGTGCCAATCGGCACCGGCGAGTTGCGGATGATCCACTCGCGCGTCTCGTGGATGTTCTTGCCGGTGGACAAATCCATCACCGTGTCGCCGCCCCAGCGGATGGCCCAGGTCATTTTTTCGACTTCTTCCTGAATCGACGAGCCGAGCGCCGAGTTGCCGATGTTGGCGTTGATCTTGGTGAGGAAGTTGCGGCCGATAATCATCGGCTCGCTTTCCGGGTGATTGATGTTGTTGGGGATGATGGCCCGGCCCCTGGCCACTTCGCTGCGCACGAATTCCGCCGTGATCTCGGCGGGAATGCTCGCGCCGAAGCTCTGGCCGGGGTGCTGGCGGCCGAGCAGCTTCGCCATCTTCTCGCCCTGCGGCCCGGTGGCGCGTAGCGACGCCAGATAGGCGGCGCGATTGAGATTTTCGCGGATGGCGACGAATTCCATCTCGGGCGTCACGATGCCCCGGCGCGCATAGTGCATTTGCGAGACGTTCTGGCCGGCCTTGGCGCGGCGTGGTTTGCGATGCAGACCGGGAAAGCGCAGGGAATCGAGATCCCGGTCGGCGGCGCGCTGGCGGCCGTAGGCGGAAGAGAGATCGGGCAATTCCTCGCTATCGCCGCGCTCGGCGATCCACTGCGCGCGCAGCGCCGGCAAGCCGGAGCGAATGTCGATCCTGGCGGCGGGGTCGGAATAGGGGCCGGAGCAGTCGTAAACGAAAATCGGCGGATTTTTTTCGCCGCCCATGCCGGTCGGCGTATCGGCCTGGCTGATTTCGCGCAGCGGCACGCGCAGATCGGGCCGCGAGCCGGCGACGTAAATCTTGCGCGAATTGGGTAGCGGCTCTATCGCCGCTGCGTCCACATGGGCGTTGGCGGCGACAAACTGTTCGGTGGCGTTCATTGGGATTCCTGGGGTTCCGGTCGGGTTTCATGCTACCAGTTAAAACTCGTCGCATGAAACCTGCCCTTTGACAGACGAAAGGGAAGCTCATTCCTTGCTGCATCCGTCCGCCGTGGCCGGTAAAATGACTGGCCCCCGCGCGGTTGCCGCGTGGCACTCAATCAGGAAGCGCAATGCCAGTCGTCCCGGAAGTCGTTCGCGAAGCCCCGCCACCCTATCGCCTGCGCGAAATTCCCTACAACTACACCTCGTTTTCCGACCGCGAGATCGTCATTCGCCTGCTCGGCGAGGAGAACTGGGCGATTCTCGACGAATTGCGCGGCGAGCGTGTCACCGGCCGCTCGGCGCGCATGCTCTACGAGGTACTGGGCGACATCTGGGTGGTGCGGCGCAATCCGTATCTGGAAGACGATCTGCTCGACAACCGCGAGCGTCGCAATGCGCTGGTCGAGGCCCTGCACCATCGCTTGAAGGAGGTCGAGCGCCGCCGCGCCGAGAGCGAGCAGGATGACCCGGAGCGCTCGGAAAAGGTGCGGCGTCTGGTCGAAGCGGCGCGGCAGGCGGTGGATGAATTTGCCGAGCGTTTCCGCAAAACTTACGATCTGCGCCGCAAAACGCTGAAAACGCTGGGCCGTCACACCCGCCGCGACAACATCGCCTTCGACGGTCTGGCCCGCGTTGCGCACGTCACCGATGCGACCGACTGGCGCGTCGAATATCCCTTCGTCGTACTCTACCCGGATACGGAAGAGGAAATCGGCCCGCTGGTGAAAAGCTGCATCGAGCTGGGCCTGACCATCATTCCGCGTGGCGGTGGCACCGGCTATACCGGCGGCGCGGTGCCGCTGTCGCCGTTGTCGGTGGTCATCAATAGCGAAAAGCTGATCGACCTCGGCCCGGTCGAGGAAGTCGTCCTGCCCGGTCATGACCAACCTTACGCCACCATCCGCACCAGCGCCGGCGTCGTCACCGAGCGCGTGGCGGAAGCCGCCAGTGCGGCGGGCCGCGTTTTCGCCGTGGACCCGACTTCGGCCAGCGCCTCCTGCATCGGCGGCAACATCGCCATGAACGCCGGCGGCAAGAAGGCGGTGCTGTGGGGGACGGCGCTCGACAACCTGGTCTGGTGGAAGATGGTCGACCCGGACGGCAACTGGCTGGAGGTCGAGCGGCTGAAGCACAATTTTGGCAAGATTCACGAGCAGGAGACGGTGGAATTCCGCCTCCGCCGTTTCGATGCCAACGGCAAGAAGCTGCTCGGCGAGGAAATCCTGGCCATGCCCGGCGCCGCCTGCCGCAAGGCCGGGCTGGGCAAGGACGTGACCGACAAGTTCCTCGGCGGCCTGCCCGGCGTGCAGAAGGAAGGCACCGACGGCATCATCGTCGCCGCCCGCTGGGTGTTGCACAAAATGCCGCCGGTCACGCGCACCGTCTGCCTGGAGTTTTTCGGCCAGGTGCGCGAGGCCGTGCCGTCGATTGTCGAGATCACCGATCATTTCAAACCGGGCGGCGCAGGCCATGCGGCCGGGGTGCAACTGGCCGGTCTGGAACATCTGGACGAACGCTATGTGAAAGCCGTCGGCTACGCCACCAAGGCCAAGCGCCACGGCAGGCCGAAGATGGTGCTGATCGGCGACATCGTCGGCCACGACGAGGAGGCGGTGATGCGGGCCGCTTCCGAGGTGGTGCGGATGACCAACCTGCGCGGCGCCGAGGGCTTCATCGCGGTGACGCCGGAAACGCGCAAGAAATTCTGGCTCGATCGCTCGCGCACCGCCGCCATTTCCCGGCATACCAACGCCTTCAAGGTGAACGAGGATGTGGTCATTCCGCTGCCGCGCATGGGCGATTATTGCGACGGCATCGAGCGCATCAACATCGAGTTGTCGCTCCAGAACAAGCTGGCACTCTGTGACGCCCTGCGCGATTTTTTCACGGGCGACCTGCCGGTCAACAGCGCCGACAGCAAGCTGGACAAGGATGTCCTCATCGGCGACCGGCGCGAGCGGGCGCTGGAGCACATCGCCGACGTGCGCGCCCGCTGGCAGTGGCTGCTCGACCACCTCGACCTGCCGCTCACCGAGGCGGAAAACCGCTTCGCCGAGTTCGGCATCGTCGCTGGCGAACTGACCAACCGCGCCGCCAATCCCGCTCTTTTCCACCGCTTGCAGGATTACTCGGTGCGCGCCACCTGGAAGAAGGAACTGAAAGAGCCGCTCGACAACATCTTCCACGGCGCGACCTACCGGCCACTGTCCGAAAAAATGGCCGCCGTGCAGCAGGACGTGCTGCGCGGCCGGGTTTTCGTCGCCCTGCACATGCACGCCGGCGACGGCAACGTGCATACCAACATCCCGGTCAATTCCGACCATTACGCGATGCTGCAAACCGCCAACCGGGCCGTCGAGCGCATCATGCACCTGGCCCGCTCGCTGGATGGGGTGATTTCCGGCGAACATGGCATCGGCATTACCAAGCTGGAATTCCTGTCCGATGCCGAAATCGCCCCCTTCCGCGCCTACAAGCAGCGGGTGGATCCGCAAGGGCGCTTCAACAAGGGCAAGCTGATGCCTGGCGGCGACCTGAACAATGCCTACACCCCCTCTTTTTCGCTGCTCGGCGCTGAGTCGCTCATCATGGAACAGTCGGAAATCGGCAAGATTTCCGAGTCGATCAAGGATTGCCTGCGCTGCGGCAAATGCAAGCCGGTGTGCTCGACCCACGTGCCCCGCGCCAACCTCTCTTACAGCCCGCGCAACAAGATTCTCGGCGTCTCGCTGCTGATCGAGGCGTTTCTGTACGAGGAACAGACGCGGCGCGGCATTTCGCTCAAGCATTTCGACGAATTCAACGATGTCGCCGACCACTGCACGATCTGCCATCGCTGCGTCAAACCCTGCCCGGTTGACATCGATTTCGGCGACGTTTCGGTGGCCATGCGCAACTTTCTGAGGAAACAGGGCAAAAAACGCTTCAGCCCCGGCACGGCGGCGGCGATGACCTTCCTCAACCTGAAAGACCCGGCCCCGATCAAGCTGATGCGCAGCGTGATGATGGAATTCGGCTTCAAGGCGCAACGCCTGGCGCACCGGGCGGCCAAGACCATCGGCCTGACCGGCGAGACGCGCGCCCATCCGCCGGCCACGCTGGGCGCGCCGACGGTCAAGACGCAGGTCATCCACTTTCTCAACCGGCCGATGCCGGGCAACCTGCCCAGGCGCACCGCCCGGGCGCTCCTCGACATCGAGGACGACAAGGTCATTCCGGTGATCCGCAATGCGCAAAAGACCACCGAGGAGTCGGATGCCGTTTTCTATTTCCCCGGCTGCGGCTCCGAGCGCCTGTTCTCACAGGTCGGCCTGGCCACCCTGGCGATGCTTTACGAAACCGGTGCAACCACCGTGCTGCCGCCCGGCTATCTGTGCTGCGGCTATCCGCAAAACGCCTCCGGCGACGCGGACAAGGGCCAGAAAATCACCACCGACAACCGCGTGCTGTTCCACCGCGTCGCCAACACGTTGAACTATCTCGACATCAAGACGGTGATCGTCTCCTGCGGCACCTGCATGGATCAGTTGCAGGAATACCAGTTCGACAAAATTTTCCCCGGCTGTCGGCTCCTCGACATCCACGAATACCTGATGGAAAAGGGCGTCAAGCTTGATGGCGCCAGTGGTACTCGCTATCTCTACCACGACCCCTGTCACACGCCGATGCAGGCTTACGCGCCGCTGACCGTGACCGCCGCGCTGATGGGCCAGGAGACGCCGCTATCCGACCGCTGCTGCGGCGATGCCGGCTCCTTCGCCTACTCGCGGCCGGACATCGCCACCCAGGTCAAATTCCGCAAACAACAGGAGATCGAGGCCGGCGCGGCCAGACTGCGCGCCGACGGCTTTGGGGGCGAAGTCAAGATCCTGACCTCCTGCCCGGCCTGCTTGCAAGGGCTGTCGCGCTACGACGACGATGCCGGCACGCAAGCCGACTACATCGTCGTCGAACTCGCCCGGCATTTGCTCGGCGCCAACTGGCTGGCCGATTACGTGGGCCGGGCCAACAACGGCGGCATCGAGCGGGTGCTGTTGTGAACCACGCCGAAGCCCATTGCGAATTGTGCGCCAGCCCCGGCGGCGTCGTTCTCTGGCAATCCGCAGAATGCCGCGTGGTGCGCGTCGACGAGCCGCATTACCCCGGCTTCTGCCGGGTCATCTGGAATGTCCATGTGCGCGAAATGAGCGATCTACCGCCGGCCCGGCGGCATGCGCTGATGACCGTCGTTTTCGCCGTCGAAACGATGATCCGCGAACTCTTCGCGCCGGACAAGATCAACCTCGCCAGCCTCGGCAACATGACGCCGCATCTGCACTGGCACGTCATCCCGCGCTGGGCCGGCGACCGCCACTTCCCGGAACCGATCTGGGGCCGGGTGCATAACGAAGGCGCGGCGGCGCGGCCGCAGATCGGCGACGACCTTCTGGCGCAGGCGCTGCAACGAGCGCTGCGCGGCATAGCGGAGACATCACCATGAGCGCCACCGACAACGCACCGTTATCTTTCTCCGATCTGGCCGCCGGCAGCGCCTATCTGGCGCGCCTGCCGCTGACCGATCCGGCCCTCGCCGAAGAGCAACTGCTCCGCTTTCTCGACGCCTTGATACGCCAGCCGCCAGAACCCGCGGTGTTGTTCGCCCTGGTCGAGCAGGCGCGGCGGCCGCTGCATGCCGTCAGCGATGAACTGGCGCGGCATTACCACGCCAAGCCGCTGCCGCTGGCCGCCGAGGAGGATGCGCATTTTCGCCGGGCGCTGGCGGCCTGGGGCAAGATGGCCAAGGTCTACGCCCTGTGCGCCCGCCTTGAGCCGCCGGACACCGCCAGCGCGGAATATGGCCTGCGCATGGCGACCATCCTGCACCGCTGCCTGTATTACACGGGAATGCTCATCCTCGAACATTTCCGCGCCCGCCGCGAACTGCCGCCGGGCCTCTGGCTGGAACTGCATGGTTATTACGAAACCGCCGAGGAATGGGGTATCGCCCACTTGCCGGTGCGCGATGCGCTGGAGAATGGCCTGCACCCCTCGCATTGTGCCGCCGTCTACGTGGCCTTGATGCTGATCGAAGTCGCCAGCCCCTACAACCACAGCATCCGCGATCTCAACCTGATCCACCGCTGGGCGAGCGCCTGGGCGCCGCTGGTTTCCATCCACCGCCTCGACGACGAGTTCGTGGCGCCGCCTTACGTCGTCGAACTGATGCAGGACGCGCCGCTGCATCCCAGCGCCGCCAGCGAAACGCTGGGGCCGGACGCGCGCCGTTTCGACACGACCCGGCTCGGCCTCCAGATCAACCACCTGCTGGTCCAGTTGCACCAGCGCATCACGCCCAGCCAGCTT
>Ga0209628_10004446_pt1 | contig 10138 bp, 9 predicted proteins | sample TergutCu122P4_FD_187285 | JGI IMG/M metagenome (GOLD analysis project Ga0209628, IMG submission 187285) | Cubitermes ugandensis P4 segment gut microbial communities from Kakamega Forest, Kenya - Cu122 P4 (SPAdes) (version 2) | ecosystem: Host-associated > Arthropoda: Insects > Digestive system >... | reverse complement strand
TGTTTTTTTTGGCAAAATAGAAAAACCATGGTTCTACATTATGGAAGTTCCTGCCAGTCAAATTTATTCAGAAGTTCGAAAAACTGTCGCTTTGGCGGCAATCATTTCGATACTGCTTATTCTGTCTGTATATTTTTATGTTAAGACGTTAGAAAAGAACAGGAAATTGAAAGAAATGCACAGAGTTAAGGACAAACTTTTCTCTGTAGTTGCGCACGATCTGCGCGGACCGATAGCTACGTTGCTATCTTTGCTGGAATTGGTGAAGATGAAAATGCTTGATGCTGAAACACAAACCCGGTTGCTTAAAGATATCTCAAACAGGGTGAACGATATATACGGATTACTTGATAATCTGCTTCGTTGGGCAAAAGGTCAAATGCAAGGAGTAGTCCTGTCGCCAGTTCATTTCGATGTGCAGGCTGAAATACATAAATTAATGAATACATTGCAGGATACTGCCGCATCTAAATTGATTATCCTAAACAGTTATGTAGAAAAGCAGGAAGTTTTTGCCGATCGAGACCTGTTTAACGTTGTGGTGCGTAATCTGATAACAAATGCTATCAAATTTACTTCTTCCGGAGGAAAGGTAACCCTTCATTCTGAATTGTCAGAAAATATGCTGGTCATATATGTGAAAGACACCGGAAAAGGAATGTCGCAAGAAGTACAGGACAAACTGTTCAATATTTCAGAAACAAAAAGTCAACGCGGCACAAACAACGAAAGCGGAACAGGACTTGGATTGGTTTTATGTGCTGATTTAGTGAAATCAAACGGCGGCAAAATTTGGTTCACTTCCGTTGAAGGTGAAGGATCAACATTTTACTTCAGCGTGCCGTTAAAAGTTCGTGCCAATACGTGATTACCAATTATTAATTATTACCTCTAACCAATAAATATCTCAAAATGAACAAAATAAGCACAATTATAGGAATAATATTTCTTCTCATAATATTTTCAATTACTGGGGCAAAAGGTCAACAAAAGTACCTTTCCCCCACCCGCATGGCTATTCATCCGGTTACCAAAGAAATATTTGTACTGTTGTCCACCGCCGGTTCTTTAGCCAAGGTTGATCCCGTGTCGGAAAAGGTAACTGTTGTGTATTCTCTTGGTTTCACGCCGTCGGATATTTGTTTTTCAGTTGGGGAAAACACGCTGTATCTGTACATTTCCGAATATGCGGATAACGGGAAAATACATATTTTGTTGCCCGAAAACTGCAAAAAAATAAGTTCAGTAAATGCAGGAAAGTTTCCAAGCGCTCTTCGCGTTAACAAACAGGGGACAAGGGCTTATGTAGCCAATCGGTTTTCAAATGATTTGTCCATCATTGATTTGACAAAACGGAAAGAAATCAAACGTTTGCCGATGGTAAGAGAGCCTAAATCTTTGGTGTTGTCACCAGATGAAAAACTACTGGCAGTGGGAAATCTTCTTCCATTGCAGTCGGCGCTGGATATACCGGTGAGTGCAAGGGTGACGCTAATTGATACAGAACGTGAGATTGTCCTGGATCATATCCCGTTGAGCGACGGAACGCAATCCATCGAAGACGTTTGTTTTTCGAAAAATGGTGATATACTGTTCGTAACGCATCTTCTGTCGCGTTATTTTTTTCCCACCACACAATTGGAACGTGGATGGATGAACACCAATGCTGTTTCGCTGATTAACATTTCTGCAAGAAAATACCTCGCAACCATGTTGTTGGACGATGTTTATCTCGGCGCGGCAAACCCTTGTGGCATAACCTTGTCAACTGACGGCGTCAAACTGTATGTAGCCGCTTCGGGAACGCATGAACTGATTGCTGTTTCGCTTCCACCGGTATTGGAAAAAATAAAATTACATCCAAATCCTGCCGAACTTGCCAATAACCTCACGTTTTTGAATGACAACAAAATACGCATTCCCCTACTCGGGAAAGGCGCAAAATATGTAGTCATGCAGAATAATAAGCTTTTCGTGAGCGAGTATTTTTCAGGCGGTTTAACAGTTGTGAACGCCAATTCGCCGGTAGATAAGCGTTTTATCAAATTGGGCGACGAACCAGAACCAGACAAAATTCGTAAAGGTGAACTTTTTTTTGCTGACGCCAGTCTTTGTTTCCAGAAATGGCAGAGTTGTGTAAGCTGTCATCCCGATGCACGCGCCGACGGTCTCAACTGGGATTTGATTAATGACGGCATCGGCAATCCCAAAAATACCAAAAGTATGTTGTTTGCGCATGTTACACCTCCGAATATGATTACCGGCATCCGTGCCAATGCTGAATTAGCCGTTCGTTCCGGAATCCGTCTTATCCAGTTTGTTGAAAGGCCCGAAGAAGACGCCGTATGTATCGACGAATATTTGAAATCATTGCGTCCTGTGCCCAGTCCCTTTCTGGTCAACGGGAGATTGAGCAAAACAGCTAAACAGGGAGAAGCGCTGTACAAACAGGCAGGCTGCCATAACTGCCATAACGGTGAATATCTGACCGATGGCAAAAAATATGATGTAGGAACAGGAATTGAAGAATATACCGGTGTGCCTTTTGATACGCCCACTTTGAAGGAAATATGGCGAACCGCTCCATATCTTTACAACGGTAGCGCGGTAACCATAAAAGAAGTCCTGACAAAATTCAATATAAACGATAAACACGGCAAAACGTCAAAAATGACCGAAAAAGAAATTGAAGCGCTGGCGGAATATATCTTATCGTTGTAAATTACCACCTATAACAATCCGTCGGGCGGAATGCCATCCATGTCGTTATAGTCGAGGTTCTCGCCGGCCATACCCCAGATGAAGCTATAATTGCTGGTAGCGGCAGCAGAATGGATTGACCATACGGGGGAAATCACTGCCTGTTCGTTTTTCATCCAGATGTGACGGGTTTCATCCGGTTGACCCATGAAATGACATATTGCCTGTCCTTTAGGCAGGTCGAAATAGAAGTAGGCTTCCATTCGGCGCGAGTGCGTATGTGCCGGCATGGTGTTCCATACACTACCTGTTTGCAGTTCGGTCATGCCCATCTGCAACTGGCAACTGTCAATCACTTCACGAACCAGCATCCGGTTGATACGACGGGAATTTGATGTTTCCGGAGAACCTAATTCGAGTACAACGGCGTCGGCTTTGGTTATTTTGCGTACAGGAAAGGAATGGTGAGCCGGCGCTGAATTGAAGTAAAACTTAGCCGGTTGTGCGGCAATATCGCTCGAAAAAACAATTTCACGCTCGCCGCTACCCACATACAGCGCCTCCTTGTGATCAAGAGTGTATTCCTCGCTTCCCACTTTTATCTTGCCAGCGCCACCCACATTGATGATACCAATTTCGCGGCGATGAAGAAAGTAAGGCGCTTTCAGCGGATCGATGGTCGCTAGCGCAAGCGGTTGATTGACAGGGAAAGCGCCACCCACAATCAGACGATCGTACATGGAATACACCAGATTGATTTCATCCTCAACGAACACGCGCTCTACCAGAAACTCTTCGCGAAGTCTTTGGGTATCGTAATTTTTGGCATCCACAGGATGTGATGCATAACGGATTTCGTACTTGATACTCATGATAAAAAAAAATAATTTAATTGATAGATAATTAAAGTGTTATTTATGTTTTTTGAAAAACCTGTAAAAGAAACTGTACATTTCACATCCAAGACAATAACCAAAAGCACATTCAAGCAAGGCGCAAAAAATCAAAACTATGCCCAAAATCTGCGAAACTAAAAAATATTGGATGAATTGAAATAAAGCAATAAAAAAACAAAATGTCATCCCTATTCCTGCTGCAAATTTTTTAGGAGCGGCATTAACGGGTTTTACTTTCATGCGGAATAATTTGCTAACCCCAATTGTTACAAGTTTGAGAGGGCTTCCTTTACCGGAAAAAAAAGTTCTGACAGCAAAATCAAGAGCCATCAATCCCGCAATATAATAACTATTATAATACAGATTTATACCTGTAATCACGATAACAAAAAAGGCAATTATCCTTGCTTTGTTATCATCAATCTTGTTTTTCGAAACCGGACATACATTATTTGTTTTCATGGATGATATTGATTATGTTTTAAAATTAAAGGGTTAAAGTTGGTACTTCAGTTTAACGTATGAAAAGCATGAAAATATGTTTTACCCTGTTTTGCCTGCAGTGACACATCTGTTGTATTTGTTCTGCCACCAACCATTCTAACGTTTAATGTCAACTTGTTATTTCCGTTAGTCAGTGGAATACGTGCGTAGGAAATGCCATGAGGAAGGCATTGCCAGTTGCGCGTATCGGCTTTCTCGGTGGCTGCGTTTACAATACTCAAAATAGCGCCTGCGCTTTTATCTTTTTTGCGGGTAACTTCTTCAAGGGCTTGTTTGGTGGCGACACGAAGCAATGAATTGGCCATTTCGCGCATAAACCTGTCGTTTAGCGTTTTAAATGCAATGGCATTGATATCCTGTGCTGGCTCTATGGGATAGGATGCAGCGTCCGAACTGATTACGGCGCTAATTGAAGCAGGTTTACGTTCAACATATTTCGGAAAAACTACCCTGACTACTTTCAAGTCCTTAAAACCGTCGCTTTCGGAAGATTTTCCTAAAGGAAAAGGAAACGAAAGATTCTCACCTTCATTGACAAAAGTAACTATTCCGCCTGCACCTCTGATGACCGCAAAATTTAAACTCCACTCGTCCTTGACCGGACCAAATCCATTCATCCAAAAGAAAACCATTTCGGCTTCCGGTTTCTGAACAGGCTTGTATTTCATACCGAATTTACGTTCGTAATAATCCAGTTCCGTACCAAACCCCATGATATAAGCAGTGCGCAGAAGATCTGTCTTGAGTTGATGCGGCGGTTGAATATTAAAATTCCGGGTATAGTCGGTTTCGTAAATTTCCAAGGCATTGCGGTAGGCGATGAATGCGTTGTTGTAGTCGCCATTGGCATCGTACAGTAAACCCATCATCACATTGGCAAAGGCGTCGCGCTGGTAACGGTTTTTGTGGTCAGGATATTTGTCATTCAGTTGATTCAACTTGATGTTGATACGCCTGCATTCCACCATTGCGGATTCGTATTCGTCCATTTGCATGAAGTTGATCGCCTTGAAACAATTCACCATCACCACTTCGAAATCCTCGGCGCGATAAGGCTTCATCATCGGATTGGAGACCATTGCCAACGCCTCTGCGCCAAGTTGAATACGGTGATCGTCGATGATATTTTCGGCTGTGTTCAGGTAATTCACCGATTGACGGTAATCATTCAACATCCACGACACATATCCCCGGTTGAGGAAATATATCAACCGATTCCGGTTTTTAGAACTTTTCTCGTCTTTTTCAAGCAATTTGTTTGCTGTTTCAAATTGTCCCGTTTCAATAGACTGGTACAATTTGATATTCTTTGTATAATGCGACGCACAGCCACACAAAAAAATAGCGGCAGTAACATAAATTAACCAACGGCAGCGAAGCATAATAGGGATTTGAAATGTGAGATTGTAGATTTTAGATATGAGATTTTAGATTTGAGTCTTTAGATAAGAGATTTGAGAAATGAGAGTCTCAAATCTCTTATCTAAAGTCTAAAATCTTATATCTCATATCTCATATCCAATTAGTTGCGTATCATTTTCTTGATTTCCTTGTTGCCCATCCAAACTCTCTCATTGGTTTCGAGATTGGAAAGCATTAAATCAATCTGATAATACACGGCCTGATTTTTTTTGTAGGCGTCTACGATAGAGTTCACCGTGCCTTGCAGCATAAAATCGGCGCCTAATTCCCGACCCCATCTTTTTGCAGTTTCAGGCGATGCAAATTCCTGTTGATTGGCACGTTCGCGGCGCAGTGCCTCACGGTTTTCACCTGCTTCCACTAAGCGGATGGAACCATTATTGATGATAGCGCGCTCCAAATCCTTAATAAAAGTTTCGGTATTGATGTGTTCGTGGCTTTTGTTGTTGACAAGCCCCACAATAATTACCGGTTTTTTCTTGTGACGCTGTTCAAATTCAATCGCCCAACGGTTACCGAACATCTGTTCGATCATGGCATTGGCAGTTAATCGCGAATCAGTGTCATTCCATCTTCCGCTCAAATCGGTTTGTGTATTCGGATCAATCCGTTTCACTGAATGGGAGCATCCTCCAAGAGTTATTATTGCCAAAAATGCTATCAGGCAATACTTTGTAAAATATTTCATACTTATAATTTTTAAAATTAACAATACATATACGTAAAACAATCGGAATGGTTTCGTTGAATTAAGAAATAACAGGGAATTTCCATGGCTCGCGATATGCTGGTTGGATATATCTATCTGCTTCTGGACGATCAAATTTTTTCCGGGAATCATCAAAAGTCAACGCCATTGAAGTACGGGCTGCAATATTTCCCAAATGGGCATATTTAGCGCACAGACTACCGTTTTCGATAGTACATGCCGTTTGACTGTTCCGTGTTTTTACACATTCCAAAAAATTATTCACATGCAGTTTATGATCCTGAAAATCTGCTTTGACTGTCATCTCAGGAACTTTTGCAGCCCTGGCACGGTCTCTTTCGGGGTAAATTTCCCAACTGTCTCTATCGGCAACCAAAATACCATTGGCGCCACGGAAAAATACCCCATAATTTTTCCCATAAGGGCCAGTTTCAGTACCTGCAACATTTCCCCAGGTCATGATAAATTTATCAAACTGATAGGTTACCATTTGTGTATCAAAAGTTTCATGTGCGCCATTGGGAGACAAAAATTTCCCTCCAAAAGCACTGATTTTCAGCGGTACTGTTTTAACATCCATACCCCATAAACCCATATCGAGAAGATGGACGCCCCAATCGGTCATCAATCCGCCACCGTAATTCCAGAACATCCGCCAGGAACCGTGAAAACGTTGCTGGTTAAATGAACGGGCGGGCGACGGCCCCAGCCAGGTTTCAAAATCAACGCCATCGGGAACCTTGCTGTCGGGAATGGGCGGCTGCATGGCTGCGTAGTTAAAGTTTGCCCATACATGTACGTGTGCTATGTTTCCCAATTTCCCGGAACGGAGGTAATCCACCATTTCTTTCCAGTGACCGCTGCTTCGTTGCTGTTGACCTACCTGAACAATCCTGTTGTATCTTCGGGCGGCGGCAACCATAACATCACATTCGGCAATGCTGTTGCTGATGGGTTTTTCCACATATACATCCTTGCCGGCCTTGCAAGCGTCTACAAACTGGAGACAATGCCAATGATCCGGTGTACCAATAATCACGATATCGATGTCTTTCCTGTCCAGGATTTTGCGATAATCGCCATATACATCCGGTCTTAGCCCGTGCTTCTTTTCAAGCTCTTCCGCTCTGGACGACAAGGTATTTTTATCGATGTCTGCCAATGCAACACATCGCACATCGGAATGAAGCAAAAAATCAGTTAGATTGCTCCAACCCATATTGCGGCATCCGATTAATGCTACATTAATCTTGTCGTTTGCCGATGTTTTTGCCCATGCAGGGATGGCTGCGCCCGCTGCTAACACCGAAGTTGATTTGATAAAATTTCTACGTGTGACTGTCATGATTTGTGTAAAATTTTAATTGATAATACATTACTATAAATTGAATTTGGCAGTAAAAATACTAAAAAATCTAATATGAATATTGCTATTATCATAAACTGTTTGATTTTTTATACTTTTGTATTTTTAAAATTATCTTTCTATCGTGATAGACATCCAAAAAATACGCGCTGATTTTCCGATACTGGCGCAAACCGTATATGGTAAACCCATTGTGTATATGGACAATGGGGCGACCACACAAAAACCGCAAGTGGTGATGGATACGCTGGTGCGGATGTACACCGGTTGCAACGCTAACATTCACCGTGGCGTACATTACCTGAGCGAGCAGGCCACTGAAGCTTACGAGAACGCACGGCGCTCGGTACGCGATTTCCTGAATGCCGGACTGTCGCAGGAAATCATTTTTACATCGGGTGTTACAGCAAGTATCAATCTGGTGGCTTTTTCGTATGGCGAGCGGTTTGTCAAGCCTGGCGACGAAATCATCCTAACAGTGATGGAGCATCATTCTAACATTGTGCCGTGGCAACTGATGTGCGACCGCAAAGGCGCTCGCTTGCGGATTATCCCGATCACCGACAGCGGCGAACTGATGATGAACGAATACCGCCAACTCTTGAACGAACGAACGAGGTTAGTAGCCGTCACACATGTATCCAATACGATGGGAACAGTTAATCCGGTGAAAGAAATTGTCCGGCTGGCGCACGATGCTGGAGCGCATACGCTGATTGATGGCGCACAGTCTGTACAGCATTGTAAGATTGATGTACAGGATTTGGGTTGTGATTTTTTTGCTTTTTCTGGACATAAAATATATGGTCCCACTGGCATCGGCGTCCTGTATGGACGCAAGGAACTGTTGGACGAAATGCCTCCCTGGCAGGGCGGAGGCGATATGGTCGACTGTGTGCGCTTCGAAAAAACAACCTACAATGAATTGCCTTTCAAGTTCGAAGCCGGAACCGCCAATTATATTGACGCCGTAGGTCTCGAAAGCGCTATCCGCTATATTGAAGCCATCGGTATGGAAGAGATTGCCGACTGCGAACATGAATTGATGCTCTATGCATGTGAACAACTCTCGAAAATAAAAGGAATACAGTTTTTTGGAACATCTGAAAACAAAATCGCCACTTTTTCATTTCTGTTGGACGCCATTCATCCCTACGACACGGGCATGATCCTTGATAAAATGGGTATTGCCGTCCGTACGGGGACACATTGTACACAACCATTGATGCAGCGTTTTGGCATAGAAGGTACAGTACGTGCATCGTTGGTATTCTACAACACGCGAGAAGAAGTGGATTTACTGTGTAAAGGTTTGGAACGGGTGAAAAAAATGCTTCAATAAAAATCTTACGGTCTTACGGTCTTACGGTCTTCTACCAAAGCGGGCTTGGATATACCCCTTCTTCAGTAAGTCTTTTCAGACGATCGACCACAAACGAACGATCTTCCTGGTAAGTGACGCCAAACCACTCGGCAGTGCTATTCAATACCTTTACTGTAGCTTTTTTATTGTTGATTAATTCGGTAAGTACCGTAGGGATATACAATTCCGATTTTAGATTGTCGCCGTTTGCTCGTATGAATCTCTCAAACGAAACCTTCAATTCATTGAAATAGGCGGGAGTAAAGCCCCAAAAATTCATTGATACGGTCTGTTCATCAGGAAAAGTATGATTCACCTCCTGAGCATCCCTATAACAGATAACCGTTCCGATGCGTTTAATTTGCGTACATTCCGTCACCCGAAGCAACATACCATTGCTGTCAGCTTCACAAACGCCACGCGCTACAAATCCGTAGTCAGACAATGTGCGGGCTAATTGATAGCCTACCATGCAGTAATTGGTACTGTCATTGTCTAATTGCGTCAGGTAAGTCGCCATCTGTTTGAAAGCGTCTGCTCCATAGAAATCATCGCCGTTGATTACGCAAAATGGTTCATTGATTACTCCATCGGCCATCAGTACGGCATGCGCTGTTCCCCATGGTTTTACACGTTCTGGGTTGTATGACACACCTTTCGGCACAAATTCAATTTCCTGCAACACATATTCGATGTCAATTTTTCCACTGTATTTCTTGAAAAACACCTGTTTAAATTCATCCTCAATGCTTTTGCGAATGACCATTACTACTTTGCCAAAGCCTGCACGGATGGCGTCGTAGATGGAATAATCAATAATGGTTTCTCCATTAGGCCCAAGCCCGTCTATCTGTTTCAGACCGCCATAACGGCTGCCAATACCTGCAGCCAATACTAAAAGAGTTGGTTTTATCATGAATATTTTTTGTTATAAAAAAAACTGCGCAAAAATAGGATTGTTTTTGGGAAATAGAAAAAAATGCTCGTAGAAAAGTGATATTTCTGATTGCTACCTTCTAAAATCAGAATTGATTAAGCTTATCCAACCAAAATCCTCAACGCCTTTTCCATTGCCCTTTCCAGCCCATTCACATCCTTTCCGCCCGCTGTTGCAAAGAACGGTTGTCCACCGCCGCCGCCCTGCATTTCTTTTGCTGCTTCACGAACTGCCGTCGAAG
>Ga0209628_10004445_pt1 | contig 10138 bp, 7 predicted proteins | sample TergutCu122P4_FD_187285 | JGI IMG/M metagenome (GOLD analysis project Ga0209628, IMG submission 187285) | Cubitermes ugandensis P4 segment gut microbial communities from Kakamega Forest, Kenya - Cu122 P4 (SPAdes) (version 2) | ecosystem: Host-associated > Arthropoda: Insects > Digestive system >... | reverse complement strand
TATGAACTAGACACTCAAGTGGCTTGGCAAGACACACATAGCCCTGTTTTCACATACACTTGTCCTACTCCATTCCTACACCTTCCAGCTAAGCTGACAGAGTCTGAGTTTGACAATGGGCATTGCTGTGACTTGTGTTAATGCTGTCATAAGACTGCGTCACTCCAGCCACAAGAAAATGTGCCAGCCGCTGTCATGGAAAGCTGCTTCTTGGTGACGGTGGCCGTCTCTTCTGAAAGGTTCCGTAAGATCCAGTGGCATTGCAGTTTCTGGCCACTGAGTGGCTTATGTGAAAGCTGCCTAAAGACTTTGGTATCAGAAAAAGGGAACATTAAGTGAGGTATATCTTGAATAGGAATGTCGTAGTTGTACTGTGAGGAAAGTAATGAACTTTGAAATTTGAGTTATATTCCATGGTGCAGAATCACACCTGTCTTGATAAGTGTTTAATGAACTCTCTAAGAACGTGACTGTTCTTTAAATGTATTTTGTCACTTGGATATGTCCTTTGTCATCAACAGCATTGTGTCACTAACTTAACGATTTTCATTTTGTGATTGGTGAACCTTTTGTTATTACAAACCTGTACTTAGAACATAGATTATCAATCATGTTAACATTTGGTGAACACGATGCTTGCAGATGAGTTACTTTTGAAGAGCTGTGAGAGATGGTGTAATAAAACCTCTCTTAAAGACACCTTTGTTTAAACAGAGACTTGCCTTTTTGGGACACTAGGTCCAAACACATATGAAAACCACTGTAAAATGAACTCCTGAAAGTGGGAATAATAAACATGGAAAACAGTCAGTATTCCAGTCTTCTAGTATGTAGCACATTGTACATTGGTATATAACTAAGATGCCAGTCCATGCAGTGTCCCATCACAGACAACTGGAACCTTCATCATCCACTGTGAGAATTTCAAGCCTCATTGAAAAAGGCTGACAAATATTTTTTAATGTTTGTGTGATTTTTTTTTTGTGTACTCGGCATTCTGGGATTTGTCTCTGCAGGAATAATCCCGTGAGACTTAAGGCTTCAGCTGCAGTGCCATTGAGGTCTTCACTGTTCAGGGACGTTGTGTGGCGCTGGTTGGAAGTTGATAACAAGCTAGTAACAGCACCAGGCAACATCCCTGAATAGATAAGACCTCCAAGATTATTCCTATCAGAAATGGAAAGGAATTGTGCCTATGAATAAAATGTGTGCACAATACAATACATACAATGGTACAAACAAGTGTATTTACAATAATAATAATACAGTCATCCTCTTATGTTTGCAATATTTATAGATGTTTGTATGTACAATGTACAATTCGTTTGATGAATTTTAGTGTAAACAGTATGCAGTTTTATCACTTAAATGGTCTAAAAGTTGAACGATGAGAACAGAACATTTTATAATTATGCCCATTGTCCATACTCATCCTAGCTCAGTCAATATAGTAACTTGCTACAGGTCGGGTGGTCCAAGGATTGAATCCTGGTGGTGGCAAGATTTTCCGCACCCATCGAGAATGGCCCTGGGGCCCACCTAGCCTCCTATACAATGGGTACAAGGCCTTTCCCAGCAGGAAAGTGGCAGGGGCTTGGTGTTGACCTCCCACCACCATTTAGTGCTGAGGTTAAAGAGTAGAGCTATACCTCTACTCCCCCCCGGGCCTTGGTGGCCTGTTCTAAGTGAACTTTATCTTTCACCACACTCATCCACTTTCCAGGAATATGATCCACTCCTCTGATGTTTCAGTACCATGGGACTCAGTCTCACCACACTCCTTTGATTGGAACAAATACCCAGCATGTTATGGAATTTACCAGTAAGTTGAATCTTAAATATTTTCATGTCTTATGTCTTATGCATTTTCAAGTTACTAGGAATTTTCCACGAATGGAACTGCCATATGTAACAGGCTTAACCTAATTCTCATCGTTATCAGATGATATATGGTACTGGTCTCAAGAAATGAAGGTCTATGTAGATTCTGAAGCAGTATATGCTATATATGACTTACCACCTGCAAATTAATAAAACTTCAATATGATGTAGCTCTATTTGCAAATTAAACCAGCAAACAATCAAATTCTGCACTGTCTAATCTACCAGATGGACTAGTACGGGAATCAAACTTTCTTTACTGCACAGTGTCCAGCCAGCTTGCTATCCAGTGGGAACCAGGGCCTCTTCCTCTGCAGGCATAGTGGCCAAAGCATCAAACTAACCACTCATTCAATGGATAATTTTTCTGTAACTACTATATAGTAAAACAGTGATCAGCAATACATTAGTATGTTGAAAACTGACAACACATCTCAGTCTAGAGCCATTAGTAGAAAAACCCATATGGAGCTACACATCCACTACAACGTTACCAATTATGGCATAATAGTTAAGTAAGAACTAATGCAAGTGTACCTTTACTATCCCCTCTATAGATAAAATGTAAGAATGAATGGGTGAAATTAACTATACTATGAAACAATATGTAACAGTTCAGAAGTATGCAGGATTATTTTTCATTGACAGATAACATCTTTCTAGAAACATATCAGATGTTCATTTGTTCTGCACATAATGAATTAAAATCAACACAATTGCAGGTGTATTATACCCAAAAAATGTACAATGCATCATTTAATAATAAATAGTTTTCATCACTTTAATACACTTCAAAAATTATCTGATGTTTGAAAGGATAACATACCTTTCAACTGAATGCTTACCACAAGTAAATGCAACAAAGTCGGCATTATTTCAAGTTAGCATAATTCTACTGTTTCTTGAAAAACAATGAAAAATGATTATAAGTGATGAATAAAAAAAATGCAGAAGTGGCTGGGTCCTGTTGCAAGATATGATTCCAGCATGGCCTTGAGGTGGGCAATAAAAGTCTGTCAGCGTACCTGATCTCCAGGATTTAATTCCTTCCTGGAAACTTCCGATTATTAATAATGACTGCAATATGCTCAAACACTCAATAACCCAGTGCAAAGAAAGTGATTATAATGTTGGTATTTACTCAGAACATGTTTAGTAATATGCTACAGTTTGCATACACACACACCAGCAACAACTTCATACTACACATGAAAACTGTCACAGTTCTTGCAATATAATGGAATGCAACTTGCAGTAATAGCAGGTCCAAATTTTGCTGTATTTACATGGGTCATTTATTCATGTTCATGTGATCTACAACAGGCACACAATGGGCCATGAGATATAGAGCAAGTCAAATTATGTATCAAATTAATGTGATCCATATGTCATTAGACGTAAAACCACAGCATACAATATTTACAAACATAATCTTTAATATGACATTAATAAGAGAAGTAAAACCACAGCACACATTAATGGCTGCAATATTTGGAACACTACATAAAAAATGATGTAGATTTAATTCAGTGTATAAACGTTAAACAGACGGAATACGCTTCGAAGAACTTGGGCACATTCATTAATGACAACACTCGAAGTGGTAACTGAAGAGAAAAAAGCGTGCAAACGGTTTCATAAAAGAAGTATCCATGCATAGTTTTAAGAAGAATAGGAACTAGCCCATTGCGTAAACTCATATAAGTGTATTGAATTTGCCACATCTCTGTCGTCTTTTCTGTCACACGTACCGGCTGAAGGAAATCCATCTTGGATTACGTTCTCACTGTCATTCTTCGCTGCAGAAAAAGGCGACCCAGTCTCACCGTTTTCTTTTTCCTTCACATTGATATCTTCAGTCCGCTCTTTTTTATTTATATATTGGAAATGCGCACATTGTGCATGAAGCCAGTTCTTTTTTATCGATCTAAGATAGCTTGTTAACAGATTCTTCACTAATATCTTCAGCTTTCCTCTTCCTAAACGTATTCAGATTTTACAGTTTTTAACAAAATACGCTGTAAGCACAGGCTGTAAGGGAATTTATACATCCCTCTCTCAACTGTTCTCAACCCTAGCGACTTTTAACGCTACCTCGTGAAAAAATATTGTATTTCTACATTTAATTAACAACCCATAGATGGCATATGTAATCACGTTGTAAACCGTGTTCTGGAACTAACATATAATCTGCGGGAACTAAAAAATATGGTCAAAATGTCTGGAAGTACCATAATGGCGGTTCGTGTGGGGCGTTTGTGATTATTTACATTAAGAAAACTTATCATTAACATGTGATTTGTGAATGTGAATTACAGTACGCATACATTCGTTGAAAGTAAATGTAACGTATGTGTTGAAATATACTGAAACAGTGTTAACACCAAACTTATTTCGAGAGTAAAGAAGTCTCTGTTGTTAGTGCAGTCGGATAATTACAGCTTCACTACAAATGGTTAGGTTTATAAAATGAATGTTTTGTTGCCGGTAATATATGTGAGTCATTTGAGATTTAGTAACATTGGCATGTTTGTTGTAGCGGGAGTTAATTTTAATTGTTTGCAAGGCAAGGCACCAAGTTCGTGAATAACAATGTCGTCGGAAAATGGATCCGATAGCCCAAGTCGCGACAGAAATAGTGATTTTTCTGGAGATCGTGTATGTCGTGATTTCCTACGTAAAGTTTGTTGGCGAGGGAACCGTTGCAAGTATGTTCATCCAAACGAAAAGGAGCAGGATACAGGTAGGGAACTATTTACTAAACTGGCAACCCGCAACGTAGTATATGTTATTTGGATATGGGCTTCACGTTTGTTTGGATTGTGTACAGAAAGTCAGCCCTGATGCATTTCCTGTGCTTTCTGCCTACTTACACAATAGCTCGAGCAAAACAAAAGTGAGCACAAATAGAAACATTTCTGAAGTAGCAAACGCACTTCATTGTTAATTTAGTTTTATTTTTTGTTAGGTGTTTAATCAAACATACATACACAGCGAATTATCTTGCACTTCTTTTGGAGTAATGAAACCTTTGTTAAATTAATATATCCCCTTTTTAACGTTTCACTGTGTGTTCACTTGGAGGGTTAGTCTTAGTGTAGTCTCGTGTGAAATCAGATTTTACTGAATAAAATTCATCTCCCTGGCAGGTGGGAAGATTGAGTATATCTTCTGTCATGATCATCAGAATTCAAAGTGTTCACGCGCCTCATGTCGTTTCATTCACTGCTCACTTGGGGAGGAAGAATATTACAGGACCACTGGAGAACTGCCTCGACATGTGCTTGAAACCGCACTCAGAAAGGGTAAGTGTAAAGATGAAGCTTACGTGTAAGACTAACCTCTTCAGTATCGAAGATCAAAGTCCATCAGGGTAACATTGTTACTTGGTAGGTTTAAATGCTCAACTACAGAACGTTATATGACAAATATAATGGCAATTGGACCATCTAGGAAAAAGTGATTCCTGGGTACAGAGATAGTATGGTTTGGTTAGGTTAATTTTTAATCTAAATGACAGTCTTGCATGTAATAAAAATGAAAGTGTTCTGAAAGCATCTATGTGGTAATATAGAGAAATGTTGTTAAAAATTCAGGCTGATTTTCTGCTTTCTTTGAACTTGCTCTGCTTGTATTGGAACATCCAAATGGAGGATCAAACTCTTTTTACTATATGTGTGGTGTTCTAGGTGTTGCCCCTGATGTGTATAGACCAGGTGAGGTTCCTGTATGCAGGGAGTTTCTGAAAGGAGAATGTCGACGTGGAGGCAAGTGCAGGTTTCGGCATCTGTCCATAAGAGAATATGAGATGGAATTAACATATGGAGGAAGGAACCCGTCCCATACAAGTTCAGCAGTGAATGACCTGGCGTCTATCTGTAGAAGGAGGGAGAGATTTGAATTTGAAGATGGAAGGTGGATTATTTTTTGACTAGCTGATATTTTACACCCAGTACAGGTGACACTTCCCTAATTCAGCTTCATGAGGACCTGGTTGGTGCCAAACCATGGGCAGTTTCCATATTAGTGCAACTGTCATCTAGATTTTTAATTTTTATTTTTGTTTACTAAGAAGGCAAATTGTAGTTTTCATGGTCCTTTCTCTGGAATGATGCAGGGGAGAATTAATACGTCTCTTTGCGATATCCAGCTGTTCTGGTATCATGGGCCAACACTTGCTGTGTTTGTGTAACTGCTCCAGGTTTTATTGCAGATTTGTTCTGGTTCATAAGATGAAAAGTTGATACAGTACACATACACAAATTTTACTACTGCTGCTGATCATGGAGTGCTAATTTGCAGAAGGCACTAATTAATACAGGAGCTATCCTTTGCTATATAATTTTTCAAGTCAGTTGCACTCCTTCCAGGTACGGCCTCATTGCCTGCAGGTGCTACGCTGATGAGTGTATTTCAACAAGCAAAATCTGTCTGAGCATCTAGCCCATAAGCAAAAACTGCTATGAAGAGGGTGTAAAGGCAGTTTACCTCAATGGCTAGGCGAGGCTCCGCTGACGTTCTACAACAACCATTAGGCTAGCCAGGATAGTTACAGCCTCTAAACTTACTATACTCAGAAATACAAGAAATATCTTCTTTTTTTCCTTGAGGGCACAATCCCAGGCTCAGACTTGGACCTTGAGCAGTCACATTATGTTTTCAAAACGCCTTACACAGGACTTTGTAAAATAAAGTGTTTGAGTTGTACAAAATTTTAATGAACTGTCATTGGCACACTAGGAATTGTAAACAAACTGTTGCACATTGTTTCCAACTCACCCCACAGCACATTGTTCATAACCACAACATGTTAAGATATATGAAATTTACAATAAATGTGCAACTGAGATAAAAAATTAAGAAAGAACAACATTCTAATTTAAACTGAGGAAATAGTGTGTGACTTGATCCATAATTACCATAGATTTTTATTCGGGGTTTCATTAATTCATGCCAGACAATGGGAGGTGCCAGGTCATGGAATTCTGGATTAGGAAAGTGTGAACTGATTGAATATATTCCATATATTCTACTTACTGGTTTAAAAGTGGCCTACTAAATCAGGAGAAATATTCTTTGCAGTGATGTTCAAGGGCTGGAAGAGTAAAGAACTAGATAGGAACCAATGCAGGAACGTAGTTCCGGCAGTCAAGCCCTGAATTTAGACTGTTCTGATAGAAAATAGGTTAATGTTTTTTAAATAATTCCATGATTTTTTTTGTATAAATGTGTTTCTTTTAATTGTAAGCCTACATAAAGGGCCACCAAGAAGTGTGGACCTCTTGCCTTAGTATGGTCATACAGGCAACCATGTTAATATTTTCCAGTCTTTTCAGATAGTGTTGTTTCTTTTCTGACTTAAGTGCATTAACCGTACTATGTTTTTCTATTTTAATAAAGGTTTGATTGCTATGTTAGCACTGGAAGTACCCTTGTGGGCTTGGACCGCGAGTTTGGATCCCCTGAAATAAAAAGACGCCGTTTTCTTAGCCCTGAAATTCAACAAAGCAGCCAGTTGTTGCTGACTCGGGAGAGCCATCAGGTATGGACCTCAGCAGATTTCAAATTTGTTGAATTGAGTTTGAAAGTTCAGTGTTTGAATAATGAACATGGTCCAGATTTTCATGGGGCACGCCTAAGATTATGGTCCGCTATATCACTGTAAAAGTCTAGCTACAGTTTGACAGTGTTGGCCCTATTCCACCTTCACATAGCCAACGTTAATTTTGGAGCCACTTTCACCTCTTAAAAAAGACTTGCATTTAGGTTGTGAACATGTGCAAGGAAACACTGCCCACAATTTTATTTTGTAGATTTAGACTACCGGGGCCTGGATAGAGTAGTGGTTAAGGCGCTGCGCTACTAGTCGAACAGTCCCAGGATTGATTCCCGGTGGTGTCACTTGGAATTTTTTCGTGGTACCCAGGACAGAACCTTGTGCCCTGAGGTGAACTCAGCCTCTGAAAGTGTGTACCAGGGATGTCTCCTGGGGTAAAGTCTGCCGGTGCATTTGGCTGATAACCTACTACCCTTCTAGTGCCAAAACGTCAAGAAAATCCGGGTTCTTAACCTATCTGGAACCCCTTGGGCCACCTTGGCCTGTCAGAGGAGACCTTTACTTTAGAGAGAGAGAGAGAGAGAAAGAAAGAAAGAAAGAAAGAAATACTACCAGGATGTCTACATTTTTAAGAAATGCTGCATAATCTCTGTTTTATTTTCCAAAACATGCAGTTGTTTTTATAATTGTTAAATATTTGTGTTCACAGCATTTTTAATTTAAGATATGCTGCATAATCTATGTCCTGTTTTTCAAAAAATGCCATATATTTCATAATTTTATGTTTTTCTGTTCAAGTAATACATGTTTCTTAAACCATGCACTAATTTAAATACCCACCTCAGCAGATGAAAGGGTAACTGTACCATCATCATTATTCTGTCATTGTGAGTAAACTGGTGCTGCTCCCGAGGCAGTGGATTCCAGACATCGTCTGGAAGGATGAAACAAAACTAAAGGATTAGAAAGAAAGTTATCAAAGTTGTGAGCAGCATTTAATCTGTTTCCTGTTGTTTGTTTCTATCTTATATTTACTTCAAAATCCAACAGGTGCCACATGGAAATTGCTATGCAGCACCCATGCTGTCACACGCAGAGACACGTACACTCTTCCTGGATGAAGAAAACACAATGCTGCGTAAGAAGATTGAAGAACTGGAGAAGCAGGTGTCGGATCTCACCGCTTCAAACGAGTTCCTTCTGGATCAGAATGCTCAGCTCCGAATGGGGGGCAAACGTACGGCAAATGTTACAGCTGTTACTATCACCAATACAGGAGCACCTACAATGCAGGTCCAGCCAATCACAGCACAGATACAACCTGCTCAGGCACCTACACCCCAACAAATGGTGAGTAATTTTTCCACATGTCAGGATGGAATCTGGGTGTGTTTCCTATCATCTGCAATGTACTGGGAGTAAAGCTGCTGAGGACGACTGTTGGACATTTCACTCAGTTTTGATTTAGCAACTAATTCACACTGAAATCTAAGTAACATGTATTCATATGTCTTTGGGAATTTTGGAGATTATCACCTGGCCATGCGCTGCATCTGATAAGTTTATTGAGCCCATTAGAGATATTCTAAGCATACCTCATTTATCCTTCAGCTTGTTTTTACAGGTGAATGCAGCCGTAGCAGCTGGCACATTGCGAACGGTAACGGCAAGTGTGGCAACAGTACCAGTTTCAATCGCTGCTGTGGCTGGAGCCCCGGTCTCAATAGCAACAGTTTCAATGGCTCCAATGCAGATTCCACCCCCAGTTGTTACAATGGCCCAGGCAACTCTTGCAGTAGAAGGTAAAATATTATAAGACAGCTAGACTGTGGAATGTGATATAATGCTAATATGCAAGAATATATCAGAAATTGATGCAAGGGAGTTTGGGTGCAAAGAAGCAGAATTCCATTTTCATATTCTTGGTTGTGGAGTCATTAGGTTTATCTGAATAATGTGCCTATCTCACCCAATGAAGGTGTCCTCTTTTCAATTACATGCTTGTTTCCTGTGTAGGATGTCATTTAGGAATGAATCATATGGGTTTTCTAACAAAGGTACATCATCTTCCACAACTGTATGGTCATAGGATTCAGTATTGTTGCCACTAAATAGTCCATTGTAGTCAGAGCTGTGCTTGTGCTTGAATACGACATCATCAAATTGGAGGTAGAGTCCAGTTGAAATGTGATGGCACATTGTGACGCACAGGAGGGGAAGTGAAGGGGAAAGTGGCAAATGGAGTGGATAGCCAGTACTCTTCACACTACCTTGGAACATGGTGTATCCAGCATTACAACCGCTGATGCGCACACCTCGGCTGCCAGTAGTTGACTGAAGTGACGCCCCTGCCGATTTAAATAGTCTCGTCCGTTTCATGGGAAGACGAAATCTGGTTTCCGTGCGTGTACCATCACATTTCAAACGAATTCTAACGTTCCTTCTGCATTGGGTGGGGGTGTGCATTTCCAAGTAATTGGAAGTTCTGAAGGCAGCAGAGTTTACCACCAAATACATGGTACAGCACCTTCTTGTGCATCTTTGAAATCTTACAGTAGTGTTAGGACGCACTTCATGTAACAGGGAATGCTTAGGAAAAGACCACCATGTTCCATATGTTAATGAGTGGAACATTTGTGAAAAAATTCATAATTGCTTCATTAACCCATTGGAACACTCAGTCGTCTGTGACGCGACTGG
>Ga0209628_10004444_pt1 | contig 10138 bp, 8 predicted proteins | sample TergutCu122P4_FD_187285 | JGI IMG/M metagenome (GOLD analysis project Ga0209628, IMG submission 187285) | Cubitermes ugandensis P4 segment gut microbial communities from Kakamega Forest, Kenya - Cu122 P4 (SPAdes) (version 2) | ecosystem: Host-associated > Arthropoda: Insects > Digestive system >... | reverse complement strand
CTGACAAATACGCTGCCTAAACATCTCATAATAGGGATGTTGAACAAGCAGTTGAGCGCGCGTATCTTCTACACAATCAGATAATTTTGCGATAAAGCCATGATGCTGTTCGTATTCATTCATCAATAACAAACCGCCTTGTGAGGAAAGATCGGGAGCGGTAAAACTTACTTCGATTTTGTTTTTTTTGACAATGCAAAGATAGTATTTATTTTACTGATTTGCAACAAAATAAGAACTTTTTTTTTATTTTAGTATGAATAATTAAGGTTAATTAAAGTTAATTATTGTTAATAATATAATAAAAATAGTACATAATATACTTATGTATAAGAATGTTTTATATCTTTGCAAAAAAATAATTAGTATGTTTTCACAAGAAATTTTAAAAGGAACAATTAAACCACTTATAATTAAACTTATAAAAGAGAGTAGTAGTGGAGAAATGTATGGTTATCAAATTACCCAAAAGGTCAAAGAATTATCTTCAGGAGAAATTATTCTCACAGAGGGAGCTTTATATCCGGCACTTCATAAACTTGTTGAAGAAAAAATCTTGTCTGTAAGAAAAACTTCTGTTGGCAATCGAGAGAGAAAATATTATTCTCTTACTATTTTAGGAGAAAGCATGGCTATGGTTAGATTGAATGAAATTAGAGATTCGATCATAATATTAGGACGATTATTTCACATTGAACCTCTTTCGATATGACTTTATTAAATGAATATCAAGTCCAGCAAGTTGAACAATATTTCAAAAACAATGGAATAAAAAAAAGGCCTATTGTTGAGGACTTTCTCGACCATATTTGTTGTATGATAGAAAGTAAAATGGAATCGGGATATACATTTGAGGATTCATTAATAAAAGCCTTTGAGAAATTATCAATTAATGAGATTAAAAATATTGAGTTTTTTACATTAAAATTAATAAATATGGAAACATCTTTTTCGAGTCGAATTTCGACATTAGCAACAATTCCTTTTATTTTTTGGGGATTTACTTGGTTTGCTGATTCTTCAGGAATTGGAATACCTTACTTCATTTCAATGCTTTTATTTATTTTAGCCATTTTGTCTATGTTTGGTCTATTTTGTCTTGGTTGGTATAAAAACTTTCCAAATTGGTCTTTTCCTGCTATTGGCTTTTGTGCATTGTTCAGTTTATTTTTTATGCGAATAACCGCACCATCAATATCAAACGAAAAATTAGGTTTTTATGCATGGCTTCCATTTGCAATTTCCTTATTTGTTTCTTTAATGTTAAGACCGTCTATAGACCCTCTTAAAAAAATTATAGAACGAATTAAAAATGATCCATCATTGATACTTTTTATGTTTTTCGGTTTTTCTCCATTTTTTATTTCTTTGTTTTGCGATGAAATACATTCTGCTTGGATGATTCCTGTTGCTATTATTTCAACATTGATTCTCTCTCTCGGATTATACATGTACCTTCGGTCAGACAAAACAAAAATTAAGGTGATTTCATTAATTGCTTCAGGAACATTAGCTTTAGTTCTTACAATTATAGCAAGTCATATATATTGGAAAACACTTACTTTATAACACTTTTTTGAATATTCTTGCTTTTGTACGAATATGTGTTTTTTAAAATTTATGTTTAATTAAAAAAAAATTATTACAATGAAGAAAATTGAGAGAAAATTACTCGACAAGTCTCTAACTAAGATTTCAAGCAAAAATGGACTTGATGTGTTAGAAATTGGATTTATGAAAAATCTAAAAGGTGGATGCGGCAGTACAGATGCAGACCGCATGTGTTCTTCTTGGTGTCCAACTTATAGTTGCCAACATGATGGAACGTGTGGGGCTGGTTATTTTGACTGGTAGTATTTTTTAAAGCGTATATTGCTTTAAAGTTCAATTTTGAAAGAGCGAGAAAGCAAAAAATGTTTTTTCGCTCTTTTATACATTCAATATTTTGTAATAATATAACGATAACATAATGAAAATTCAATACAAAAACTATTATTTCACCGAAAGAGATGATGTCAATATTATTTATGATTTTGAGAGAAACAATATAATGTCATATCCAAAAACTGTAAATATTTCTCGAATTATCGAAATGTTAAACGAAAAGGAGCTTGAAGAAAAATATATAAAAGAAATACCTAAAGTTGACCTTGATATTTACGATTACATTAAAAATAATATTATTGACACTGATAATAGGTGTTTTGACTCATTTGAGTTCTTGAAACGTAATGATTTTAGAATAACAAGTGCTTCTTTAATGATCACTCAAAATTGTAATTTGAGGTGTACCTATTGTTATGGAGGTGAAAGTGGAATGTATAACTCAAATACTCCTTTTATGACTAAAGATATAGCACAGAAAGCGATAAAAAAATTAGTTAATAATAACAAAATTGGAAATGAAATAAATATTAACTTTTTTGGAGGTGAACCTTTGATGAATTTTGAACTAATAAAATTTATCGTAAATGAATGTATTAATTATCCAGAATATAAATTTGTTTTCAGTATAACAACAAATGCAACATTAATAAATGAAGAAATTGCCTTATTTTTTAAAAAATATGAATTTAGAGTAATGATAAGCATTGATGGCTATGAAAGAATACACAATTATCACAGAAAAATGAGAAATGGAAAAGGTTCATATTCAATCGTTGTAAAAAAGATAGAGCTATTAAGAAAAAATGGTGTTGAATTCCGTATTCGTGCAACATTAGATCATCGTTTTTATAATGAATATTTTGAAATAAATGATTTTTTGACAAAATTTGGTAGTGATAGAGTTACCATTTCCAGATTAGTATCATATAATGATGACCAGCCTTCTTTTCCATTGAATATAGAAGATATTAAAGATGAAAGAAAATCTATTGAAAAGTATCTAAAAAAAGCATTGAGTGATGTTTTAGATGGAAAATTTCCACGTAATTTTCCTTATCTCAGTCATTTTAAAAAAATAGTTTTTGCAGAAAAAAGTCTTATGAATTGTGGTGCATATGAAGGAGGTACTGCAATATCATCAGATGGAAAATTTTATCCATGTCACAGATTTGTAGGAATGAATGATTTTGATTTTGGAGATGTAGATAATGGGGTTATTGAAGAAAAAATTAAAAACCAATTGAAATCTTTAGATGAGAACACAAAAAAATGCCTGAATTGTTTTGGAAAATATGTATGCCAAAGATCTTGTTTAAGGGATCTTGCAAAATCTGGTGGTAATTATATCCAGCATGATGGAGATTATTGTGAAATATTAAAAGAAACTGTTGATGATGCTCTCATCTCATACTATCAAATATTGACAAAAAGACCAGATTTTTTCAATACGAAACTAATCTATGAAAAAGACATTCACTAAGTAATTTACTGATAAATTTTTATTATATTATGGATAAATTAAATAAGCCATATAAGGCATGTGATCCTTTAATTACTATACAAAAAATTCGTGATATTTTATCTAATAGTGGTATTTTTTTACATGAAAAATATCATGAAGTGTCTTCAACTTTTTATTCATGTAGATTAATCGTTGGAGATAATGGGCTTGAAAACCTTTATAAAGGAACAAATGGTAAAGGTCTAACACCTATATATTCATTAGCAAGCGCATACGGTGAATTTATGGAAAGATTACAAAATAATTTTTTATTTAGTGAAGCTTCATTCTTTGCCAATAAAAAATATCATAATACTGAATATGACTTGACAAAAATTTTAAAAAACGAAGACTTGTTATTAGATTTTGAGTTTGACCCAGATGAAAATTTTATATCTTATTCAGAATTAACAGAGAATCAAAAAGTAATATTAAACAAAATTGCAACATCAAATAGAGATATTTATTTGATGTTGTCTGATGAAAATAAAAAAGGCAACTGTTATGTGTATGCACCATTTTATTGTTTAGAAGAAAAGAAAACAGAATATTTGCCAATACAATTAATGCTTGCAAAAACAGGAAGTAATGGTATGTGTGCTGGAAATACGAAAAAGGAAGCATTAATTCAAGGATTTTGTGAAATTTTTGAAAGATACGTTGCAAAAATAATATTTAGGGATGAATTATCCTTGCCCAATATACCTATAGAACTATTTCAAGGAACTAAAATATATAACTCTATATGTAAACTTGTTAACGAAAATAATCTTACAATATATGTAAAAGATTGTTCTTTAAATTTGGGCTTTCCTGTTATTGGCATGTTAATGATTGATAACAATTCCAATACTTACACATTTAATCTCGGTTCAGATCCCTCTCCTATTATCGCTTTAGAAAGATGTTTTACTGAAATTTTTCAAGGGGATCGGTATGAAAAAACTAAGCAAAGAATAACTTTTGAGAGTTATTGTGAGATAAATGGAAATAAAAATATTACAAAAAATAATGAGTTTTTCAAATTTATAATAAATGGTGAAGGTGTGTTCCCGAGTTCAATACTTAGTAACGAATGTTCGTATGAATTTGGAGGTCTAAATTGGGATTTAAACAAAAGTGATAATGATGATTTACTATTTATCATAAAAAAAATAGAAGAAATAGGGGAGAGTATTTATATTAGAGATGTATCTTTTTTAGGATTTCCGAGTTATTACATATATGTTACAGGAATGTCTGAAGTAGTAAATACTTTTAATTGTGATGAACAAACGATGGATAATTTAAGTAATAATGGTAAAATGTTATATAACTTAAAAAATAAGACAACTGAAAAATATGAAATAATATCACATTATCTTGAACATGAAAAAAAAGAGAATATAACATTATTTCCGTATAATTTAAATGAAGATAACTTTGTCAATAGGCTATATTTATTGTCCCTGCTTTTTTATCGAATATCTGATTATAAGAAAGCGTTTAAAAGTCTCGATTCTTTATTAAAGGCATTTAATCCGGATGAAGTAAAAAGCAATATTTATTTGTGTTGTGCTCGAGATTATATTTATTTTAAATCATTATCAACCGACGATAAAATTATAATTGATAAATTATCAGTTGTTTATGATAATCAACTCGTTGAAGAAGTTTCTTCTGATTTAAAAAATAATTATGATGTATTTAATCATCAACATTTCCCTACTTGCTTTAATTGCTATGAATGTGGAATAAGAAATGACTGTAAATTAATAGCTGTTGTTAAATTGTTGAAAAACATTCAAAAAAAACATATTGAATCAAAAATTGATCAGAATAATACAGGTAAGTTATTAAATGAACTTATAAATGTTTAATTAAAGTACTATAATATTTTAAGACAACTGTCATGGACATAAATAAAAAAAAAGAAACTATAAAATTATATCTGATTCTTTTCATATTGTTAATTTGTTCAAATGTTTTTGGACAATCTGAAAAGTTTACATATTTAATAAAGGGACAGATTGTTGATTCTATTTCAAATGAAGGGATACCATATTCAACAATAACTGTGATAATCGAAAATGAACCAATAGATAGTCTAACATTTACAGCGAATGAAATTGGCAAATTTGCAATAAACTTGAAAGAGGCTCCAAGTTATTATTTGTCGATCCGTTCATTAGGAAAAGTGCCTTTTCAAAGAAAGTTCACTCTTACAAAAGCTACACCATTTATTGACTTTGGAAAAATATTATTGAAAGACGACCATAAAGCGCTAAAAGAAGTATTGGTTACTGCACAAAATCCTCTTGTCAAAATTGATTTAGATAAAATAATTTACAATATTGTAGAAGATCCTGAAGCAAGGACAAGTAGTGTATTTGATATTTTGAGAAAAGTTCCAATGATAACTATTGAAGGTGATGGCATTATTAAATTAAAAGGTTCTACCAACTTTAAGGTCTTTAGGAATGGAAAACCATATAATCTTGCGGTTATTAATCCTTCGGAAGTATTGAAAAACATTCCGGCGAATACATTGAAAAATATTGAAGTTATCACTGATCCCGGCGCCAAATATGATGCAGAAGGCGTAGGAGGAATTATTAATATTAATACTAAAAGTATCAGTATGTTACAAGGTTTCACGGGGGTACTTAACGCAGCGGGAAACTCAATTGGCTATATTGGTGGAGGAGGTTATATCTCAATAGCAAAAGGAAAATTAGGATTAGCTGCACAATACAATTATGCAAATTCTGACATTCCTTGGGTTGATAACAAAACCCGGCGCGAATACATTCAAAATAATGAACAATTTTATACATTGGAAAAAGGACAAAGTAAACAAAAAGGGCGTTTTCAACTTGTAGGTTTTGAAACGAGTTATGAAATAGATACTTTAAACTTGTTGACAGTTGGTTTTAACTTGATCCGAAAAAATATGAAAAATATTTCGGAAAGTGACATATATAAAGGTGATGGATTGGAATCTGTTCTTTACGATTATTCTCGTAATACAATTTCTAAAAGCACAGTAGGATTAACCAATATAAATTTTGATTATCAACGTTATACAAGAAAAAAAGGCGAAAACATTACCATTTCCTATCGTTTTAATAATCTTCCAGATGATAATGATTATTATACGAATATTTTTGAAAAAGAAAAAAATCAATATATGGAAAACCAATCTGTTAATAGAGCATCAACTAATGAGCATACTTGGCAGATTGATTATACAACTCCAATAAAATCAGGTCATGTGATTGATGTCGGAGCAAAATATATTTTGCGTCAAAACAATAGCCAGACAGAACAATATCTTCCTAAAAATAAAAAAGATAATGAATTTAATTATAAACAACAAATATATGCAGGTTATTTAAGCTATACGATGCAAATATCAAAATTCGGATTAAAATCCGGAGTAAGAACTGAGATTTCAAAAATTGATGCAGAATTTGGGAATATTCCTGATAATGATTTTTCAAAAAACATGTATGATATTGTGCCTAATTTCAACTTATTCTATAAATTAAGCAACATACAACAACTCCAATTCGGTTATAGTACGCGAATTAATCGCCCAAGTATATGGTATTTAAATCCTTATATAGATAGTTCTAATCCGGAGCAAATCTCTTATGGAAACCCTATGCTAAATTCTGAAAAAAATCATAACATTAATTTGACTTTCTCTTCTTTTTACAGAAAGCTTAACATTAGTAGTGCTGTAAATTATTCTTTTACAAATAATTTTATTGATAGGAATATTTTTGTTGATTCTACAAATATTACTCATTGTACATATAATAATACAGGTAAAAGAGAACAAATAGGTCTATATTTATATATGAGTTGGAATCCGATAAATATTTTACGAATCAATTTCAATGGAAATCTAAATTATATAAAGTTGAAAAGCAGAGATGGCTATTTATCAAATGAGGGAATAAATACAAATATATTTCTTAGTAGTTTTTTGAGTTTACCTAATGATTTTAGTTTAAATATGAATAGCGGTTATAATTCTCCTTCCATAAATCTTTTTGGTAAAGGATATTCATTTTATTTTGTTGATCTATTTATTAATAAAAACATAATGAAGAAAAAAATGACAATATCTCTTTTCGTTGAAAATCCTTTTTTCGATGATGTGAAATTAAAATCAAGTATGTCAGATTTGAACCTAAATATACAAAATATAACTTATCGTATATCAAATTACGTTGGATTCAAATTGTCATATCGATTCGGTTCACAAAAAAGTAATATAAAAAAAGTAAAACAAAGTATAAGTAATGATGATCTAAAAGACAAAGAAGAAGATAGAAGCATTCAAGTTGGATTCTGAAATTGGAAAATAGTAAACAAAGGTATATGAATGATAATTTTATAAAAAAAACGATAAAAAATGAAAATCGACTTTTCTTTGAAAGGATTATAAATCATATTTTTATAAATTCTGCTAATTTGAATGATTTAAGTTTGTTCCATGGCAAAATGGGGTTAATTATTTTATTTATACATTACTCTAAATACTCACGAAACTCAATTTATGAAGAATTTGCATGGGAATTATTAGATGATGTTTTTAATGAAATAAATTTGGATATACCAATTAACTTTGAATTTGGATTATGCGGAATCGGATGGGGAATTGAATATTTATTACAGAATAATTATTTAGAAGGAGATTCAAATATGATTTTAGAAAATATTGATAATAAAATAATGGAATTAAATTTGGATAAAATTAAAGATAGTAGTATTCGGAGTGGCACTAAAGGAATACTAAATTATGTGTTTATGCGATTACGTTCGCATAAACAAAATAAAGCAAAAAATCCATTTGATTTCCTTTTAAATTTAGTAAACAATCAATCTATTTATAATCTACAAGATCTGTTTCTTGAATTGAGAGAAGCACCAAATGATGATTCATTTTTAAAATGGAATATTGGAATTGATAATGGTTGCGCCGGATATTTACTAAAAAAAATTTTATGAAATATTTATATTTTTTTAATGAAAATCTTCGTGGTTCTATGTATGGAATTGGTACATATGTTGAACAAATAATCAAAATATTTAAAAATAGTTCAAGTATTCGTTTAATTATAATTCAACTTTCAGCAGATGTAAAAGAATTCTGTATCGAAAAAAAGGGGAATTATGATCTCTTCTTATTCCCAGGTATAAAACAAAATGAAAAAAATTACTCATATTATAGAAATATATGGTATATATTGTATTTAAAAATAAAAAAAAATCAAATTAATAATCCAATATTTCATCTTAATTATGATTATATGGGTTATATGATTCCTTATATGAAGTCCTCTTTCCCCAATTGTAAAATCATATATACGATACACTTTCAACGATGGTGCTTTACTCTTAACGGAAATAAAAAATATTTTAAAAAACTGATAAACACAAACAATTGTAAATCTTTAACAATCAATGAAAAAACGGTCATTGATTCATACAAGAAAGAAGTCAAATTGTATAATAATGTAGATAAAATTATCAGTTTGTCTAAATACACTTGCGACTTATTGCATCAAATTTATAAGATAAATTCAAACAAAATAGTATTAAATGCAAATGGTATTGAAGATATAAGGCATACAGTTTATAATGAAGAGGGAAAAATAATAAGAACAAAATACTTAATTGATGAAGATGAAAAAATTATATTGTTTGTGGGACGTCTGGATGACATAAAAGGCGTTGATTATTTATTAATGGTTTTTAAAGAAATTGTAAAATTTGATAGTAAGTGTCGATTAATTTTGGCTGGAGAAGGAGATTTTTCTAAATGTTTAAAACAGTCTGACCCATATTGGTCTAAAATTACCTATTTAGGACTTGTAGAAAAGCATATATTATATGACTTTTATACAATTGCTGATGTTGGAATTCAGTTCTCACTACATGAGCAATGTAGTTTTGTTTCATTAGAGATGATGATGTTTAATATTCCTATTGTGGCTTTTGATTTAACCGGTTTAAGTGAAATGATAAAAGAAGAAAAAATGAAAATTAAAATCAAATATAATGATCTCAATGAGATAATATTTCCGCTTAATAAAAGTGTTAAAGCAATTTCTGATGTATTGTATAATAAATTATCATTACCTAATAATAGGCAATTATTTGAGCAAAATTACACTTTAGAAAAAATGGCTGAAAGTTATTTTGCATTATTATCTCAGCTTTAAAAAACGTGTGTAAAAATTTAAAATATAGTAAAATAACATTTAACCTGCATTATTCATAATACCTCCCAAAATTTTTGTTCCGAAACAAAAAAATGAGTTTTTTCGAGATTTTGTATCAACTAATGCGTAAGCATTCGGAAAACTACACCCCCCTTACATCCTCCCACTTCCTCCAATTATCCGGCATCAGTTGACGCAGGTCATTCATCTTACAGTCCTGTATTCTGTCTAAACCCTAACTTTTCACTTTTTCCTGACTTCGACACTTTCCGAACCTGATTTTTGCAACTCACATTAAATCAGAGCAATACAGTTCCTGACTGATTGAAAAATGAAGCGAGAATTGTTTTGCTTGAAATTTGTAACAATATAGCGTACGTTTGTACCTTTTTCGTTAACCTCTATTTTGACAATCACGCGCTGTGCATATTTCCATGAACCTGCCTGATACATAAAGGTTTTGAAAAAATGAACCGGCTGTCCGTCCCTTTTGAAACTTTCTTCTGCTATCTCTACCCAATTGCGGATTTCG
>Ga0209628_10004443_pt1 | contig 10139 bp, 9 predicted proteins | sample TergutCu122P4_FD_187285 | JGI IMG/M metagenome (GOLD analysis project Ga0209628, IMG submission 187285) | Cubitermes ugandensis P4 segment gut microbial communities from Kakamega Forest, Kenya - Cu122 P4 (SPAdes) (version 2) | ecosystem: Host-associated > Arthropoda: Insects > Digestive system >... | reverse complement strand
ATGCCCGATGGCGGCGCGCCCAAACTGCTCTGGGAACTGACGCCCTCCAGCGGCGGCGGAACCGTCACGGATGATGACATCGGCTACGGTTTCGGCAGCGCCGTCATCACCCGCAAAACCAACGGCGCCTGGGTGGTGCTCGTTGCCTCGGGTTACAACAATACGGACCCCGGCGACGGCAAAGGGTATCTCTATGTACTCAACCCCCAAACCGGCCAGATCATCAACAAAATGGCCGCGCAAAACGCTGACGGCGGTTCGAGCGGCCTGGCCCATATTACGACCTGGAACGCCGACCCGCTGGGCGCGATGCCCGGGTACGGCAACACGGCGGGATACACGTATGGCGGCGATCTGCTCGGCAACGTCTGGCGCTTTGACATCAACGCCGAGGCGACCTCGGGAACCTTCGCGGACGACGTCATGAAATTTGCCGCTTTGAAAGACCCCGCCGGCAAGCCCCAGCCCATCACCACCACCCCCGTGCTGGGCTTGAGCAAGGACAAGCGCATCATCTTTGTCGCCACCGGCAAATTCCTCGAAGCCGCGGACTTCAATGACAAGCAAGTGCAATCCCTCTACGCGATGAAGGACGACGACAATACGGAAACCCTGAATCCGCGCGAGGCTTCGAACTTTGCGCAGCGGACAATCCAGAACAATGCCGATGGCGAAACCCGCATCATCGAGACGTCGGGGTCGCAGTGCAATGTCGCCAGCAAATCCGGATGGTTCGTCGATTTCCCCGACAGCGGCGAGCGCGCCAATATCGACGGCAAACTCATCCTGGGAACCTTGCTGATTCCGACCAACGTCCCGATCACCAGTTCGGGCGATGTGTGCTCGGTAGGCGGCGGGTACGGCTGGCTCAACTTCTTCGATTACGAGACCGGCTGTCCGGTGACGCTGCTGGTGTCCTCAAGATATGACAGTCAAATTACCGGCCTGACCGTCATCTACACCCCAGATGATGGCCCGGGTAGTGGTGTGTTGGTCAGTGACGAAAAGAACCGCTTCCGGCGCGACCCGAAAGTGCCGCCACTCAAAAAGAACCCCGGCGACTTTACCGGCACGCGGGTCATGTGGCGGGCCTTGTAGAAAAGCCACTGGCCGGGGATCGCCATCCCCGGCGCGCTGCGCGCGCCAGCGGAAAACCCGCTTTGCATTGAGTGATACCATTTCCGAATGGCGCTTCACTTGTCCTCGTCACGCGCGTTTGCCAAACCGGCGCCCGCATCAGGCAAGCCCTTGTCATCCTCGCCGCCTGCCTGGCGCAGTTGGCGGACGGCGGGTTTGCCTGTCGCCCTGGCGCTCTCCGGCCTGCTGCACCTTGCCCTGATCGCGCTGCCCATGCTGGGCGAACGCAGCGCGCAGGGGAAAGCCGTCGCCCGCGGTGCGCTGTCCGCGAATACAACGCTTACCGCGACGCTGGCAACGGGCTGGCGCGAGAAACCGCCGCGCTTGCATGCGCCGGCGGAAAGCGGGCAGGAAACAGGCAAGGCGAAACAGGCGGGCGCTGAGGAGGCGAACGCGCCACAAGCGGAGAAGGGGGCGGAAGGCATCAGGGAAGGGGCGGGACTTCTGCCCATCGCGTCCGGGCCGGTGTACTTCACGACCGACCAGTTGACCAAGCGCCCGCAAGCCATCCAGGTTGCCGAACTGGATACGGCGGAAACCCGCTCGATCATCGTTTCCGGCGTCATGATTTTGCAGTTGCGGATCAATGATCGCGGCGAAGTGGTCGACGTCGAAGTCGAGGAGAGTGGATTGCCGGCGATCTTCGCCCGCACCGCCGCCGATGCGTTCAAGCATTCCCGCTTCACCCCCGGCGAGCGCGACGGCGTGCGCGTCAATACCCTGATGAGGATTGAAGTGCGCTATGACGATGCGCGTCTGTCGGGGCGGTGATGCAAAAGTCTGGCGCGGGAGAACGGCCCATCAGGGGCCGTCCCGCAGCGCCAGACTTTTGCATGTTCAGGTCTTCTGCAATTCCCGCGGGAGGGAGAAGACGATGTGTTCGGGGTTGCCTTCGAGTTGCCGCACCTGGCCCGCGCCGAGGTCCTGAATGTGCCGGATGACTTGCTGCACCAGCGATTCGGGGGCGGAGGCGCCCGCCGTCACGCCGATATTGCGTTTGCCGGCGAGCCACTCGGGGCGGATTTCGCTGGCGCCGTCGACCAGATAGGCGTCGACGCCGCGATTCGACGCCACTTCGCGCAGGCGGTTGGAGTTGGAACTGTTGGGCGAGCCGACGACGATGACCAGATCGCAGCGTTCCGTCATCTGCTTGACCGCGTCCTGGCGGTTCTGCGTGGCGTAGCAGATGTCGTCTTTTCTCGGCCCGGTGATGCCGGGAAAGCGCGCCTCCAGCGCCCGCACAATGACGCGGGCATCATCGACGGAGAGCGTGGTCTGGGTGACATAGGACAAGCGGGTTTCGTCCCTGACGTGCAGACGCGCCACGTCGTCGACGTTGGAGACGAGATGGATGTCGTTGCCGGCTTGCCCCGTTTGCCCCATGGTGCCCTCGACTTCGGGGTGGCCGCGGTGGCCGATCATGATGATTTCATGCCCGGCCTCGTGCATGCGTTTGACTTCGCCATGCACTTTGGTGACGAGGGGGCAGGTGGCGTCGAAGACGCGCAGGCCGCGCCGCGCCGCTTCGTCGCGCACCGCGTTGGAGACGCCGTGGGCGCTGAAAATCACCGTTGCGCCGTCGGGCACTTCGTCGAGTTCCTCGACGAACACCGCGCCCTTGCCGCGCAGGCTGTCGACGACGAATTTGTTGTGCACGACTTCGTGGCGGACGTAGATCGGCGCGCCGTAAATTTCCAGCACGCGCTCGACGATTTCGATGGCGCGCTCGACGCCAGCGCAAAAACCGCGCGGATTGGCCAGCAAGATGTCCATCACAGAATGCCGATGACATCCACCTCAAAGCGGATCGCCTTGCCCGCCAGCGGGTGGTTGAAGTCGATCAAGGCATCTTTCTCGGTCAGCTCGCGCACCAGGCCGGTGTAAGCCGGGCTGTCGGAATGGCTGGGCGCCTTGAATTCGATCAGCGTCATTGCCTGAAGCGCGTCGGGATTCGGCAATTCGCTGCGGGGGAAACGCTGCATCAGTTGCGGGTTATGCAGACCGAATGCCTGCTCGGCTTCGAGCAGAAACACCGTGCGCTCGCCGATGGGCAGGTCGAGCAGGCATCGCTCCAGCACCGGCGCGAGTTCGCCGCTGCCCATTTGCAGCGTGGCCGGTTTGTCGCCGAAGGTGCTGACCAGTTCGGTGTCGTCGGCGAGGGCGAGGCGGTAATGCAGGGTGAGCAGACTGTCAGGACGAACGAGTAGGTTTGCAGTGTTCATGATTTATCCATTTCGAGCGGGCACAGCCCGCGAGCCACCGGTCACCCCTTTCCCCGGGACGGGGGCCGGGGGGAAGGTTTGTTTCCAGCATAAAACAGTTGCTGCCAGATGAGCAGCGCGACGCCGATTGAAATCGCCGCATCGGCGACGTTGAAAGCGGGGAAATGCCAGCCTGCGGCATGGGCGTCGACGAAATCGATCACCGCGCCGTGACGAATGCGGTCGATGACATTGCCCAGCGCGCCGCCGAGAATCATCGCGGCGGCCAGCGGCAACAGGCGCTCGGCGGCATGCTGGCGAATCAACATTGTCAGCCACCCGGAGACGGCGATGGCCAGGGCGACGAAAAACCAGCGTTGCCAGCCGCCCGCGTCAGAGAGAAAACTGAACGCCGCGCCGGGGTTGTACACGAACACCAGATTGAGGAAGGCGGTCAGTTCGACGTGTCCGCCCGCGCCGAGCGCGGCGACGATGAGGCATTTCGTCAACTGATCGAGGCCGATGATGAGACCGGCCAGCGCGAGCCAAGCGGAGAATCTGGACATCAGGCGCAAACGCGGGGTTCGCCCGCGCCGTGCAGGTTGGCGTCGCAGCGCCCGCACAGTTCAGGATGCGCGGCATTCACGCCGATGTCCTCGCGCCAGTGCCAGCAGCGCGGGCACTTGGCATGCGGGCTGGGCGCGGCGGCGATGCGCTCGGCGGCGGCATCGTCCACTTCGGCGACCGTGGCCTTCGAGCAGATCAGCACCAGACGCAAATCATTGCCGAGCGAAGCCAGCAGGCGGTATTTCGCGCCGCTGGCGCGGATGTCCACTTCGGCTTGCAAGCTCGATCCGATGGCGCCGGCGACGCGCAATTCTTCCAGCACTTTCGAGACTTCGGCGCGCGCTTCGCGGATCTGCTGCCAGCGCGTCATCAAGGCCGCCTCATCCGCCTGCTCCGGCAGGGCGTGCCAGGTGGTCAACATGACGCTGTCGTTCTCGTCCCGCGTCAACACCTGCCAGATTTCCTCGGCGGTGAACGACAGCACCGGCGCCATGAGCCGGATCAGCGTCTGCACGATATGCCACAGCGCGCTTTGCGCGGCGCGGCGCGGCTTTGCGTTTGCGCCGGTGGTGTACAGCCGGTCTTTCAGAATGTCGAGATAGAACGCGCCCAGTTCTTCCGAGCAGAAAGATTGCAGCGCCTGCGCGACGCGGTGGAATTCGTAACGCGCGTAATCCGCCGTCACCTGCGCTTGCAAGCGCCGCGTCAGCGCCAGCGCGTAGCGGTCGATTTCCAGCCAATCGGCCACCGGCAGCATGTCTTTTGCCGGATCGAAATCGGCCGTGTTGGCAAGCAGAAAGCGCAGGGTGTTGCGGATGCGGCGGTAGCTTTCCACCACGCGCTTGAGAATTTCGTCGGAGATCGACAACTCGCCCGAATAGTCGGTTGCCGCCACCCACAGCCGCAAAATTTCCGCGCCCAGCGTGTCGGACACTTTCTGCGGCGCGATGACATTGCCCTTCGACTTCGACATCTTGTGGCCCTGGCCGTCGACGACGAAGCCGTGGGTGAGCAAGCTGTCATAAGGCGCGCGGCCATCAAGCGCGCACGCCGTGAGCAGCGACGAGTGAAACCAGCCGCGATGCTGGTCCGAGCCTTCCAGATACAGATCCGCCGGCCACTTGCTTTCACCGGCATGGCTGCCGCGCAGCACCGTCCAGTGCGTGGCGCCGGAATCGAACCAGACATCGAGCGTATCGCGCATTTTTTCGTAGTGCGCCGCCTCCGCCCCGAGCAGTTCGGCGGCATCGAGTTTGAACCAGGCGTCGATGCCTTCCTGCTCGACGCGCTGCGCCACCTGCGCCAGCAATGCCGGCGTGCGCGGATGCGGCTCGCCCGTCTCCTTGTGCACGAAGAAGGGAATCGGCACGCCCCAGTTGCGCTGGCGCGACACGCACCAGTCGGGCCGGTTGGCGATCATGGCATGCAGGCGCGCCTGCCCCCAGTCGGGGAAAAACCGCGTCGCCTCCACCGCCGCCAGCGCCGTTTCGCGCAAAGCGCGTCCAGTGTTGGGCTGGCGATCCATGCCGATGAACCACTGGCTGGTGGCGCGGTAGATGATCGGCGTTTTGTGCCGCCAGCAGTGCATATAGCTGTGCGTGATGGTGTCCGCGGCGAGCAGACAGCCGGTCTCGCGCAGTTTTTCCATGATGGCGGTGGCGGCTTTCCAGACGTTCATGCCGCCGAAGAAAGGCAAGCTTTCGGCAAAGCGGCCATCGCCTTGCACTGGCGTGAGGATTTCGTCATTCCGCATGCCGTGGCGCTTGCAGGACTCGAAGTCTTCCAGACCATACGCCGGCGCGCTGTGCACAATGCCGGTGCCGGTATCCAGCGTGACGTAATCGCCGAGGTATACCGGCGCGTGGCGATCGTAAAAAGGATGGCGGAATTTCACCAGCGCCAGCGCCGCGCCCTGGCACGCGCCGAGCGCCTTGCCCTCCAGCCCGTAACGCGCCAGCGCCTGACCGCGCAACTCGGCGGCCAGAATCAGCATGCCGCGCGGCGTCTGCACCAGTTCGTAGGTGAATTCCGGGTGCATATTGAGCGCCTGGTTGGCGGGAATCGTCCACGGCGTCGTGGTCCAGATCACGGCATGACACGCGCCTTGCGGCAAGGCGTGCAGGCCGAAGGCGTGCGCGACGCGGTCGCGCTCGGCGTCGTCGAGCGGGAAAGCGACGTCGATGGCGGGCGATTTTTTGTCCTGATATTCCACCTCCGCCTCGGCCAGCGCCGAGCCGCAATCAAAACACCAGTTCACCGGCTTGAGACCCTTGAACAGAAAACCGCGCGCGTGGATTTCCCCCAGGGCGCGCAGCTCGTCCGCCTCGTTGCGGTACGCCATGGTGAGATAGGGATTATCCCAATCGCCCAGCACGCCAAGACGCACGAAATCCTTCTTCTGCCGCTCGACCTGCTCGGCGGCAAAGGCGCGGCACAGTTCGCGCGCCGCGTCGGCGGGCAGGTGCTTGCCGTGCAGCTTCTCGATCTGGTGCTCGATGGGCAGGCCATGACAGTCCCAGCCCGGCACATAAGGCGCGTCGAACCCGGCCAGCGTTTTCGAGCGCACGATGATGTCCTTGAGAATCTTGTTCACGGCGTGGCCGATGTGGATATCGCCATTGGCATAGGGCGGGCCGTCGTGGAGCACAAAGCGCGGCCGTCCGGCGCATGCCTTGCGGATTTTCTCGTACAGCTTGCCGCGCTGCCAGCCGGCCACCCACTGCGGCTCGCGCTTGGCCAGATCGCCCTTCATCGGAAAGGGCGTGTCGGGAAGATTCAGGGTTTTCCGGTAATCTGTCATGTGTGTATAGACCTTTCCCCCATCCCCTTTCCCGAGGAAAGGGGTGACGGTGGTTGCGGGCTACGCCCGCTGAAAAAAGACCTTTCCCCCGGCCCCTTTCCCAAGGAAAGGGGTGACGGTCGTTCGCGGGCTACGCCCGCTGAAAAAAGACCTTTCCCTCGGCCCCTTTCCCAAGGAAAGGGGTGACGGTCGTTCGCGGGCTACGCCCGCTCAAAACTCCTTTCGCGCTTGCTCTGCGCTTGGGAAATAAAATAGTCTCGCGTTTCCTGCACATCACGCGCGATCTGCGCTGTCAGCGCGGCGAGCGAATCGAATTTCGCTTCGTCGCGCAATTTGTGCAGGAAGTTTACCCGCAGATGCGCACGGTACAAATCGCCCTGGTAATCGAAAATATAGACTTCCAGCGCCGGCTTGCCGTTCGCATTCACCGTTGGCCGCACGCCGAGGCTGGCGACGCCTTCCAGCGCACGCTCGGCAATACCATCCACCGTGACGGCGAAAACGCCGGAGAGCGGCGCTTTCAGGCGCTTCAACTGGATGTTGGCAGTGGCATAACCGAGCTTGCGGCCCAGCTTCTCGCCGTGCACGACGCGGCCCGAAATGCAGTACGGGCGCCCGAGCAAGCGTTCGGCATGTTCCAGATCGCCCGCCTCGAGCGCCTCGCGCACCGCCGAACTGGATACGCGCTCGCCATCGAGCACCCGCGTTTCCATCGCCTCGACGCCGAAACCGTGGGCCGCGCCCGCCCGCTGCAAGAGGGCAAAATCGCCCGCCCGCCCCTTGCCAAAACGGAAATCGTCGCCGATCATCAAATGGCGCACGCCCAACCCGCGCACGATGCGCGCGACAAATTCATCCTCGGCGAGCGCCGCGAAGCGCGCATTGAAAGCGCACACATAAACCTGATCGACGCCGCACTCGGCCAGCAATTGCAGCTTCTCGCGCAAGCTGGACAACCGCGCCGGCGCCAGTTGCGGGGCGAAAAATTCACGCGGATTCGGCTCGAACGTCATCACCGCCGCCGGCAGTCCTGACTGCCTCGCCAACGCCGTCAGCTTCGCCAGCAAAGCGCGATGCCCACAATGCACGCCATCGAAATTACCGATGGTGAGCACCGTCGCATGTGACGCGCGGGCGGGAATGCCTCTGAAGACCTGCACAGTGGTTGGACGCTTGCCGGGAAGCGGCGAATTATACCGTAGGGCGGTTCAGGGATCAGCGGTCAGGAATCGGGTAGCCATGACCGTTGGGGTGAGCAAAGCGAACCCCGGCATGCTGCGTGAAAGTCTGGCGCTGCGGAACGGCATGATGTTGGGGTGCGCCCCGCCGGTTCAATATCAAACCGTTTTGGTGTCGGGGCAACCCCCTCCTGCGCGCTATCGTAGAGACTTGTGATTCCCCGGCAATTGCAACAGACTGGCTGCCGTAACCCCCAGCGCTTGCGCAATGCGGGCGATGTTGTAGATCGTCACATTCTTTTCGCCCCGTTCCAGCATGCCGACATACGTGCGGTGCACACCGGCACGCTCCGCCAGCAATTCCTGCGACAAGCCAAGCGCTGCCCGCTGCCGCCGCACATTCGCGGCAAATACTGCCACCAGATCACATTCCTCGGGTCTTTGCGCCATCCGATAAATGTGACGTATTGCATACTATGATTCTACATACTATGATTAGCGCTCGGTTGGCGGTTCTGATAGCGCCACCGATGTAGCGCCGCTAGTTCGTGAGCTCAGCAGCACGCTGTGGAAAGTCGCACACATCCTTTTACCGAAAGTTACCTGACAGGATGAATGCGATGAAGAAGCTGGTCGTAAGCATGGAATGTGTAACGTTTGATTGGAAGGCATCCTCGTATCTACCGCTATTCACGAAAGGGAGAATATGAAACGCTTGAACATTGCAGTCATCGCCACACTCGCCATCACCGGATGCGGCACCGCCAATAATTATCTCGCGCAGAAAAGGCAGACAGTTGAGTACTACCGTATCTTCAATATCAAGACGACTGCAGATCGTCAGACCATTGCAAAGGCTGCAAGTAACGGCATCGGGCGTAATGTGAATAACGCTCAAGAAGCGACGCCTATACCCTCTTCCGCCGACATTCCAGAAAAACCCGGGCGTTTCAAGCTGGTTAACCCGCTTGAAGGCTCGAAATTGGCTGCCCTCGCAGGGGGCACCGGTTCGCTTGGCATACGCATGGCAACTTGTGATGGCGCCGTGTGGACGGCAAAGGCTGAGAGGCGTGGCGGCGATAGCAACAACCTGAACCTGTCCGCATGTCTCTTCCAATACAAGGATGGCTACCACCTCGATCTATATGCTGTTTTCACAAAACAAGAGGGAGGGTTGTTCCAGATCAGTCGAGACATGGCCTATGCCGTAGTCGGTACACCAGAGGAATGGACAGAAAAAACGTTCCTCGACATCGTGCGTTCTATTCACGCCAACGTTGGCGCCGAGATCGTTCTTCTGGAAGCGCAACCGCAAATCTCCGGCACGCCTTGGTTGGATGGCATCGATGCACCGCAACGAAAGTGACCCCACCCATTGGTGACCGATTATCTCAAATGTTAGTCATTACACTTATCACAAAGGGAGATGCCACATGCACCGCAAGTCGTGCGTTTTTGCAGCCGCTGTCACCGCTATCGCCATATCATTGCCCGTCACCGCTACTGACCAGAAACCGCTGGAACTCTTTGGCGTTGCACTCAAGGGGGCTACACGCGATCAACTTCGCCAAGCCTTCAAGCAAAATGGTCTGCGTGCTACGCGAGAGGACAAGAACTATTGGGTAGACACCTATGACGCTCAGGGGGTTCTCGAAGGAGCTTCCAAGTTCCGGGTGGGTTACGTCGCTGCGTCTGACAAGTTCGCTTTCGCTGAATACACGTTCTCTACCTTTATGGATACGCAACTTGTCGGAAAAGTTATCAATATGGTTACAACCAAGTACGGACGTCCCTCGTCACAAAACGGTGACTACCGGCTTGGTCCAGTGACAGCGAAGTGGAATATGAGCCAAGGGATGCAAATCGAAGTTTCTCGTGGTTGGCCAGACACAACGACTTTCCTCCGTTTTACTGATTCATTCGCTTACGCTCAAATGCGCGCTGAGATTGACTCTGAGGAGAATGCCCAAGCTACGCAAAAGGCCAAGAACCAGAGCAAAGCATTTTGATGAGGAAAGCGCGTAGCCAAAATAAAACAACAAAGAGACGCAGCCTAATCCGGGAATTATGGCCTGTTGATTAGGTTGAGCGCAGCGAGCGCCCCAACTGAAAAGCTTGCTCCCGCGAAGGCGTGGAGTCTGGCGTCGCGGGACGGCCCATGCCAGCCCCCGCGAGGGTGGGAGTTGGGGTTCGCCTGCGGCTCACCGCCAACCTTGTATTATCGATTTTGTCTTGATCTGCATCTCAAGACAGAGC
>Ga0209628_10004441_pt1 | contig 10139 bp, 7 predicted proteins | sample TergutCu122P4_FD_187285 | JGI IMG/M metagenome (GOLD analysis project Ga0209628, IMG submission 187285) | Cubitermes ugandensis P4 segment gut microbial communities from Kakamega Forest, Kenya - Cu122 P4 (SPAdes) (version 2) | ecosystem: Host-associated > Arthropoda: Insects > Digestive system >... | reverse complement strand
AATCAGGTTGATTTATCAGATTATCCGCAAGGTGTATATCTGTTGCAGGTGAATGGTAGGCGGAGTAAAGTAGTTAAAAATTAATTTTTATCAAATAACTATGCAGAACGCTACCTCAGGGCAGACGCATTAAAAATTTTAATAATATTAGTTTTTCATGCAAAAAAACCTTATTTAATAAGCTAATAAGGGAGATATATTTGTGTTATTCCCTGCTACTAAGGGTGCCGATTCCCCTCCTTTGGAGGGGGTAGTGGGAGGTCAATTAGGGTATAAGGATTTAAATATTTCATTTTCATTATTTCACAATATTTATAACTGATTTTTTAATGCGTCTGCCTTGAACGCTACCTCACAATCAGCGTTCTTTTTTTATAGCACTGTGAAAGCAATACGATAAGGTTTATTGGCATATATATTGCGTAGAATACTGATTTTTAAAAATAGTTGATAACTGTGTGATAATTTTATTTGATAATTACTTTATATCTGATATATAAGCCGTATTTTTGCACACAAAATAAGAAACTGAATTTTAATTTTTAATTATGACAGATAAAAATCGAAACGTTGTTGAACTTGAACATGTTGTGATACGTTTTTCGGGCGATAGCGGTGATGGGATGCAGTTGACAGGCTCATTGTTTTCCGATGCGTCGGCGCTTTTCGGAAATGCTGTGGCAACATTTCCCGACTTTCCCGCCGAAATTCGCGCTCCGCAGGGAACGGTAGGAGGCGTATCCGGTTTCCAGGTTCATTTTGGAAGTACCGAAGTAAAAACTCCGGGCGACTATTGTGATGTGTTAGTGGCGATGAATCCCGCCGCATTAAAAGCCAACCGCCGCTGGATAAAAAGAACGTGTATCATCATCTTGAACAGCGATGAATTTACCGAAAAAAGCATCCAAAGAGCAGGCTACAAAACCTTAGATCCGATTGCAGAAGATAAACTTCAAGACTATATGATTATCAATGCCCCGATTAACACATTGGTAAAAGAAGCCTTAAAAGAGTTGGATTTAGACCAAAAGAGTGTCTTGCGCTGCAAAAACATGTTTGCGCTGGGAATTTGTTACTGGCTTTATAATCGTCCTATGGAAACTACCATTCATCATTTTGAAGCCAAATTCAAGAAAAATCCCATTTTGGTAGAAGCCAATATCTTAGCAATGAAAGGTGGTTACAATTACACCGATTCGCTGGGTATTTTTAAATCGTCGTATCAAGTTCCACCTGCAAAGATTCAACCCGGCAAATATCGCTCCATCAGCGGCAACGTAGCCACAGCATGGGGATTTGCCGCCGCTTCCGAAAAGTCGGGATTACCGCTTTTCTGTGGCTCTTATCCGATCACGCCGGCTACCGATATTTTAGTGGAATTGTCTAATTTAAAAAATCTCGGTATAAAGGCAGTACAGATGGAAGACGAAATTGCAGGTATTTGTACCGCTATCGGCGCTTCTTTTGCAGGTAACTTAGCCGTAACAACAACTTCAGGACCCGGACTGTCGCTCAAAACAGAAGCAATCAACTTAGCCGTCATTGCAGAGATGCCCTTAGTTATTGTGAACGTTCAACGCGGTGGACCTTCGACAGGATTACCTACCAAAACCGAACAAGCAGACCTGATGCAGGCTCTTTACGGACGTAACGGCGAAAGTCCCATTGTCGTCATAGCAGCAAGCACACCAAACGACTGTTTCTATTACGCTTACATGTCGGCAAAAATAGCGTTGGAACACATGACTCCCGTTATTTTATTAACCGACGGATTTATCGGAAACGGCTCCGCTCCCTTCCGCATCCCAAAAATGGCAGATTTACCCCCCATAACACCGCATTTTGTAGAAAAAGGAACAACCGATTACCAACCATATCGCAGAGATCCGGAAACGATGGCACGTTACTGGGCAGTTGCAGGAACAAAAGGATTGGAACATCGTGTGGGCGGTTTGGAAAAAATGGCTATCACAGGAACAGTATCATACGTGCCTGAAAATCACGAAATCATGTGTCATGAACGTGCCGAAAAAGTGCGCCGCGTGGTAGCAGACGTTCCCGATCAGGAAATTTATGGCGACCAGGAAGGTGATTTGTTGGTTGTAGGCTGGGGTAGCACTTACGGACATTTGCTCAGCGCTGTAAAAACAATGCGCAAAAACGGCAAAAAAGTTGGATTGGCTCATTTCAACTACATCAGTCCATTACCAAAAAATACCAAAACGATATTCCAGCATTTTAAACAGATTGTTGTATGCGAAATCAACTTGGGACAGTTTGCAAAATATCTTTACACACAATTCCCTGACTTAGATTTTCTGCATTACAATAAAATACAGGGACTTCCATTCACCGAATTGGAATTAACAGATTGTTTCACCAAAATAATTGAGGGATAGAACTATGGAAAATAACTTGCAATATCAACCTTTAGATTTTAAAAGTAACCAGGAAGTAAGATGGTGTCCCGGATGTGGCGACCATGGTTTTTTGAACGCTTTGTATAAAGCGATGGCGTTACTGAATATTCCGAGAGAAAACCACGTAGTTGTTTCCGGAATCGGATGCTCTTCTCGAACACCATATTACGTGAGCACTTATGCCTTTCACGGCATACACGGTCGCGCCGCCGCTATTAGTTCGGGTATTAAAACAGCAAATCCGAAACTGTGCGTTTGGACAGTTACCGGAGACGGCGATGCGCTGGCTATCGGTGGAAACCACTTTATCCATTTAGTACGCCGTAATCTCGACATCAATCTCATATTACTGAACAACCAAATCTACGGATTAACCAAAGGACAATATTCGCCTACATCGCGTGAAGGACAGGTTACCAAAACATCGCCTTATGGAACCATCGAACCTCCTTTCTCTCCCGGAGAATTGGTTCTTGGGTCACATGGTAAATTTTTCGCCCGTGCTTTGGATACCAACGTCAAACTACAAACAGAGATATTTGTAGAATCCGCACAGTTTAAAGGCGCTGCCGTAGTAGAAATACTGCAAAACTGTGTTATCTTCAATGACGGCGCATACGACATCCTAACCGATAAAGACTATCGCGACGACCGTCAAATATTTTTGAAACACGGTGAAAAAATGCTTTTCGGTAAAGATAACAGCAAAGGTATTGTATTAGATGGTTTTCAACTGAAAGTGGTTACAATAGGCGAAGACGGTTATACCTTAGACGATGTTTTGACCCATGATGCTAAAACTGAAAATCCATTTATCCACATGATGTTAGTCGGAATGAATTATCCGACCCATCCTGTTGCCTTCGGAGTCATTCGCTCCGTTGAAAGCAGCACCTACGAAGCCAAATTGGAACAACAAATTGCCGAAGTATCAGCAAACAGCAAAATCCACACGCTCGACGAACTGATGAACAGCGGTGATACCTGGATGGTGGAATAATATCCTCTACAACGGTTCTTCGGCGAAGGGGTCTATTGTTTCGTCAACTTTTTCTTCTCCGATGAGTTCTTGTGCTATTCCGATTTTTAGCGGATTTTCGTACATCATGTCGTATGCTTTTCGGTTGCGATAGATATCACATGCCAAAAACAGGGCATCCATCATGGATGTTGGTGATGCTTCGCCTTTTCCTGCAATGTCGTAGGCAGTTCCGTGGGTAGGAGCGGTGCGGACAACAGGTAATCCGGCAGTGAAATTGACGCCTTCACTTTCCGACAATGTTTTAAACGGAGTTAATCCCTGGTCGTGATACATCGCTAAAACGCCATCGAAATAATATTGTTTTCCCGTTCCGAAAAAACTGTCGGCAGAATAGGGTCCATAAACCAAAATCCCTTGTTCAACACATTCACTAACAGCCGGTTCTATGATGGTTTTTTCTTCGTTGCCCAAAAAACCGTTATTCCCAACATGAGGATTTAAAGAAAGAACAGCTATTTTAGGTTTTACAATTCTAAAATCGCGTTTCAACGATTGATTCATGATTTTAATTTTACGGGAAATCAAATTTTTGTTAAGGTTAGATGAAATTTGACTGACAGGTAAATGGTTGGTTGCTAAACCGATGCGCAAGTTGTCGTGAATCATAAAGGTTAAGCAATCTTCGCTTTTGATGCCGAAATGGTCGGCAAGAAATTCGGTATGTCCCGAAAAGTTGGAATGAGATGTCTGGGTATTATCTTTGTTAACAGGGGCTGTAACGAGTACGTCCAATAAGTTCTTTTTAATATCTTTAACGGCTTGTTCTAATGCCATCACCGCCATTTCGCTTGATATTTGCGAAGGTTTTCCTGATTCAATTTTTATCTCCTGATTGGAAATATTGACAATATTGATGCGTTTTTTGTTTATTTGCGAAGCGTTAGTGATAGAGTTGAAGGTGAAATCTTCTAATGCGAGCCGACGTTGGAAATAGACTGCAACTTTCGCGCTGCCATAAATGACCGGTACTAATAAGTCGGTAATTTCTTTGTTGTTCAGAGATTTCATTATCACTTCATATCCGACGCCGTTGATGTCGCCGTGTGTTATTCCGACAACTACCGGGTCGCGGTTTTCAACAACCGGAGTAGTTATTTCTTCCGAAAATTCAAAATTTTGTTTTTCTGTATTATCTTCCATAATGGTATTTTTATTTTATATTTTTCAAAAAATGATATAACAATTTCACTCCCGTTCCTGTGCTGCCTGCCAATTTCCATCCGTAAGGTTTGTCTAAAAAGGCACAGCCGCCGATGTCTAAGTGAATGAAAGGGTAGTCGGTGAATTTCTCTAAGAATTTTCCGGCTGTAATGGCTCCGCCTTCTGCTCCTCCTATGTTTTTCATGTCGGCAATGTCGGATTTTAATTCATCTGCATACTCGTCCCAAAACGGAAATTCTGCAATGCGTTCATATACTTCGTCGCCAGTCAATTTTAACTGTTCCATCTCTTTATGTGCATTTCCCATCATCACCATTCCATATTTACCGATGGCGCGCTTGGCAGACCCTGTAAGTGTTGCTATGTTGATGATTAGCATCGGATTGAAACGTGCAGCATAACTGATGGCATCGGCGAGAATGAGACGTCCTTCGGCGTCGGTGTTGCATACTTCAACGGTTTTGCCGTTGTGCATGGTGATGATGTCGCTTGGTAATAAGGAGTTGTTACTGAGTTTGTTATCGGTTGCAGGGATGAGGGCAACAACATGAACAGGGAGTTTGTTTTTTGCTGCGGAATAAATGGTTGCTGCTACTGTTGCTGCTCCTGCCATGTCGCATTTCATCTCGTCCATGTAGTTTTCGGTTTTCAGATTGCTGCCTCCGGTGTCGAAGGTTACGCCTTTTCCTACTAAAACGACAGGTTGTGGGTTGAGGGCATTTTTCGGTTTCCATTCGATAACGGTAAATGTGGGTGGTTCATCGGAGCCTTGATTGACAGCCAGTAAGCCTCCCATCTTTAAGGCTTCGATTTTCAGTTGGGAAAGTATCTCTGCCTTTGCGCCGGATTTTTTTGCCATCTCTGCCATCTCTTCGGCAAATTTCGTGGCGGTAAGATAACATGCCGGCTCGTTGACCCAGTTGCGAAGTTGTGTAACGGCAGCATGAAGTATGTTCTGTTCGGTTATTTCGGCTTTTCTAATTTTGACAGATAAGATGTTGATTTGTTGTAGTTTGCATTTTTTATTTTCGGAATCGGAAACATACTTTACAAAACGGTATGTTGAAAATGCCAATCCTTCGGCTGTTGCCAATAAAAGTTCTTCATCTGCATTACCCGCTATTTCTACTGTGTTACATCCTGCGTCATCGAAGAATACCAATGCTTTGGATGCTAAAATTCTACAGTTTTCTTTCTGTTTTGAAATATCTTTCCCTTCTTTTGCTGGACGGATAAATAGTTCCAATGGTTGATTTAATGAGGAAAGCGCTGATATATCCTTTTCATTTTCAAACAAATATTTTTTTATCCAGTTTGATTTTTCAAAAGGAAACAGCAAATCAAGAAATTGTGTTTCCTCTGATAGAACCCACAATTTAGGGCTGTTTTTCGATTCTATTTTTTGTACGTTTAGCATAAAAAAGTTTTATATTCAAATATGATGGCAAAGATACGGTTTTTAGTTTATTGTTTTTTTTGTCGAGTGGCAGTAATCTGTTTTTTTTTTATGTGTAGAGCCAACCATTGCAAATGAAAACATTGTATAAATAGGTTGTCCATAAGACACTTAAAAAACCTAACACAAAAAGTAGAATTTTGTATGTGCGTTTTTGTTTTTGGTCTTTAAACAGGTATAGCGCCATGATGCCGACAAAAATAGAGAATCCTAAATAATAAAATCCGAAACAGAATTTTTTAAACAGAAGAAGTATAAATAAAGATAAAATCGCCAATATCACAAAATATTTTACTCTTTGTGACAGAGGAACGGATAAAAGTTTCTCATGATTTAGAAACAATAGTATAACAAAATAAGGTGAACATATCACAAATCGGGAAAGACCGTGCAAACTGCCGCCTCGAAATAAAAGTACGGAACAATATGCTGATACACAGCAAAATAGAAGAATCAAATTCAAATAGTCTGATTTGTTATTGGATGATAAAGAAAGAAAAGAAGTATTTTGTTTCAAAATATTTAATTGTTTTAAGACGATAAATATCACATAAACAATTATTGGAATCCCTATCATAAACAACGTCGGAATATTGATTGCAAAACTCTCGGTTGACCAATCGCGAAGGTTGGTTAAATCGGGAAAAGAAAATGTATTTTCCCAATATTTTTGGGCTTCTATAAATCTTAAAACCTCTCCTTGTATGAAAGCCATCAAAGCAACTCCCAATAAAACAGGGAGGCTGCCCATGGATAATCGAATGAGCGACTGCCGTATTTTTCGATCTTTTATAAAAAAAATAATTTCAGCACATATTAGAGCAGGAACGACAAATAATAGCGTGTTTCTGGATATTGAAGCCAAAGTCATAGCAATAAGATAAACCCAATATCTGTCTTTCATATATCCCCAAACAGCTATCGAAAACATGATAAAAAAGGTTGCTTCGGTATATGGGATTAAATATATTGCCGTCATGGGAAGCAATAATACCAATAAGACATCTCTCCATTTCTGTTTAAATAGTTGGGCTAATAGGAGTAGCCCGACCATTAACATGAAAAAGTTTAAATAAATAACTCTTGAAGATGATAACCCTGATAGTTTCCAGATGTATGAGAACATAGGAAAAAAGGCATAAAGATATGGGTCATCTGCAGAATATCCTTTTTCTTTTATGGTATGGTAGCCATTAGCGTCCCAATGAAGCGTGTTGTCATCGCTTATTTTTTCGTATGGTATTCTGTCTCGCTCCATAGTACCATCTTCTAAGCGGTGATAGTTTTTGCTTATGATTCCTAATGAGTTGAGATAGATTTTTTCATTTTGAAAAGTGAAAAAAACAATCCAAAACCCAGCGAAAAACAACAAACAAATTGCGATATTCTTTTTCATTTTTTTTCTGTCTTACAAATAATGTCCTCCCTTATTCAAACGCACATCGTTGATGATGTCTCTCAATCGTTTTTCTTCGTCTTTTTTACAGATGAGCAGGATGTTGTCGTTTTCGACTACCACATATCCTTCTAATCCCTGTAAAACGACAAGTTTGTTGTCGGGGGTTTTAACGAGGTTGTTTTCTGAGTCATACGTCAAGATGTTATTTCCTGAAACGAAATTGTTGGTGTCGTTTTTCGGTAAAAAGGCAAAGAGCGAGCCCCATGTTCCTAAATCCGACCATCCGAAGTCCGATTTCAAAACATAGACATTATTTGCCTTTTCCATTACTCCATAGTCAATAGAGATGGAGCGGCATTTAAAATATGCTTGTTGGATGGCTGCATTTTCTTTGGATGTATTATAAGGGATGACTTCGGGTTTAAAGAGGTCGTTTACTTCGGGCAGATGTTCTTTCAAGGCATGGATGATGGATGAAGCCGACCAGATAAAAATTCCTGCGTTCCAGAGGTAATCTCCGCTTTCGAGAAATTGTTGTGCTATTTCAACATTAGGTTTTTCGGTGAAAGTGCTTACTTTTTGAATACGGGTATCTTGCGGATAAGGGTCTGTTTCTCTGAATTTAATATAGCCATAGCCTGTTTCCGGTCGCGATGGCTGGATACCCAGAGTCAGCAGCCATTCCTGTTGCGAAACGGCATCCATGGCAACCTGAAGGGTATTGAGAAAATCGGTTTCATTGATAATGACATGATCCGAAGGTGCGACTAAAAAGACTGCATCGGGATTTTTAGCGGCGATTTTATGGCAGGCGTATGCAATGCAGGGGGCTGTATTGCGTCGTGCCGGCTCGCACAGTATATTTTCTCTTGGAATTTGCGGCAACTGTTTGTAAACCAACGAAAGATATTGTTCATTAATTACTACAAGAATGTTTTCGGGAAGGAAAATACGGGATAATCGTCGGTAGGTATGTTGAATCAGCGTGGAGCCGTCTTCTAAAATGTCAATAAATTGTTTGGGGTGATTCCCTTTGCTGATGGGCCAAAAACGTTCTCCAGCCCCTCCCGCCATGATGACGCAATATTGGTTTTTATTCATTATCAAATATTTCACATTAATTTTTCATAAACACGAAGCCATCTATCCGGAACTTCATTTTTACATGCGGTAAGATAGTCGTTGTAAGAGCATGGCACAAAGCATTGAAACCGATACTTTTCTTTTATTTGTTCCGAACAGGGTATCTCTACCCACCAGCGGTCGCTTTTTTTACTTTTGTGGAAAATCATATCTTCGACAAAGGCATCCGATTTCACTGTGTATTTCAAATAGTTGACTTCGTCAATGGGAAAATCGTTTTTACGTCCGTAAAATCCGTCAATAAAGTACCATATTATTTGCGCCGCAAGATAACATGTTTGCCCGCGAAAATCCAATTCGGGATTGATTTCATAGATTCCGAAAGAGGTCAATTTATCGCTCATTCCTGCATAGCGGGCTATACGGCAAACATCTTCGCCGTAGAATCCGTTGGGCAGGGCGTTTTCGTTGCCCGGAGCATCCGACATCCGAACAGATGAAATATCTATACTCATCATGTCGGCATTTCGAACCATTGGCTCTACTTCTTCCATGTCTGTTTTGACGATGCCCAATCGAAAGGCATCGAAAAGCAGGTTTCTTATTAAACTCAATCCTTGTGGATCTATCAGATAACTTTGATGTCCGATATTGGTCAGGTTAAAGAGAAAATTGGGTTGATGGAGTATGATTTTACTGAGATAGGAACGGTGGTTGTTTTCTTCTTCTGTTTCGCCGATGTCGAAAACAGAATCCACATCCACTATATTGATGATTTTTTCAATATTTTCATAAGCCAAATAGTTGGAATATGCCAAATCGTGACTCCCTCCGATGATAACGGGTATGATTCGGCGATACAGCAACTCTGAAAGCACGGCAGAAAGCGCTGCGTAGGTGTCGGGAAGTTCAAAACCTTTTTTTATGTTTCCTATATCAACAATTCTGATGTTGGGATTGTGAGGAAAAAGTTCGTACAGGTACTTCCGTACTGCGTTGGGGGCTTGGTCGCACTGTTTGTTGTTGAGGGCAGCCCGCGCCTCTTCTACGCCAACAATGGCAATATCTATTTCATCTAAAGAGGGAAATTTCCCTTCTTCCTGATAAATGGTAATAATATCTCCAAAACGTACCCTGTTGTGTGGTTTCCGTAACTCTTCAAAGGTATTTACCGGATTTAAAAAATCAACCCATTCCATTACATCAATTTTAGGTTTATAATGAAAGACAAAGTGTTTGCCAATCAAATATCAAAACGTTGTGTCGGGTAAAAAATTGTCTGTAAGTTGTGTTATAACTGTTTCTTTTGTCAAAACATTGATGCGGCTACTTTTCCCGTTATTGCGGCTTCCGAAGATGCCAAGGTGCGGTTTGGATTCTTTACCTTTGAACATCATTCAATATAAATCCTACTGCAAATTTAGGCTTTTTTAGAAAAAACAAAAACACAGAGAAAAAAATATTTCCTCTGTGTTTAATTAAGTAGTCGTTCCTTAAAAAGAAAATTTCAGGCGGCGCAGTAATGAAAATTTTTCGGAAAAAAGAGGCGGAAAAAATATTGCAAAAATTTTTCTTTCA
>Ga0209628_10004440_pt1 | contig 10140 bp, 9 predicted proteins | sample TergutCu122P4_FD_187285 | JGI IMG/M metagenome (GOLD analysis project Ga0209628, IMG submission 187285) | Cubitermes ugandensis P4 segment gut microbial communities from Kakamega Forest, Kenya - Cu122 P4 (SPAdes) (version 2) | ecosystem: Host-associated > Arthropoda: Insects > Digestive system >... | reverse complement strand
GGGGGGGGGGCTGGACATTAAGCTCAAGGTCACTTCACCGGCCCCTAACCTCGTGTTGCCCGGTGATTCCCGAGTTTATTAACCCAGTTCCCCTACCAGATGAACCGCCGGCCAGAGTAATATGGCTAACGCCTTAGAATTCATCCTTTTACGACCTCTTTCTCCCGAACGTAATCCAGGAAAATATCACAACATAAATGTAAGTAAAAAAAACTTTTAAGCACCGCAGATTTGAAGTATGTGGTAAAAGTCCTAACAAACCCAAACTGCATTCACGAAGAAATTAAGAGAAAACCGAACTTACGGAATGACTGCCACTATGCGGTCCGGAATCTTTGATCTTCCGATTTGCTATCCCGAAATAGTAAGATCAAAATATGCAGAAATACAATTTTGCCCGTTGTTTTATGTATGGTTTGAAATTTGGTCGCTCGCATTAAGGGAAGGACTTGGGCTGACTGCGTTCTAGAATAGGGCGCTGAGGAAGATATTCGGACCTCAGAGGTAGGAAGTAAGAGGAAGGTGGAGAAATTGAGGATCTTCATGATTTGTTCTCCACACCAAAGGTTATGCAGGTGATCAAATCAAGGATAAAGAGATGGATGGGGCCTATGGCACGTGTGGGTGATAGGAGAAATTCATACAGAGTTTCCGTAAGGAAACATGAAGGAAAGTGACCACTTGGAAGACCTCGGCGTAGATGGTAGGATAATATTAAAATCGATGTTAAAGAAATCGGTTGGGAATAGACTGGATTGTTGTGGGAAAAGTTGTGGGCTTTTATAAACGCGGTAATGAACATTCATGTTTCATGAGATGAGAGGAATTCCTTGACTAGCTGCGGAACCATCAGCTTCTTAAGAAGCACGCAGTTGGTAGCATTAGAAACTACAGCAACGATATTAGGTTTACTAAAGAACCGTACGACTGGTAATGGTGTGTCGCATGCCGTGGAATGCGAACGCAGAATGCCCATACACTTGCACAGGGGTGCGGAACTCACATTCCTTATCTTGTTCATCCGTAGAGAATCCAGTGTCGTCTTTCGTGTCACAGTGTTTACGCGAACTGCATGATTGGTACCACTGCTCTTTCGCCTACCGGCACCACATAATGACGACGACACAAGCATCACTTTTCCCACGCCATTTTTCTGTTTACTTTTTCTCACTGCTTCATCGGCTCTATCTTTTTTATGAGGACATTGGCAAGCCGATCTATGAGTCCTGTCATTTAATTCAAACATCTCCTTTTAATTGAAATTTTCGTGTAACAACAAATTATATTTTTCTCCTGTTTGTGCACCACGGCCCGGTGACGCAATGCTGGAGGTGCAAGCGAATCTGTTTTCATTGGTGGTACCTCCCCTTTCGCGTCACTCTGTAACAGCCAATCATAACCGCTGTCTCTGCCCCATTGGTTCATCACGAGCGAGGCACTGCGCAAGGAGACATCAGCGTTAGGCTCTTTTTACGCGTCCTGGGTTCGAGAACTCCTTGATTCCGTGAAATTGGTGCACTTGGATGACGATGTCTTGTGTTACTTAATGAGGCTTTTAGAAGTGCACAGTTATGTAGTGTCGAATAGCCCATATGAAAGGCACGTAATGACGGATATTTATGTTGAATGATAGTATTTGATTCAAGATGTATAGTCTATATATATATATATATATATATATATATATATATATATATTTATATCTTGCCATCTTCAGGGAGGAAAAATGTAAAGAGTGAATACATGAAAGGTTAAATTATTGAAGTTTCAGAAACAGTCGACACATAAAATTACTGTATATACTTACTTACTTTCTTACTAACTTACTCCATGGCGCAGAGTCCTTCTTGAGAAGTTCATCGGTCCTCAGCTAGTCAAGAAATTTTATGGAACCCGAAGGTTCATTACCACATTCACAAATGCCCGCCACCTGAAGCAGCTAGATCCAGTCTATGCCCCCACATCCCTCTTCCTGAAGATCCATCTTAATGCCACCCTCCCATCTACGCCTGGTTCTTCCAAGTGGTCTCCTTCCCTCAGGTTTCCCCACTACAACTCTGTTTATACCTCTCCTCTCCCCATACATAATACATGCCCACCCATCTCGTATTAAGGTGAATAAGGTACATAACTAAATAGAGGAAAACTCTGTAAATGAAATTAGATGCTTGGGCCTAATGCTGGTGGCAGTAAGTAAATAGGACACGCAGACGGACATATAAAAATGAGCAGAGGGTCCGTAACTTGCCTATTATTCGCCACGCTATGATGAAATGGAAGGCATAGATTACAGGAGAGGAAGGTATCAAGGAGCAGTGTTCTATTTTTTACTTTCTATGCAACGCAAGTTCAGAGAAGCTTATGCAATATGTGTGGAGTTGCAACACTGTGTTATGTTTATATATACAGTTTTATTGACAGCAGATGACAAAACACCAAAAAAAACAAACAATGATGAAGTCTTGAACATTCCTTTAATGAAGACTGTAAATCAGAACACAGCACTCAAGGCCGAATAATACGGACTAAAACCCTCATTTTTGCCTGGAAGTATTTTTTTATTGTTTCTAATTTTATTCACTCTAAGACTTGAACTCTTTAACTTAACATTTTTGTCACGTCTCTTTTGGATATAACACGATTCTTTAGATTCAGTTTTTCTCGGCTTGACATATTACTGTCACAATATTTGTGAAGTAGAGATATCACTTATATATATGAATGATGTACAACAACACAATGCCATTTGCACAATAGCATAATTTTCCTTCGGTGTTTTATCAACCCGATGATGGCTTCTTCTATATGAGCCGAAACACGTGGTATTAAGACCATACAACATAATACAAGAATTTGTTTGTAATGGACGGCTGTTACCGTCTTGCTTTGCGATAAAATGTTTCCTCTTCCTTAATGAACGTTAGAAATAAAGAAGTTCTCAATATTCTTTACCAAATGCTGTGTTCTGTTTTAGCCTGTGTATTTTATAAAACAGAAGAACGTTTATTCTTCTGGTAATAATGAATAATACTTTTTTCTTTTTGCAAAAGATGTATAGAGTAATACGGAATATGCAGTGTGTTTGGTTATCATTACAACTTTAATATAAAGGGGTTTAAAACTGGACAATGAAGTCTTCTGGAATGCGATGCGGTGGCGATATGTAACTAGTTACTGGTGTTACAGAGTAATTTGCTGCCTCCAACTATTTAGACAACCCCAAAGATGTAGGCAGCTACCGCGCGCAAAATCAATAACTACCTAAAAATTGACACGTCATCATATTTCAGAAGATTTTAGTGATAACTGAACCTGAAATTGTAATCAGACACATTTAAGTAGTTTATATCTGGCATTCTTAAAGCTGTTAATGAAATTGTTGTCGATCAACAGCTTGAAGAATGCCGGATATTAAACCACTTGAAACCAACGCAGCCATTTGGTTCAACAAGATCTGCAGAAAAAATCAAGTAATACCTCAGTACGTAAATATTAAAATAACAGGTAGCAACCAACAAATAAAAATACATAACTTGCAGCAGTAAGACACGTACTGAATCAAGAAATTTCTGTACACATACAGACAAGAATAGAAAACTGAAATCGTAAATTAAGTTTTTGACATCCTTGTTACCATAAGGTCTACTTCAGTAAGTACAACTTACACATACGAGGTGCTTACAAATGACAGAGTTTTATGGTCTTTATTTGGCACCTGAAAAGCGTGTTAGGGAATAACAAGCAATTGTAACATTACATATTGCGCACAAGCAGTAATGTTACTTTGTACCTCACCGACTAAGAACCCCTTTCACTACAGAAACTCTGTGACACTTTAGTCACCTTCCGCTGCGCTGCGCCACCAGACGCAACAAGTGTGACAGGGATTACCTCACGCCCATTTCTGAACACTAGTTTTTCTTCAAATAGATTGCCATTTAATTTCCAGCTCGACACGCCTATGTTTTAGTTTATAAACTAAGATTCAGGACAGTTCGTGTGGTATTTGCAGGAAGCAAAATTTTGCTTCAAGTACTTTTGTTTTCCGCTGCCAATCATCGCAAATCCAATCCCATCTGTTATCATTTGAGGCCGAAGTAAGAAGCGACTGTCTCAACACGGCTCTACAATTCACTTTAAAATTCCAGCTCCAGGGAGGTATTTACTCACATGAGAGGAGAGTACAGGCAGTTCACATAACCTATAAATATCACCATATTTTTTTATGTGACGTCGTGTGGTCTGGTAGAAACTTGTCTTTGACGTCAGATGACCTTTCAGAAGAAGACCATCTTCTTAAGTACCGCCGTTATAACTTCAAATGTCGCTTAAGTCCTTATCATAAGCTATAGACAGGCTGTACGATAAAGGTAAAATAATGGAGGAGATTAGTTTGACTGATCATATGAAAAATGAAGAAATATTATATAGAGTCAGGGGGGAAAGGAATATCCGGCATACAATGAAATAAAGGAATGCTAACTGCAACTGTTACATCTTGCGCAGGAATGCCTGTAAAATATGTCATTAAAGGAGAGATAAAAGTGACGAGAAGGTCAGAAAGAATATGTAAGCAGCTACTGGATGACCTTAATGAAGCGAGAGGGTACTGGAAATTGAAAGAGGAAGAACTAGCTTGCACTGTGTTCAGAAATGACTTGGGAAGAAGCTACGGAACTGACGTAAAAAACCTACCTGATGATGATGATGATGAGGATGATGACAGTAGTTGTGATGGTGGTAGGGTGTTAGGCCTAAAGGCATGTAGGCCTATTATGGTCAAATAATTCATCACTTCCACTAGACCTCAGAAACCTTATTCTTCCGGTTTTCCTCGTAAATAAACTCTTCTGCACTATTTTGCAGTTGCTAATAACAGCGACATATTGCTGTTCTATCCCAATGCCAAACGAATCTTGCACCATTCAGATGCTTTACTCTTAGTCTCATGCAAAGTTACTTATCCCGCATCGCTGAGTATTTATCTGCAATGATCGATTAAAGCCATCAAAACGTAAATCGCCAATTGTTCCACAACTGTCAGTCAATTTCTGAAACTGTAACATCCTTTGCATACAAAATGGCCCATAGCCTGGGCAGGGTCTTTGGCATAGGACAGTTTTTCCCCCATACGTTTGTCTATGTAGGAATACCTAAAATATATTTTTATTTCCCGATGAACCCCTGCATATGAAGACGGATACAAAACAAAGAGGCAGGTGGTGGCACATTGTGGGTTCCTGCAGTACTGTTAGTTCTCAGAGAAAACTTTCCGCGATATTTCGAGAGATGTTCGGAATTTTCCGCGGCATCACTAAGTTATTATTTATTTTGATATTTTGATGTACGTACCGTGCTAACGTCACAAAACAACACACCACGCAGTTCGAAGCCTACTCGCACTTCATTTCCCACCCTACTAGTGTACAAGAAACACCAACATAAGTCCATCTCATACGAGTATAATACAAATTAACCTCTCTGATTTCACTATATATTAATTACCAACTTGATGCACTGATTATTATTTATTCATAAAATATTATTTTCCTCTACATGTTTCGAGCCTCAAGTGCTCATCTTCAGGAGGATACAACTGTATACATGCAGCATATGGTACTGTCACTCTCTATAAGAGTTCGTGGTGGCCTGTGGGTACACAGCTTGAGTGAGAACTCTCTGATTTCGTTGACATTACATATTTTATATTTTAATATTTTATATTAATTCATTGCAGACTGTCCAGTGCATATGCAGCCACCAAACAGCAACTTCTGCATTTTATTAACATTTCACACATTTTATCACACAACGATCCACTGCTTTTAGTGAGTTATATTTTTAATAATTTTAATACTTTTTTAACTTTATCAAGCACAAATTAAGTCTCCCTGAAGATGATGCGGATGCATCGAAACATGTAGGAGAACTTACAAAATATTATGGATATATGTATGTATATATACACACACACACACACACACACATATATACACATATATATGTTGTGCATTTGTTGGTATGGACAACAAATCATTATTTATTTATGAAATAATTTCTCGTGACACTCCTAACGATGTTCTGCTTATCCATACGGTTTCACGAAACCGTGCTGGGGGAACTTTGGTGTAGAAACTGGTCTACGGACCGGACGGTCGGTGTTCGAATTTCGGAATGGGAAAGATAATTTACCTGTATGTTATCTAGACACTGCAGAACAGTTCTGGGGCCCATCCAGTGTCCTATACAATGGATACCGGTGTTCTTTTCCTGTGAAAAAGCGGCCGGAGCTTGAGGCTGACTACTCATATGTATCTAGTGTACAGGTTACGAGTGGCTAGAGTTATACCTCTGCTTTCTCTGTATGTATTACAACGTGGACAGAGAAAATTTTACCTTTACTTTTACCTTTACCTTTTACTACTAGTCTAAATATTTTACCCACCAAACATTTTTTTCGGCTGTCTGAGACTTTCTATTCCATTTTATTGCCAGCAGAGACTTATCACTTTCTCACACTTGCCCACGTCAACTCTGAAGAAAGAAGCAGAATGTTGCTCCGAATCATCTGTTCCCACATGCCCGATTACAGGTAAGCACCCAGAATTTTTCACTTTGGAGGTGGGGGGGGGCTGACCTTGAGGCTATATAATATATATTTGATTTTAAAATCTTTAAAATTATCATGTCAAAATATAACTGTAATATAACACTGTTTGCAACTGCCTTAATATATGTACATACAAGTATAACTGCATGGTCCATGACTCACTCAAATCACAAGGGCTAATATTCTTGGTTTTCTTTTAATTTCTTGTAAGACAACCTAAGTTTTTTGTATATTCCATATTGCTAATAAGGCTGATTTCGGCTGAAGGGCAAATCGTGTAAAACTTCGGATTTCAATATGTTTACAAAATATGTGTTCTTTTAACTTTTTTTGGGGGGGGGGTGTTGCGTCTCGGCCGTACCCCTTTTCGGTGCGCCCCTGCCAGACTACAACTCCTTTACTTTACCACTGATCTTTGGTAATTAACACAGTTATAATAAATACATTGAAAAATTTACAAATGAAGTAAGACGATGAAATGTGGTGGGGCCCACAGTGTGAAGTTAGATTTCGGATCTGGCCCTCAACCTATTTTGAGTTTGACAGCCCTGTTTTAGACGGTCAACAACTGTCTGTCGACAATGATAGAAGCAGTTTGAAAATTATAAGGAGTTTTAAAGTGGCCGCGCGGTCTAAGTTGTGGGTTTGCGGCCGTTCGCTTCCTGGGATTGTGGGTTCGAATCTGGCCGGGGACATGGATGTCTATCTGTTGTCAGTGTTGTGTTTCGTCAGATAGAGGTCTGTGCGACGGGCCGATCTCCCGTACAGAAGAGTCCTACCGAGTGTGAACGTTGGATCTAATATAGGAAGCCTGGTCCCACTAGGGCTGCCGAACAATGAGAAAAACTTTGTTTTAATCAATATTACGACACATCACAGTGCTGTCCTTAAGTATTGCTGACGGTACACAACGAATGACCTGCAGTACGTAGTGGAGGGCAAGCACAGGTCTTGGCACTTGCTGCTGACTAACATGTCAGATGCGATGCCAATCGATACGGCCTGGTGACCTTTCTTGTACACCAGAAAGTTGCCTCTTACCTCTCATGTCTCTCTTGAATGGCATTCCGTCTTTTTCTTCGAGCACTTGCTCCATGTTATTGCTACTTGAGATCTGCGCTCTTCTGGGATATTACGCACCTTATAGTGGCAATTCTTTTTCGACACTTCGAAACAACCTATCGGTCCCATGTGAAAGGACAAGAAATCCTAGAAGAAATCTATTGCCACTTCTTCATTTAGGTTTATTTTCTCTTTTTCCCCTTCGACCAAGTTTGAAGGAAAAATTTCAACGGATAAAACAAGTAGTGGACGCAAAGAGAGGGCCTAGACCTGTTACATATTTTTAGTAGTCCTCAGATTGGTAATTCGGCATCGCATCTTACCGACTGGGCCGCTCTGGGGCTCAGACGTGAGGGTAGATTCGAAGCCTGACGCTAACACCATCTCAATATGCTGTCGTCAGTGAAAGAGTAGAGATGTGCCCCCACAAAGAAACCACCACTCGTGGTAGGCTTTAGAGAGAAGACTGCAGTAGAATTTGGTTTCACAACTCGAGACAGAGGCCATCACTGTGTCTTGCTTATTCAACTTCATTCTCTTGGCCTTCGAAAGGTAAAAATCCTGTAAGCTGTGAAGACAGTTAAGCTAAAATTAATATTTTTGAAATCCCTCTCCATTTCAGCACTCACACTAATCTTCATTTTCACTTTTTTTCTCGTTCAACAACCTCTCCTTGAGCTGGGATAGCTCAGTCATTCCAGTAACTACATTACAGAATGGACGAAAGCCGTCGGCAGGAAATAGTGCCATCTCTAAAACGGCCAGACCAATACTTTGCTCCATGCAGCCTCCTATCCAAGGGCTAACGTGACAGTCTCCGGAGATAAGGCGGTACGGGCGTGAAGCTAATCGTTTACCTCAATCTAGTATCGAAGTTAAGAATGGGTGGAGATATATCTCCACTTCCCCACATGTTTTCATGACGTGGAGCTGAATTAAACAAAGAGACAAATTAACTCTCTACAAAGTGATGTTCGGGCCTGTATCTTAATGGGCGATCCCGCGTAGGTTTGGCTAAACTCCATTAATATTGATCGATATAATTACTGCGATCAGTTTGGCAAGCTATGCGAACATATTCGGAACAAATCTGTGAACGACAGGAGACCGAAGTTCATCGTTCGTCTTCTCAGGAAATCAGTGACGTTTAGTTTGGCTCAGGCAATTTCTTAGGCGCCTTTCGCAATTTTGCAGAAAGCGACTATTACCTTCTTCATGTCTGTCTGTCCGTCTGTCCGCATGGAACAACTCGGCTCCCAAAGGACAGATGTTGATGAAATTTGAGCATTTTTCGAAAATCTGTCGAGAAAATTCAAGTTTCATTAAAATCTGACAAGAATAACGGGTATTTTACATGAAGACCTGCGTAAGTTTATGATCATATCGCGCTCAGTTCTTCTTAGAATTAGAAATATTTCAGACGAGAGTTATAAGGTAAGTCAAAAAAAAAATTGAGTTCAATAATGTTTTTTTTCTTCGAAAACCGCGCAGTTGATGAGGTAATGTGGAAAAATACTGTAGATCCGGGCAGGCCACAGGTGACAATATGGCGCATGCGCATTTCATGCTGGATAACTAAGGCTACAAACACACACTCAGAATATGTAATACTTATTGCTTTCCACTGCAACGATGGTTGCACGAACGCATCTCCCTGTCACGTTACACATTCGTAAATTTCGTGTCTTTTTCGAAAGTTTATCTAGAAGATTAAAACGTCATTAAAATCTGACAAGAATAACGGGCAGTTTACATGAGGGGCTATGTACATTTATGACAATATCTGGTTGAATTCTTCTTCGAATGAGAAACATTTCAGACAAAAAATTTGTAGAGAAAATTGCAACACAAATTCTGTATCCCCCCCGAAAATGAATCGTGCTCTTTTTTTAGATATTGTGAAAAAATATGGTAAAGATAGACAGAACACAGATGGCAACATAATGCTACGCATAAAAGATTGGCATGCCGCATCACGAAGGCAAGAATACACACATACACGCACTCATATAATTTAATATTAATTGCTTTTCACGGGATCAGTTGTAACGCGAACGAAACTCAATGTACGTTATAGGTACACTGCGTGTATTGTTAACCCTTAAATTCAAAACTAATTTTGCCTGTAGTTTTTTTTAAAATGTTGTTTTTGTCACCTTTATTAAAATACTTGACATATATAATTAACAAACACCAACCCATGCACTTCACATTCAACAATATATTAGTCTAGAATGCTGATTTCAATGTTAAAATACATAAAAATACATAACAGTACTTCGACATGTTTCGATCTTAACAGATCATCATCAGGGAGTAGGTCTGTACCTCGTTAAATTTACTGAATTATTTAAAACACTGAATTTAAAATCCTGAAGTTCAATCCCGGTATTGCGGCAGCAATACATGTAGCAGGTGTACGTGGTGACCCGTGTGGTGCTGTGCAACGCACAGCACCACACGGGTCA
>Ga0209628_10004439_pt1 | contig 10142 bp, 8 predicted proteins | sample TergutCu122P4_FD_187285 | JGI IMG/M metagenome (GOLD analysis project Ga0209628, IMG submission 187285) | Cubitermes ugandensis P4 segment gut microbial communities from Kakamega Forest, Kenya - Cu122 P4 (SPAdes) (version 2) | ecosystem: Host-associated > Arthropoda: Insects > Digestive system >... | reverse complement strand
ATTCTTTGGGTGTCGGAAAAATTAACCACGTCGTCGGAAAAGGAGTAGATATAGTTGAGAACGTTGTACACTCCGCTCATGGCAAAGAATCGCCAATCAATGTAGAAAAAATAATTCCAACAGTGGTGGAACATATTCCAACGGTAATTTCGGGGGAGGAAAAAATAACCGACGTTTTAATCGAAACAGTGCAGGAAGTAATCCCTGAATCAAATGAGGTAATTGAACATTTTACAGAAACAACACCGGATGTTCTTTCCGATAATCAGATGCCGATTGAACATTCCGATAATCAGTTGTCGGTCGAGTATTCCGATAATCTTTTTTTATAAGGCATTATGGCAAAGAAAACGTATTTATGTCCTTCGTGTAAGAAAGCGCTCGCTTTTGAAAAGACGAGCGATGAGCAAATGATTGTTTGCCCTGTGTGTCAGTTTCAAGGACAAGGCTCCCAATTTTCAGAAATAGTTTACAGGAAAATCTATTGTCCGTCCTGCAAAACAGGCTTACAGGTCAGTTCTTTACATCAAGGAGTTGTAAAATGTCCTCAGTGCGGTTTCTCGGACGATGTTGCACGCTACCCCACAACGCCTCCCTTGTCATCCGCTTCGCAACAACCCGAACTGCAAGGTGAAGCGACAGTTTTACCTGATTCGTTAAAAAAAACGGACAGACAACAAAATTTGGGATGCCTTGTTTTGATAGAAGGCGATTGCCGTCCTGCCCGCATTGTATTGAAAGCAGGAAAAAACACACTTGGGCGCAAGTCGCAGTCGAGCAGCAGCAGTATTCAGTTGGAAACCAACGATGGATATATGAGCAAAAACCATGCTTTGATTGAAGTAGCAACCAAAACAAACGGCTCTTTGGAATATCTTTTGTCAGACAATGGTAGTTCAAATGGTACATTCCACAATGAAGAACGCATAGAAAGCGGCGATGTAATGTTACTTAAACAAGGAGATACGGTTCGTCTAGGACATACAACTTATCGTTTTACTTTTGAAGATTAATTATTATGATACAAATTAAACAAACAATTGCTCTCAATGAATTGGGCAAACGCGCCAACCAGCAAGACAATATCTATCCCGCCAAAGGAAAAGCCGGTAACAATGACCGCTTTTTCCTTGTTTGCGATGGTATGGGCGGACATCTGAACGGAGAAATAGCAAGCCAATCCGTCTGCCAAAGTTTTGCCGCATTTTTGCAAACCGTCCCGCCCGAAAAATTCGACAAAACGGTTTTTGAACAGACATTGCGGTTTTCATACAAAGAATTGGACAAAAGGGAAAACGAAAATCCGAGTGGAAATAATATGGGCACAACGCTGACTTTCATCTATTTCACTCCGGAAACAGCTTTCATGGCGCACATTGGCGACAGTCGTATTTACCATATCCGCAAAGAAAACGGACAAGCAATGATTCTTTATCAATCACAAGACCATTCTTATGTCAACGATTTGGTCAGGGCCGGAATTATCTCTCCTGAGGAAGCGCGAATACATCCGAAACGGAACATAATTACACGCGCCATGCAACCTTACGATGAAAGATATGAAGCATCCATATATGAAACAAAAAATCTGATTCCCGGCGACCTGTTTTTCCTTTGTTCCGATGGAATATTGGAACAAATAGACAATGCAAGGCTCTGTAACATTCTTGAACAAAATACGGATGTGGAAACCATGATGGCTCAAATAAAACAAATTTGCAGCGATTGGAGCAGCGATAATTTTTCCGCTTATTTGATTGAAATATAATTATGACTTACGAAGAATTTATAATCCGTTACGAAATATGATATTCACGCCGATATGTATTTGCCCGCAATGTAAACAGGAAATGCTTATCGCAGGAACTCAATGCCCTTTTTGCCAATTTTCTTTCACAAGAGAAATGGTCGACCGCTTTGTTTTCTCCTGCCTCAAATGCCGTTCCCCGAAAATAAAAATAAAATTGGCAAATGACACCGGAGGCGGTTTTGATATAACGGTTCAAAAATCCTACTATTCGGCTATTCTCAGAATAGTAGAGAGTGCCATCGGCATCGGTCGGAGTGTCTCTTTTGAATGTTGCGATTGCGGGAACGAGTTCAACAATACTTCATTCTTACTGCAAGAACAAGCTCCGGAAGAACCCCGGAAAACACCCCGAAACAGGGAAAAAATCGAAACAACCGATGCATACGGGAACCGTGTAGAAATAATCCATTACGAAGACGGCTCAACAAAAAAAACTACTTTCCCCGATTCCGGCGCTTTCGGATATTTCGAGTTTTTGGGCGATACTTACAGCAAAAGCATTTTACGCGCTTGCGAAGATGTAAAGGTGTATTACCGCGACAATAAGATGGAGAGGGTACTGAAATGCGACCGCTACGGACGGCTCTTGCTTTACTTTTATGATGATTGGGGAATGGACGACCGTATCGACGAACTTTGGAAAGTAGTGACAGATGAAGCCGAAGCAGACGAATTTGTCAACGTTTATCGCCTCGACCGCTTGCTCGAACCGTATATCGCCGGAGACGGCGGCAATTGGATGGCGGCGCACGAGTGGATTTGAAAAATGAAAATTATTTGTTGATAATGCAAAAAACAATTATTACATCACTGCTTCTATTTTTCTGTGTTTCAATGCAGGCGCAAAACACGGAAAAAGAAATGCCAGAATATCTCGAAGGTATGAAATCTTTGGATGACAAAGATTATACTGCGGCAGAAATTTGGTTTTCAAAAGCTGCCAATAAGGGAAATTCGCAAGCGATGTTTGAACTCTATAATTTGTATTATACCTGCAACAGAGCCAAAGGCAACAAATTTCTTTGGAAAGCCGCCAAAAAGGAGAATATAGATGCTATGTTACTTTTGGGCTGGATGTATTATATGAAGGACTGCAATTTCAAGCAATCTCTTAAATGGTACGCCAAAGCCGCTAACAAGGGCAGCATCGAAGCGATGCTCGAAATAGGTAATTATTTATATAACTCGGTATTGCCTCCGCTTCGCAAATATAAAAATCTCGCCAAAGCCCGTGAGTGGTATGAGAAAGCCGCTGAAATGGGTAGCTCTGAAGCAAAAGCACGATTGGATGAATTAAAAAAATAATAATATGACTTACGAAGAATTTAAAACCCGTTACGAGTACAACCCCGCCACCGATAAACTCGGCGAGGGCGGTTTTGGAAGCGTTTTCAAAGTATATGACACTTATCGCGACAGGCAGGTAGCCTTGAAAATCGCCAAAGTTTTACCTGATTTTGAATCGGTCAGACTGAAAAAAGAGGTGGAAATGGTAAATGCGCTTCCTGTCCATCCTAATATCGCATATTACGAGGAGTGTTACACTTTCTCCTCTTTCGATGGAGAATACGACTTTGCCATTCTGCAATTCTACAGGGAAGGTAACCTGATGCAATTGATACGCGGTAAAGACGTAGCATACCACCTCTCTACCGACCAAAAAAACGCTATTCTCACGCAAATCCTGCAAGGATTGGATTTTTTGCACCAAAACGGAATCATCCACCGCGACCTGAAACCTCAGAATATTTTGATGGTAAAACGTCAGGATGGCACATTTATCCCAAAAATTACCGATTTCGGTATCAGTAAAAAATTGGATGCAAACCGCAGCGCATTGTTCAGCAACTCTTTAGCAGGAGCAGGAACCCTTTCTTACTCTTCGCCCGAACAACTCGGCGAACGCGAAATACGCAAAAACACCGACCTGTGGAGTTTCGGCATCATTGCCTTTCAAATGCTGACAGGGAAGCTACCATTCACTACCGGCAACCACGCCACTACCAGCGAAGCAGGACGTATAGAATTGTTCTCGCAAATCAATCGGGGCGAACTGCCCGCCGAAATCAATTCGCTTCCCGAACGATGGCAAACGCTTATCCGTCAATGCCTGATTACAGACTCGGAAAAACGCTTACGTAACTGCAAAGAAGCCCTTGATATTTTGAACGGGAAAATCCCTGCCGCCCCTGAAGCTCCTCAAATTCCTCAGATTCCCGATGAGAAAACCATCATAGAAGGAGTAAAAACAGAAGATAAAACACTGATAGAACAGCCTAAACCAGTAACTCCTCCCAAAGAAGAGAGGAAACCGAAAGCAAAACCCGACAAAGAACCGAAAAAAGAAAAAGAGGAAAAACCGGTAAAAAAATTCCCCTTAAAACCGGTTATAGGAGTTACTGCAGGCGTCATTGTCGCTCTTTTGGCTTGGTGGTTGATTACAGGGCAAAAGCCAAATCTCGACAAAAATACGGATGTCGCTCTTCAAAGCGACACTTTGCCCGTTCCGCAACAGACCGAAACAGCTCTGAAAAAACAGGATTCCATACAAGTTACTGTTCAAACAACTGTCAAAGCTGAGAACGAGTGGGAAAAAGAATATGAAACTCTGATGACTCAAGCCGGTAAATATTGCAAAGACAGAGAGATTAATTTGGCGAAAGAGAAGTTTCAACAAGCGCAACAACTCGCCAAAACTAACGCTAATAAACAAAAAACAGATGCCGCATCGAAAGGATATAACGCTTGCACCTCTTTTCTTCAAGGCGAAGAACACTTTAAGTCAGGTAAAAAACACCTCGACACCATGGATTTTGGAAAAGCAAGCACATATTTTGAAAATGCAATAGATGCTTTTTCAAAAGCAAAAAATTCAGGCTTTTTCCCTTATTCTTATATTGATGAATTGATATATCGCTGCAAAGACGCTGAAGATGCGTCAAGGGCAACGCCTGTAAGAGATAAAACGCCTCAACAAACCCCTCAACCGGAATCCAATAATACCTCGCTATTGGCTAAATACGATATGGACGGTCAAATACCTTTTGGCTCTTTCAAAATCGTACAACGCAATTCGGATAAAAAATGGGGTATCATTGACAGTAACGGCAACGAAAAATGCGCCTTTATCTATGACCAAACGTTTCCTCTCCTGAAAAACGGACATATCGCGCTTAAAAGCAAAGGACAGGGTTGGGACGTTTATAACTCTTCTGCCGTCAGGGTAGAAACAAATATTGAATTTTTGGATAATTACAAATAATTAAAAATTTAAGGATATGAAAAAAACAGTTTTATCGCTTATTACCGTAATAATTTGTGCAGGTATCTATGCACAATCGTATGAGCAAAAGGGAGATAACTATCTTGAACAGGAAAATTTCAGCGCAGCGGCAAATATGTATGCCCAATGTTTGGATAGCAATGAAAATTGCGTGTTTAAACTTTTCTACTTAATTTATTTGGATAAAATAGACCCTGTGTTTAGCGACCAGTTGTTTGAATTAGTCAAACCGCTTGCCGAAAAAGGAGATGCAGAAGCGCAGGGTTGTTTAAGTTATATGTACGATTCTGGGCGCGGCGTTGCTCAGAATAAAACCGAAGCGGCAAAGTGGTTTCGCAAAGCAGCGGAAGCCGGTTATGCCATGGCGCAAAATAATTTAGGCGCAAAATACGTGACTGAAAAAAATTATGAAGAAGCTCTAAAATGGTATCGCAAGGCAGCGGAAGCCGGTTATGGAGTGGCACAAAATAATTTGGGTAGCATGTATAAAAACGGGGAAGGTGTATCAAAAGATTATACGCAGGCATTGTACTGGTATCGCAAGGCGGCAGCGGAAGGACATGGTATTACGCCCGGCGCCAGAACTTTCAAGGGCGTCATGGTTCTGTATAAGGAAAGAATACAGGAAGAAGAAGCAAAGGGACAAGTCAATCTTGGCGCTATGTATTTAAATGGTTATGGTGTGGAAAAAGATTATACCGAAGCCTTACGTTGGTATCGCAAGGCAGCGGAACAGGAATATGCTGATGCACAATTTTGTATTGGAGATATGTACCGTTTCGGACTTATCGAAGGAGGGCGCGGTTTTAAAGATGCTGCTATATGGTTCAAAAAAGCGTCAGACAATGGACATTCGGAAGCAACATGGTTACTTGGTAATTTTTATTATAACGGCGCCGGTGTAAATAAGGATTATTCCGAAGCAGTCCGGTTGTATCGCAAAGCCGCAGAAAAAGGACATAGCGGCGCTCTGAACAGTTTAGGTGTCTGTTATCTCAACGGTAACGGTGTAGAAAAAAATTATGATGAAGCGTTGCGCTACTACCGTAAAGCCGCAGAAAAAGGAAATAACCTGGCACAGAACAATGTAGGTAATATGTATTATAAGGGCAATGGTGTAACTCAAGATTATGAAGAAGCAGTAAAATGGTTTTTAAAAGCCGCAGAACAGGAACATTCCGATGCACTGTTTCGTCTGGGTTATATGTATTTTAACGGACAAGGGGTAAAACAAGACTTTGAGGAAGCATTAAAATGGTATAAAAAAGCAGCAGGTGCAGGAAATATTTCGGCAATGAATAACATTGGTTGGGCGTATCAAAACGGCAATGGTGTGGAAAAAGACTATGATGAAGCAATGCGCTGGTATCTCAAAGGCGCAGAAAAGGGAGATCATTACGCAATGAATAATATCGGAAATATGTATAAAGATGGTCTGGGCGTAAATAAAAATAAAAATGAAGCTATAAAATGGTATGAACGTGCAGCAGCAAAAGGAAATGAATATGCAAAAAAATCTTTGGAAGACTTGAAAAAATAATTCAAGAAACTAAATATCCATTTTGTTGATTCGCTCTTGATGTCGTCCACCTTCAAATGGAGTTTCAAGAAAAGCATCAATACAAATTTTTGTCTCGTTTTCCGCAATATATCTTCCGGGAAGCACCAAAATATTGGCATCATTATGAGCGCGTGCCAATTGTGCAATTTCTTCTTCCCAACACAAAGCAGCACGAATCCCTTTATGTTTATTCAAAGTCATCGCGATACCATTTCCGGAGCCGCAAACAGCAATACCCGATTTGATTTCTCCATTTTGAACAGCTATCGCCAATGGATGAGCATAATCGGGATAATCAACGCTTGCGGTTGAATATGTTCCAAAATCTATATAAGCGATTCCCTTTTTTTCTAAAACGGATTTAACAAACTCTTTGATTTGAAATCCTGCATGATCTGATGCTAATCCTACCATATCAATTAAGAATTAAGAATTAAGAGGGGGAAGATATTCTTTTACTTGATGATAGATGTTGATTCCGGTAAAACCGAGTTTTTCGTCTAAGACTTGATATGGCGCTGAAAAACCGAATGATTCTAATCCCCATATCTTTCCGTTGGAGCCAACTAATCCTTGAAGAGTAACAGGAAGTCCTGCGGTTAATCCGAAAACTTTTACTCCGGGAATAATTACTGCATCTTTATATTCCTTACTTTGGGCATTGAATAATCCTTCCGAAGGAATGGAAACTACTCGTACTTTTTCTCCATCTTTCCTCAATAGTTCAGCGCTCTCAATCAAAGTTGAAACCTCTGAACCTGAAGCCAATAATATAACATCCGGATTTCCGTCACAATCAACAATATATCCGCCTTTTGATACTTGTAAGGCATCTTCGTAGCGAAATAATTTAGATGGAAGGTCTTTGATGTTTTGGCGGGACAAAATCAGCCCTGTCGGTGTATTTGTATTTTCGAGAGCCAATTTCCAAGCGATGGTTGTTTCCTGTACGTCTGCCGGACGGAGCACCAACATTGAATTACGTCCTTTGTGATTTTTGAGTTTCTCCATCAAGCGGATTTGAGCTTCCTGCTCAACCGGCTCATGGGTTGGTCCATCTTCACCCACTCTGTACGTATCGTGTGACCAAATGAATTTTACGGCTTGTTCCATCAAGGCAGCCATACGGATAGCGGGTTTCATATAATCGGAAAACACAAAAAAGGTAGCACAAGCCGGAATGACCCCCCCATGAAGAGACATTCCAACAGATAAGCATACCATCGTTAATTCGGCAACACCGGCATGTAAAAAAGCACCGCTGAAATCTCCTTTGGTAAATGCCTTCGTTTTGTTTAGAAAACCTTCCGTCTTATCAGAATTGGCGAGGTCGGCCGATGCAACAATCATATTTTCGACTTTTTCAGCCAAAATACTTAGTACAGTAGCCGAAGCAGCACGGGTAGATTGCCCCGGTTTCTGTTCGATTTTATCCCATTCGATAGCGGGGATTTCTCCGGCAAACCAACTTCTCATTTTTGCTGCCAATCGTGGATTTTCTCTTTCCCAAATTTCTTTTTCTGCATATTTTTTGGCAACAATATTTTTAAGTTCCTGTTCCCTTTTTTCATAAAGCGCTCTTACTTCTGGAAATATCACAAAAGGATTTGCAGGATTACCGCCTAAATTTTCAATTGTTTTTTCAAAAGAAGCACCGGCTTGACTCAACGGCATTCCATGAGTAGCACATTTATTTTCGTAAGAAGAGCCATCGGCAGTTAAAGCACCTTTCCCCATAGTGGTGGTGCCGATTATCAGTGTTGGCTTTTCTTTTTCGGCTTTTGCTTCCGTCAGAGCATTACGGATTTCAACCGCATTATTTCCATTAATTTCAATGACTTTCCATCCCCAAGCTTCATATTTTTTTGCAACATCTTCACAAGTTACAGCAGAGGTTTCTGTGGATAATTGAATACCGTTTGAATCATAGAACATAATCAGATTATCCAAGCCTAAAAAACCCGCAATGCGACCACCTCCTTGTGAAATTTCCTCTTGAATGCCACCATCTGAAATGAAGGTGTATATAGTTTGACCCATTACATTGCCCAAACGAGCTTTCAAAAATTTTGCGGCAATGGCAGCGCCTATGGCATAAACGTGGCCTTGTCCTAATGGGCCGGAAGTATTCTCAATCCCGCGTATCACATCAACTTCCGGATGGCCGGGAGTGGGGCTTCCCCATTGGCGGAACTGCATCAATTCATCAATACTGTATTTCCCTATAAGAGCCAAGACCGAATAAAGCATGGGAGACATGTGGCCGGGGTCGAGAAAAAAACGATCACGGCCTTCCCATTTCGGATTATCCGGATCGTAAATCATAAATTCGCTATACAACACATTGATAAAGTCGGCGCCGCCCATCGCTCCTCCGGGATGTCCGGATTTTGCTTTTTCAACCATAGATGCGGCAAGAATACGAATATTGTCGGCCGCTTTATTCATAATGTTAAAGTCGTTCATAAAGATTATTTAGAATTACTTTTGTCTTTGCGGAGACAAAGGTAAAAAAATAATTTAGGGTAAGCAAAAATCACTGTGTAGGCACACATAAATATTTTGTTTGGCTCACGCAAACGCAAATGTGTATATTTAAAATAATTCAAAATAAATTTTGTCAAGCTGTGTGCAAATCCAATTAAAAAAGCGTTTACTTTTTTGTTCGTAAACGCTTGATTCTCAGTCTGTGACTCCGGAGGGATTCAAACCCCCAACCTTCTGATCCGTAGTCAGATGCTCTATTCAGTTGAGCTACGGAGCCGTTTTCAATTTGCGAGCGCAAAGATAAGCTAATTTTTTTATACGATGCAATTTTTTTGCATTTTATTGAGTAAATTTAGGATTAAAGATTACATATCCAATATTAATTCCAAAATTCCAATTTTTAGCAGGGAAGCTGTAGTAATTTCCATAAAGGCTTACGGATAAAAATGGTAGCCTACCGATTAGTGAAACTTCTCCCAAATAGGCAATATTAGAAAATAATTCTCCATAATGCGGTTGATAATTATTTCTTTTTATGGGATGTATGGGGGCAAACACATCAAAATCACCCCGTAAATGAATAATTTTATTTATTTTTAAAATAGGAGCGACCCCGGCTGCGATATATTGGTTTGCTCTGAATGCCTCGTTAAATGCCAGCTTACTGTGAGGAGTCGGTGTAAAAGCCGGTGCCTGCATGATGCTTGCGGTGTAATTACTATGCAATTTTTTACTTGAAATGACGGATTCGAATATATAACCGGCATTAAAACGGTCGTTTAATTTGAAATAATTGTTGAATCGTCCGAATAGTTGTACCCACGATTGACCTTTTGCGGCTTCATCCGGAATAGGACTGAATTTGCTTCCTGATTCATATTTTTCGTTTCCCGAAATAAATTGAAAAAGAACATAATAGTCTTTACCTGTTGTTGGAAATTGCTTGGCATCGAAAGTGTTTTTTTCAATGGATGCTCCTAAGGAAAATAAATTGTAATTAC
>Ga0209628_10004438_pt1 | contig 10143 bp, 10 predicted proteins | sample TergutCu122P4_FD_187285 | JGI IMG/M metagenome (GOLD analysis project Ga0209628, IMG submission 187285) | Cubitermes ugandensis P4 segment gut microbial communities from Kakamega Forest, Kenya - Cu122 P4 (SPAdes) (version 2) | ecosystem: Host-associated > Arthropoda: Insects > Digestive system... | reverse complement strand
CAATCATACGTGGTATGGCTTGTCTTACGATAATTTTGCATAGTATACCATTTTTACTCGGCAAAATTACGAAATATACTAAAGTCTTCGCCTAAAGGCGAGGGATTTACCCCCAGATGGTGACATTAATACGGGATAAACAGAATATTACACAACAGGAAATGGCTGATTTTCTCGGCATTGATTGCAGAACATATAAGAGGTGGGAAAATGGCGAGACAAAGGTAGATAGTGATTTGCTTCCCAAAATAGCAAAGTTTCTAAACGTAGAGATAGGCGAATTGTATAAGGAAAAACCGGGAGATATAGTTATTAACCAAACCAATCATAATTCAGATAATAAAAAGGGGTCAATAAATAATGGTATTGTTATTATATTACCCGATAAAGAGGCAGCAAATCAAATTTTTGAGATTTTAAAGAAAGAGGTTGAGAAGCAGTAGAAAAAATTGTATGTAACTGAACAACACCAACTGCGCTATCAAAATCAGCGTTACAAAGCCCAGATTCTGGTTGCTGATACCATAGTCCACAATACTTTGCGTCAAAAACGGAAATATAAGTTGCAGCAGCGAACCCAAAATCAACCCCAAAAACAACTGCACGATATACCGCTTATACGGTTTTAGGTAGCGAAAGATAAAAGAAAATTTGGCTCTGTTTGACTTTTCGTCTTCCTGTTCGTAGAATGCCGGCGTTGGCTCTAACAATAGGGCGATACCTTCATCCTCGCCGTCTTTTTTAGTACTTAGCCAATGATTGCAAAATTCGGCGGGGGTGAACTGGATGAGACCGTGGGCGGGGTCGGCTACGCGCACAAATCCGCCCTTTTTGACCCCCTCCCAGCCTCCCCCACAAGGGGAGGAGTTGGTGGAATGGATTCCCCCACAAGGGGAGGAGTTGGTTGCACACTTCCTTTGCGCTACTCCCCTCTTGCGGAGGGGACGGGGGAGGCTGTATACCACCACAAAATGCTCCTGCCTCCAATGAACGATACATGGTAATGGTACTTCTTTTGCTAATTTATTAAAACTAAGACGAACACCCATTGTTTTAAGTCCTAATTTTTCCGCCGCATCGCTGATGCCCAGCATACTGACACCGCTACGGGTAGCGGAACACATATCACGTAGTTTTTGGATGGTGTAGGTCTTGCCGTGATATTTGGCTACCATTGCTAAACAAGCAGCGCCGCAATCCATTTTATCAGGTTGATGGAGGTGGGGGAAGGATTTCACTTTGACATAATTTTTTGAAAAATGGTTTATGTATTAGGATGAAGAAAATACCTCTCTCAATTTTTCCTGATTTATAGGATATTTGTATTCTAAAACCTGTAATTTTTTAACCAATGACAATACGTCAAAATATTTACATTGGCTTAAAATACGACATTCTGAACAGTTAAAACATGTAGTAAATTCATGATTCTCAAGCAAACTTTTTCTGTCTAATCCACTCAAAACTTCTTCAACAGTTTCAGTAGGATAGATTTGTGATAAATTTGTTTTTATGATTTCATCAGACAAGAATTGGTATTTATATTTTAGAGTATCTTTTAAACATGCAAAATATAAATTATCCAACTTATCTAAGTTATTGAGTATGTATTTATCCAAATATTTAATGGAATTTTCGTAATCATCGCATAGAAGAAATAATAGGCTCATAAAATATTCAGTTGAATATTTGTACGCTATATTTAACGTATATCTTTGAAAATCAAATGACGATAACATTTTGTTATTTTCAAGAAATTCTTGGAGGGATAGTGAAAACTCTTTTATTTCGTTCTTTGTAGCATTTGGAATATTCCAAAAAGTATGAATTTTATTTAAAAGTAAAAAAGTATATTCTAATGGAGTTTTACTTATTGTTGTAAATACTTCGCTCATTCCTTGAATATATACATAATAAGTAGGAAATCTGAGAAATGAAACATCACGTACATATAATGAATAACCAAGTTCTGAAATTAATTTGCATAAATAATTAAGATCATCTTCGTCAGATTTGCTGCATTGAAAATATGATGGATTAAATTCATAACTATATTTGGTTAAGAAAATATGATTTGGAGCATGACCTATTCCATTATATACGTTTGAAAATAAATTTCGCTCTAAGTCATAATCATTTTCATTAAACTGATGAAGATAATTGAAACGTATTTTTTCTCCAAATTGAAACAGTTCGGTAAAACACCTCTCTAACGCAGTAATTGGAGATAAATCTGCTCCTAAATGGAAAGCATACTTCCCTTTTTCGTAATCAATAACTATTATTCCTATCACCGGCAAACCCATTCCCAAAGAACAGTCCTTAATAATAATTTTATATCCCTGTTTTTCAATATTCAATATTGAATGATAAATTTGATGACCTTCAAAAAAATCTAAAGGAATATCAGGTGGGACAATTTTATCTCTGAAAATTCTTGACAAAGAAAATCTTTCAAAAATCTCACTTATCCCATGCAGGATAGCTTCTATTTCAGTATTGCCGGAGCACATCCCATTGCTTCCGGTACAAAGATAAAGCAATTTAATTGGAAGATATGAAATAGTATTACCGCTTGCATTGAAAAAAGGGGCATATATTATTTCATTTGGGATAACTTCAGAAATTTTTCCCCCTTTATAAAGATTTTCAATGAAATAACGCTCTTCAATATTCAAATCTTCATATAATTTAATCTTTTCATCTGCACTATGATAATAATCCAATTCAAGCTCTCTTTCCGTAATGAATTTAGTAAAAACAGGGTCAATATTATTTGAAGAAATGTATTTTTTGTGAGCATATTTAAAGTGGTCAAAAACAAATAATCTTCTATTTTGAATATGTTCCATAAATTCTGCATAAGCGCTTGCGATGGAATATCTTTTTGTAATTCCTTTTCCCCCTGACGCAATATGAAGTGAGGCTAATTCCTCGTTGCATATTTCAATATGGCATGAATGAAAATTAAATTTTGAGTAACTGTTAATTACTTCAACAAACAAATCCACATCATTTAAAATTTCTCGAATTCGTTGAATTGTGTTTTGAGGTAAATCTGCTTTGTATTGTTTTCTTGTTATCATACTTCGTTTTATTATTTTATTAATACTATTTTACAGTGCATAAATTGTGTTTATTCATAACTAAATCATAATTTGAAACAGGTGGGCAAAGCAATTTGTAAATACATTTGTTACATGGTTTTTCCTTAAATTTACTGTTTAACCAAATAGAATCTTCTTTAGAAATTAAATCATAAATCAAATACTCTAAATTTAATGAGTCTATATTACATACAGGAGGTAAATTCATATTTGAATAAACGTTTTCGTGAGCGTCAATGGTAAACTTTCCAAAAAAAGTGGGATTTGATATTTTCTTTGCAACTAATTCAAATAAAGATTCTTTAACGGATAATATATCTTCTTCATTAACAAATACATTCTCTTTAAAAAAATCATAATTATCCCCATTATAATACGGTCTAAAAATACAATTATTCAGTTTGAATCTATTTATTATCATCTCTGCTTCTTCCATTTGGTCATTATTTTCTACAATGAACTCTATCCGAACATTTTTTTGTTCAACTACAGCCTCCCATAACTTAAATTGTGCTTCTTTGAAAGGAAAATCAATTAGAATTATTTTAATGTCATGTTCATTAATTAATGGTAAAATTCGCTGGGAATGTTCTTCAATCCAGTCTTTATAGTGAAAATAATAAAAAATATTAAAGGTGGTTTTATTTAAAAAATTTATAAGGGATTCTATTTGAGAATACCTGAAAATATTACCTCCTATAATATTGATGTTGAGTTTATTTATTTCAATTTTTTCAATTACTTTTTCGATTTTAGATAAAAGCAATTCGCTTGTTGGCGATTCGTATATTGGAAATAAAAACTGTTTAGGTGATTTCAGGTTTTTTAATTGACGTGTAGAGGTAATCTGATTGCCCATTTCATTATTAATATGGAAAGTGATTTCCCGTAAATTTTCCATGATGTACTCATTGTTTCTGAATTGGGCGACGAAATTTTGATTGTTTATTTCAACGCATCGCGTTGTAACAGGTGAAATTTTTAAGCGCTGTTTATCAATGTAGTACCCCAAATTTTTCTCTACAAGTATTTTCAAAAAATCAACTTTGTTTAATTCATCAATCTCAACTTTATTGATGACACAGGCATATTCTTGTTCTTCAAGGTTTCGAGCAAGTTCTGCAATAAAAATATTATCCTTGAAAATCGCACTTTCACCTGAAATTGTATTATAAAATAAGGTATCGTTGTTATACTTACTAATGTACACGAAAGGGTAAACTGTCAAAAAAAGTTCCATAATATTACGTTGTAATTATGTTTTTTATGTATTTATAAGTATGTGGATACTTTTCAATTTGATTTAGGTTATTAAACATGATTTTAATAAAACTTTTTTTATCTATAAAATCTTCGCAAGGCACTCTTGAATATTTAAAAGCACAAATTCCACAAGTAGGTCTGTTGTAACATTTTTTACATAGTTCTTTGAAAACAAATACTTTTTCATTAAAGTATTTCGAGATGGCTTCGGGGTCTATTATCACTCCTTTTTTCTTACTGACTTTGCCCATAGTGTGGCAAACATGAATTCGTTCGCAGGGTAGAATTTTACCATGCACACTTAAATATACTTTACGGTTAAATGGAAAACATGTGCCTGATGGAGTTAACGGAGATTGTCCAATTTTGTAAATCTCCGTGTAGTGATAAAAATAGTGCCTTGCATTTTTTCTCACAAAAGAATAAACATCATAATGTCCTAATTCACTGTCATCTAAACTGTTTAGTTCCTCCTCTGAAAAAAAGTCTTCGGATTCTTTTCTTAAATATTTATCAAAAAAATCCTTTTGCTCAGGAGCAATATCGTCAACAGTTATAGGTCCTGCGGATGTTAATTTGTTGAATCTGTTTTTTATAAAGTGAAAACAATCCGGAATTGAGTTCTTTTTGTGAATGACGGAAATAAAAGAAATGTTCTTGTCGAAATAACTACTATTGAACTCTTTTAGAAGTTCCATATTTAAAATAACATCATCAAAAGAATTTTCCCCATTCTGTTTTACTCTAAAACTGTTATTTTCTTTGTCCCCGTCTAAACTTACCGTAAGACGAAAATCTTTCTCTATTAGATAATCGCGATATTTATTTATCAATAAGCCATTGGTGGTCATCGAATAAGTGAAAAAATCTTTTTTAAAGCCAAAAGATTCACAATACGCAACTATTTGCTTGATAATTTTAATGTTTAATAATGGCTCGCCGCCATAAAAAGAAATGGTTACATGGGATTCCATTTCTTGCTCGTTTTTCTTTTTCCACAATGGAACAAAATAATCTAATAGAATTTTTGCCTTATTAAAATCAAGGTTTTTATGATTTCTTTTGTCGTAACCGGTATAGCAATCGCCATAAGCACAATAAACACATTTAAGATTGCATTGATCCGTTACTTCAAAAACAATGTGATGAGCATTGTTAAAACTGTTTTGAACAATTTTGTCATTAATTCGACCGTAGAATATTTCCTGTTTCCTGGTATCATTAAGAAAATGTGTTTTTATAAAAAGATATTGCCGATAATATAAATCCAACTCCTGGGGCAAATATTCGTCTTTGATTTTTTCCAACATTTCCGTTGATTGAGCGTCATTTGCTAAATAATACGCTACAATTAACGGATGCAAAGAAAATAAAAACTTTCTTTTATTATCGTGGATATAAAAATGATTTGCTGACTGTAATAGCACGATTTAATTTTTTCTAAAATGGATAAAGTGGGACAGATTCGCTCATTTCTTTTTCCGTTTTTTTACCATCAATAATATATGGCTTACATTTGGGTAAGGATTCAATAACTTTTATGGCATCTTCAGCGTAATTGTATCCGTATTCTTTTATGAAAATAGAATCACTACCCTCAGAAACATGTACATTATATATATTACCACAAGTATCTATTGTGAAGTAAACAAATACGTTGGTGGCTATTCCTTTTAAATGTTTAACAAATTCTTCTGACCTTGGTCTTTCTATGGTTGAGAATTTTTTATAAGACCTTTCCCATTCTGCCATATCGTTTGGGTCAAAATTGTAGGGAATAGTATCGTTTAAGTAGGGAACCAATTCCTGTTGCCTTCTTATTTCTCTATATGCGTTTGGAGATAATACAATATAAAATAGTAGTCCTATTAGTGGAGCAATTACCATTGCCGAGTTGAAACCAAAATGCGCAAATATGGAAGGAATAATTGATTGATATTTATGACGGAGATAACTCAGATATAACGCAAATATAAATATTGGAATTAAAGTAATAAAAAACTGTTTTACTGTAATGTTGAACAGAAAACCAAAATGAGAAATTGTAAATAATAAGGCTGTTGTTACAAATATTAGTTTTATAGGAGTTTGTTCTTTACTGTTGTAAAGTTTTTGCCATAAACCTTGTATATATCCTCTAAACAAAAATTCTTCGGTCAAAGGAGCCAAAAAGAGGGCTAAAGGAATAATTATAAACGTTTCGCCAAGTTCTCCCAGAGGGCTCGACGGCACCTCGTTAAATATCAAATAATAAACTACAAAAATAACGAAATTGCATATCAAACTAATTAGTAGCCCCATCGCTATAGATTTCCAAATATTTTTTTTTGTAATTCCTATTCTATTTAATCCCAATACATTACACCATTCTTTTCGATACAGAAACCATGTTGCGCCAACTGCAAATGAAACTATTAGAAAGAGGAAAATTATTCCCGTTAGTTGAAATTTAGCATTGTATGTATTTACCAAGGTACGTCCCCAAAGTAGCGCTAATACTGTAATAATAAATACTACTGTTAAAATTATCGTTCTTCTTCTCATGATAATTAATATTAAAAAATAATTTGCAAATATAATTGAAAATTTGCAATAATTAAAAAAAAACAGAAAATAACAATCAAGTTTTTTTATAATATTTCTGTATTTTTTTATAATAAACTTTCTTTCAAATCAATAATGCAACTGTTATCCCGACTACTACTGTTACTATACCAGTGCTGACAAATCCACCATGCCTTTTTGTATTATACGTAGAATTCACATTATTATCTGAATTCTCGCCAGAGCATGAACAACCACAATTGCATCCAAAGCAAAGAGGACCTTCTTCAGGGTTCTCGCCTCCTTTTAAATGAACCATTTCATCATTCAAAGGTTCGAGATGACTTAAATCTGTTAATTTAATTTTATTCTTCATGTTATTTAATATTTAAGATTAATACTTTCAAATAATTATAAAAGTAAAAGAACAATCCCACCTACAATATAAACTCCCTGGTCAACTCCCCAACTTTCTGTTCCATTATTTCTAGCGCTATTTTTATTGTTGTCTCTTTCAATCTCTGAACTACCACATGCACATTTACATCCCCAACATAAAGGACCTTCTTCGGGATTATCACCCCCTTTTAAATGAGACATTTCTTCTTTCGAAGTTTCAATATGGCTTAAATCTGTTAATTTAATTTTATTCTTCATGTTATTCAATATTTTATTAAAAACTTTATTATCTAATTTTTTTATTATTTACTACTTTCGCAAGTAAAATTTAGCGGTGTCACAAAATATTACATTTTGATTCTACATTTTTTTCAACTCCTTATACCTTTTTTTTCTATTTTAGTTATTTTATATTCACTATTTTCTATAAAGTCACTTTTTTTTTGCTTACAGGCTGGTAAGACCTATGCGATTTTCTTCAATGACTCGTTTCGTATTTTTTTAATTTTTACTACTGAAACTATTTCATTATAACAAGGTGTTCTATACACCAACCCTTTGTAAAAAAGAAAATCCAATTTTTCCTTTAGATTTTCTATTTCGCAGTTCATTTCCTTTTTTAATAAAAGATCCATTAATTCCCTAATTGACACAACTTTGTTGTAACAATAATGTAAAATATAAATTGATACATCGTTATAATCAAATTTGATACTTTCCGTCTTCTCTTTATTAAATTTCTCTAAATATATGATTTTATCACTTTTAAAAATAAATTTGTATTTATATTCATTCTTCTGATAATGATGCTGAATGATCGTGAAATATTCCCATTTAACATCTCTTTGACGTAATACAAACTCAAAAATATCCCATTGCGCATCTTCTTTGATTTTTTTTATTAATGCCTTTTCATGGATTTGTGCATTTGGCTCATAATCTTGTTTCTTGTCAAATCCTGCTTTGTAATACCTGCTTGAAGAATTTATTGCTAATGTACTAAGATTATGAAAAAGTTTACCTTTATTATTGTGTAAAAAAAATCTGAAAAATCTTAAATTTTCAATTGATTCTAATATATCTTCATCTTGTTCTTCCAACAGATTACAGATAACATTAATTCCGGAAGCAATGATTCCAATATCAAAACAATGTTTTATAGCATTCAAATTGCTTGCAAAAGTATTTTTTTTGTCAATTTTTTTCAATAAATTATTACTGGCGCTTTCATATCCGACCTGAACGTTAATAATTCCCGCCTTAAACATTTTTTTTATGATTTCTTCCGATAATCCAAGCGTTATTACTTCAGCGCCAATGATTAGAAAGTTCGGAAATTCCTTTTTTATTTTAATCAGTTTATTTAATAGCAAGTTGAATCTGTCTATGTCTTTACCAATAATATCGTTGTCTAAAAATTCAAAACGAAATACGCCATGTTTGGAAATTGAATGTCTTATTTCTTGCGATATTTTCTCAATACTTTTTTGGCGATATCTGTAGCCTTCATTCAAGTAACAGAAATGACACCTGTTCCAATGACAGCCTCTTGCACCCTCAATAACAATGACTTCATCAAGTTTAATGTTATACTTTTTTAAGTGATTAAAATAATCTTCAAAATCGGGATATATTCCCTCTGAAGATAAGTCAAAAAAAGTGTTCTTTGTATTATCAGATGCTTTGACAGTATCATTATATCTAAAAATAGACCTCTCTATTTTGTGCGCAGAAAAGTTGTTATTCTTTGATAAAAATCGGGTTAATTCTCCTAATGGAGCCTCTCCTTCTCCCCACACTGCTATATCAAATTGTTTAAAATTCTCTAAGAAAGTTTTGGCTTCGTTTGATGAACCAATTCCTCCTATGATTATTGGGATATTCGGCGCTCTTTTTTTTATTTTTTCTGCAATAATAGATGCAACTACCCATTGATACATTTTCATGGAAAAACCAAAATACATTACATTGTTGAAATCAATACTATCCAAATAATCTTCAATGGTCTTGTCTAATTCCTTAGTATATTTTTCAATATGTTCATCAAAAAAATTTCTTTCATTTAACATTATTGGCAGGAATGCTTGCAAAATGGTCTTTACTTCATTGTATAAAGGTTTGTTATTTGTTGTTACTGCTAAATACGCTGCATAAAGTATTGTCGAATTAATCATTCCTTTGATAGATAGGTATTTATTCCAGATAAAATCAGTTTCTAATTTGAATAATATAATATTCCAATAAACTACTTTTACTTTATATTCCTTGTTTTGATTTAGCAAATAGGCTTTTAGGATAGACATAGCAGGAGATGGTGACATATTATCACACGGAGAAACGCAGTTTAGTATAATTTCCTTTTGCATTTTTCGATTATTATATTTATACGCCACAAAAGTCAGCATAATATTTGACAGGGCAAGGACAAAAAGTGTCACAAAAAAACACAAAACTTGTCCTATAATGAAACGATTTTCTGCAAAACATGTCACTTTTTTAGAAATTATTAGAAAATTGGCTATTTTCCTGATTTTAGATCATTGTTATTTTTTTCACAATGGAGTGATTGTGAAATTTGAAATACGCCTTATTTTAACTATAAATATTACATAAGAAATCTGTAATTAAAAAAAATCATGTACATTTGCCGAAGTTTTTTTTTTTATTAAAGTATTCAAATATGAAAGTTGGGAGTAATTTAAGATTAAACTACTTTCGGCTGAAGCCGAAAGATTTATGATCGGCTAAAGCCGACTTAAGTTTGGGCTATAGCAAAATCATCATCTTGCTCTTTATCATCCTGATTATTGATATACTCTATAATAACATC
>Ga0209628_10004437_pt1 | contig 10144 bp, 3 predicted proteins | sample TergutCu122P4_FD_187285 | JGI IMG/M metagenome (GOLD analysis project Ga0209628, IMG submission 187285) | Cubitermes ugandensis P4 segment gut microbial communities from Kakamega Forest, Kenya - Cu122 P4 (SPAdes) (version 2) | ecosystem: Host-associated > Arthropoda: Insects > Digestive system >... | reverse complement strand
CCAAACGTAGTTCCATATATATACGACGTTAGCATTTCTGGCTTTACTAGGAGCTCCATATATATATATATATATATGACATTAGTAGCCTAAGGGTTAATACCGACTTCATTAAAACTGCTCCTTTTACTGTTCCTAGACATTTCACGAGATTCAACTCTTCAACCCTTCAGTATAATTTTCGCGATATATTATTAATCCTTAAATCATGAAGATGTAACACTGAGTGGAGCTGTGGATCAACATTCTTAACCTCGGTGCTGGGTACAGATGGCTCCTAAACTTCACAGCTTTGCCCCTATAACGTCGAGGAGATAGCCTTCTTTACACTACATATGGTGCTGAGTGGAGCCAAGTTCCTATGTGGACGCTGTGGAAAGACAAATTCCCCGCTTCCACGTGACAACACTCACAAGAGACAGACGTCTAGGCCCCAGGCAGGATTTCGCTTATTTCATTGCTGTTATTGTCATTTATTCCAGGTGTGTCGGAAACATGACGTATTTCGTCAAGTTACGCAAATTATGTATGTTTAAATAATAAATAATAATAATAAACGAGGGAGATGTTTGACATTACTGTGTACTTCTATAATGCGCTTGTACGCGCTTGTAACCTCTCTGTCGACTTCTGATATTAATGAGATTTGTACACTCAAGGCGCGGTTTTCTGGGATACGACACCCAATTGTTCTGTATTTTCTTACCGAATTTTGAGGAATTACCTCCTTTAAGCCCAAAATCTTAATTTTGAATAAAGTGTGACATACTGTATACTGATACGATAAACCAACAAATGCAAATCACGTTAATGTTCAATCACATATCATTATTCTTCACCAACATATTTCTGTCACTCCTGTGACCACCATCAGGGTGTCTTATAACAAGAATACAATTAGTATACAAATAATTGTACAAATGTATGATAAAACCACTTTATGTTACACTTGATCTTTCTGTAGCTCCCCTACGGTCATAAAATATCAAATGTTATTGTCTTTAAGATAGAGTAAACAGGGTTTGTTTGTGTTGTTCATTGGATGTACATAGTTGATTCATACCCTGTAATAAAAATAACATATCTATAGGTATTTTCGTACCAATATAACAAACATAACAACTGTAAACGTGGTAAAACCCTTGTCATTACAATGCCCTACCTGTTAGATATGCGAAGTTATGTATAGTAGAATAAAATAATAATAATAATAATAATATGTGATGGAACATGTTTATAAATATGCATATGTTGGTTTGTCATATATGTGTAAAATGTCCTTCAGTCAGCGGATATGGAACACATAAATTAGGACTTGTGGCGGAAGAAGTGCCGGTTTTGCCAGGGAGTTACAGGTCCTGAATTTACGTGCTTGCAGGATCTCGCGGCAGTTATTTGTCAAGTGGCAGTGTTTTGCTTTGCTACACCGCGCTGTAAAACAATGTTTTTTCCGACGTTATGGGGGAACGTGCTGCCGCCATGGGTACGGTGAATGAATTTGTTTCAGGTGAATGCTGAAGTGATTAGGAGTAGGCTATGTGGCTGTTATATGCAAAGGTGCCAGAAGTTTAGTCAGCGAGACTCATTCGGAACCGTGCACCACACACACACACCAATAAGGACATAATAAAATATGGAGCCACACCACCGAATTAATCACAACGATGTATTTTAACTGATTATTTTAATAATTATAACTCTAGCAAGCTCAAATAATACGCTCCCTGATGATGGTGATTGCACCGAAACATGTAGGAGCTGTTTTAATATAAATTTTAATTTTTTTAAAGCAACTCTGTTGTGCATCAGTTGGTAAATAAAAACTTTGATATTATCAAGATACACCGTACGACTGTGAAAAAAGGTGCAAGAGTTTTAGCCAATCAGGATTCTGTCCCAGTCACTTCATGAACCAAATCCAATCTCCCTGAAAATGGAGGTAGAACGTTCCTCCGAAACATCATAACTAACATATTGCCCTACAGATTGCAAGAACCCAGAAGGCCATCATGTGAGCCTTGTATTTCGTTCGATTATTGTCACCTTGCAGAGTCTGGCTGAATTGATCTATTGTAGGTAGGTTATATACACGCAAGTTTGCTCTAATATATTGACTGAAATATTAGTTATTAAAAGTATCTTTAATTCCCTGAAATGCTAATCTACTGATAACACAAATGCAGGTCACTCATATACTGACACCCAGTATGTTGAATATCCATTAGCGTAAATGTATTATCAAGTCGCAACGATCCATTGGACCTGACGTGCACATTACCTGTCAGCGTGTAATGGACCGCGATAATTGTGACAGTACCCCATCCGAGCCGATTTCATTAAAGGCCCATGGTGGTAATGATGATTATTGACGTGAAAGTTTTACTGTCAGTTTTATCTACTTGTTTTAACGAAGTGTGTGCAATTGTAAGGCAATAATCCGTAACGTTTTGTTACACTTTGGGCCTCATGGGCTGGTACACGTACCATATGCCTTAACTCCAAAATTGCTGCTACTTCAGCGCCTGATTTACTTACGGATTTTTATAATTCTGGCATTAAGCCGTCAGCGCTTTCTTTTTTTAAGACTGCATTAACCGGTTGGTGTTCGTTATAGAGTCACAGTTTGCTCCCTGTTAATTGAGAATTTATTTATTAAATACATATTTACGTGGACCCAGTCCAGGCCTTATAGGATTTGTGGTTAACGAAGTGGTACTGAGACAGGTTTTCTTCGGAGTACTTCGGTTTTCCCCTGTCATTATCATTCCACCAATGTTCCATTCTCATGCTGTATTAATAGCACACTTACTCGTATCAGAAAGATAAACGGGCGAGGCCTGCCAACTTTAACGTAAAGAGATGCTCGTTGGTATATCAAGGAACACTGGACAAAAAAAAATTGCTACTTTAAATAATTAAAATTGTTGCTCTCTGTCTTGTTCGGGGCCAGTGATTAAGCAAAGAGATATGCTGTACAGGATTATTGTTGTGCGTCATTAAATTAATTAAAAAAGGGGGTCATTTCACACAAGTATATTATCGTTCTTGTGTTCTAACACTATGAGAGTAAATGACAGTAAGTTTTGCAAGTACCATACAGACCTTGCTTTGGAACATTGATATGGTCTCTTTAAACGCCTTTTTCTAACCCTTTGATTGCATTTGGTCTCAGAATCTTTTCATCTTTATTTCAGGACCTCTTAGTCCAAACAGACAGATTTTTTTTCCAGTGCCTACTGATTTATTTTCTTTGCCTTAATTCCGATATTTGATGTAGCCAGTTTCTTTGCTAGTATTTATTTCTACCGCTAATATTTAAAACTTCTTTATTTTATACTTTTTGATAGCTTAGTCCCTACTGTTGCTCAAGAACGGTGTTTGTTAAACAGTTACTATTTTTGTCTTGTCCTGTAATCTCCAACAAAAGTTATGGGAACTCTGTTGATGCAGCTTTTCATGTTTCAACATTCAACTTTTATAATACTGACGTCTCACTACTCCGTGTCAGCACCGATACGAGTGTTCTTATCTTCGTGTTCGATAACAGAATTATCAGTATTTTTTGTTTATAATTCAGCGTAATTTGTTATAAGATTTTAATTGTATTTTCAAATTTCTTCTGTGTTCAGTAATAAGGTATACAACATATTTAAATTATCTTTTAGAAATTAAATAAATGGATGAGTACATTTAATATAAGTGCGCCCTAAGGCATGTAACTTTCATGTGTATGGTTGATTCATCTATGCTCTCAGTAGCACGGAATAATATTGTCAAATCACGAAAAATCACTGAATACTGCATCTCAAATAATATGTTACGAAGCAGTAATGATGTACTTTGTCGTAGTGTTTCGGAATTTGCCTGGAAGTACTGAATAAAATCGCAGATAACCTCAAACAAGGTAGTCGGTATCTCAACCGAAGTTCGAATTTGACATCTGCCAAAAGTAAATCAGAAGATTTGATGCTTATCCATTTCTGTGTTGAATAATATTAAAAACAGACACGTCCTGACCCATTTGTTGGGTTTATTTCAGGATGTCTCCAGATTTATTTTCAATACGTAAGAAGAAGGCAAGAAATGGCAATTTATACAAAACATTGTACGTTGGTTAGTAAATTAGTTATTTCTGTCTATTTCAGGTCTCTCTTACCCTGCATGAATGTTAAATTGTCTGTTTACATCTTGTCATCAGCAGAGTTGAATATATAAATAAGAATATTTTACTAAAACGGAACTGTAATTGTATTAAGAATTAATTACATTTCCTCGTGGCATGTTTTAATGTCTCCAGACTTAGCTCTCTTGATATTCCTCAGTGTTTCCTGTATTCCAAATGAAATGCGCCCTAGACATTACCCACAATTCTATTGATGCTTTACTGACATTCCGGTGTGAGTGCAGTATGTTTACAGGAGCGACGCCTCTTGCTTAATATGTTTTACCCCGGTCGCTGAAGCCATATACAGGAGAAACCTCAGTCAAAAGATTGTCATATTCATAACGAATTAAATTGGGAGAGTAAAATGCTGCCGGCTGAAAGACACCAATTTTCTTCTCACCAAGGACTTCGGAACCTCCTTCTTCGTCATCAGATCGTTTAAGACTCCAGAGTTCCGCACTGTAAAGGCCATTTGAATGTAACTGTAGGATATGCAGTGCGTGTGAGAACTATCACTACAATTTTAATGGTGAATAAAATCCTTATGAAAAGACATAGAACGCCTTTGCCTCATCTGCGAAGGAAACTCTCAGAGTGGCAGGAAGTGGCTTTTAACACATTTGAGGTACTGTACTTCTCGTCTTTGAATTGTGCACTGAAAACCTTCATTATACTTAACAATTTGATTTCAAATTATTCCTTCCAATACAAATTTGATTTCAATGGTCGACATTTGAGTTAAAAATTCGGTAATCACACATTATTATTCAATCGATAACCTTATATGCCTCAGCTGTATTTAATGTTTTCGTCTTCACCGTTTATCAGTTCCTTGAACACTAATTTTATCTATGTCTGTCAATCTATTATTCATTTCGTAGTATTGGAGACGTAAGTTCTACACAAATCTTCTTTGTCAGTGTAACTTCGCGTGTCGCTCTTAATGAGTTCGGGATGTAGAGACAATCAAAACAGCTGTGGGGTTGATGTTGTAGTTGTATTAGCCAAAAGCTGTCGGATCTTGTACGGGAATACAAGGAAAACTGTGTAACTTGTGAGGGGATATACAGCAAGTTGTTTGAGGAAACTGTCACTGTTCTGTCTTTCTGTTGCCTAGAGTGAAGGAATGATTGATGAACTTGCTTACCAATATTCCCATGGGATTGCTACATTTAACAAGTACTTCAGAAAAGGTACATAAAGGAACTTGTTTAAAATGGAGAAGTGCATAGAAGGAATAAAATCGATTGTAAATTAAATATTATAAACATATAAAATTACAAACTTTTTCAAATTACCAACTTAATGCACAATTCCTTTATTCTTCAACAATATGTATGTTACATTACGATCCTCAAAATGTTTCGAGCAGCACCCTGCTCATCCTCAGGAGGACAAATTGTATTACTACAACCTCTGGTAACGTCACTCTCTTTAAACGGCCGTACAGTATGCAGGTGGAGAGCGGACTGCAGTCCGCTCTCCACCTGCATACTGTACGGCTGTTTACAGAGAATGACGATACCAGAGGCTGTAGTAACACAATTTGTCCTCCTGAGGATGAGCAGAGTGCTGCTCGAAACATGTTGAGGATCGTAATGTAATATACATATTGTTGAAGAATAAAGGAATTGTGCATTACTTTGGTAATTTGAAAAAGTCTATACTATAATGCACGGTCAGAAAAGCATCAAATTATTTAAAATTACAGTCGAATGATAACACGCATACTGGATATAAGGTAGGCTGAGGTTTCAAATTTCGGCTCGGGAATAAGCTATTCTGACTGATACCGTCGCCATTTTCTTCAGTTTTCTTCAGTCAAATTCCGAAATACTCGTACATATATTAAATTAGGACACGATCACTCCATTCCGCATTATTTTCAATTCACTATTTACTAACAACCCTACCGCTTGACACAATGTGACCTTGATATCCGAAATAATTAAATTAAGAGTAGACAAAATACCAGTTAGATCTGCATATACAATGCCAGCTTATAGGCATGATTAAGTAAAACCTTTTCATTCTAGTTCTTTCAGTATGCAGATTATGTTGAATCAAAAGAACTGAAGAATGTGGAATATTTCAACTATTTTTTTAGCAAGATAATAAAAAGTGAAAGAAGTACACATGAAATTACAGCCAGGATTTCCATGGCAAAAAGCAGCACTCGCCAGCAAATTGGACTTAAAATTAAAGAAAAAACTAGCCAAATGCTACATTTGGAGCTGGAACTTGGACACTTCGGAAAGTAGATCAGTAGTACTAGGAAAGTTTTGAAGTGTGGTTTTGGAGAAGGGTTGAAAAGATCAGTTGGACCGATCGTGTGAAAAACTAAGGAGAATTACATAGAACCAAGGAGGAAAAACATCCTTCATACAATAAAACAAAGGAAGCGTGACTGAATCGGTTATATCTTGCATAGGATCTGCCTTAAAAAACGTGTTGAAGAGAGAATGAAATTGACGGTAAGACGAGGAAGAAGAGGAAGGCAACTACTGACTTACCTTAACAATGCGATAGGTACTGCAAATTGAAAGAGAACCTACTGGATCGCACTCTGTTGAGAACTCTCTTTGGAAGAGGCTATGTACTTGTCGTAAGACAGACTGCAGAATAATGACTATGTACTCGTATTTCTTTAGTAACATGTAAGGCTACTCCCGAACAAACACACGTTTATTTAACAATTTAGACCTTGAAATTAATTTAAATAGGATAAATAAATTCGGTTTCTGAATCAGAGATAAAAAACTCCTTCACCATTACAAAGACCAATTCCTACTCAAATATTTTTGGATTCCCAAAATTTGTGACTAAGAGCGTAGAATAATACAGTCTCCGACATGTATTCATAGAATATTGTATTTTAATCAGAGTATGGGAAACGTCTAGGTGTAATGCTTTAGTGATGATGATGATGATAATGATGACAACGATAAAGCATTGTCATTAAACTTCATAATGAAGAATCACTGTTGATTCCGAGAATCATACAAAACCATAAATAAAGTCTCGGGGTAAACATACGTTTACTTTCTGTTACTAAGGCGGTGGTGCGTACAGTTACGATTGTTCTTTACAAGACGAACTGCTGACGGTCTTTTTGAAGAGATCAGACGCCTCTCCTATGTTTTAAACATCAAAGAAGGCGTTGATATTGAATGCTAATAAGATCGAATGAATAAATAGAAATGAGAACAAGAAGGCTATGTAATTATCCTCCGCCTTTGTACTTAACGATTGTCTATTGCAAAGAGCAGAAATGTAACCGCAATTCGTTTCCCTTCTCTCACGTCCTAGTTGGATATTTAAATTTATAATGTGTGCAGGATGTCTGTTCCGACATTTTGCAGGAGATGACTGTCTCCATGAGTGTGAAAGAGTCAGGTTCAGGTGGCTGCTGAAGAAGTTCGGAAGACGAAAGCTTCGCTTGCTTAGGAAGGTGTAAGTTTTGTGATCAGGGGGAGCTGCTGAAAGAAAAGCGTCGACGGCTGGCTGCTTGACCAAAACCTTGCAAGCGTCTATATCGACATATTTCCTTCTTCCATCATTCTGACAACCGTCTAAACCTACCTCAGTCACCCTGAGGAAAGGGTGCACCACGTTCCTCCGAAAAGTCCTAAAACCCCTTAGAGATTTTGGGTTTTCACAGCGTTATTGAAGACTAATTTCATATGTAACATGGTGCTTGGCTGGGCGAGTTTTTCTTGATGTTACGCAGGATCGTGCTGCCTTCGTCTCCAGGATCAAGCAATCCAACACCTGCCTCACTCTGGAGATGAAGGCACTAAAGTCTTCTAAACGTCCGGGACTACTTGTTCGATGACATAGCGCCTTATACCAGAAGACCTGATTCTTCAATTTTATCATCTACAGAGCGTCAAGAGCCGGATTATTAATTAAGCAACACACATTTTGAAAGTCCGAAATTTATGTGTTTTTACTCAGTTCCCGCATAATCGTTGCAGCATTTGTCCCGCTGTCAGCGTCAGTGAATTTAAGATAGTGATTTTATTACAATTATTTTTTCAAGTCTCATTCTCTCTTTCCGCCTTTCGATCGTGTAAAACTGTCTAAAGACTAAATATTAGTTTATCTTTTATCGTGTCCTGCAAGATAAACAGGTGTAAGTACCAGCATTTTTAGATAAATTTACAGTGTATAATGACGCAGTAATGTACCTATTCTTAAGTATAATGCAAAGACATTTATATATCTTCGTTTAGCAATAGTTCTGTTACAGTGTGTTGGCTTTATAGTGAGACAAAATCACTGTGATGTCTGCAAAGATCTGACTGATGTCATTGGTTATTTAAAACTCACGGATTATCACAGTCCTGGCAAATTTGTTACAGACGGGAGGGGGGAGGAAGGAACTGCCCCTCTCATTGACAAACCTGTCTAATCCTGGGTTCCACGCTCCTTTGTCTCTGTGCTGACTGTTCTTTGTAACAACGACACCAACTTTCCGAGTGGGTGGAGAAATGAGCGCTGTAGAATTTGACTTAAAGCGTAATTTTGGCTGTCAAACAAGATTTACAGAATCGGCTTAGCGCGACTGGTTAATCACCGCAGGTACACAGTGTTGAGTTGCAAACCCCCAGAGATCCCGAAAAGCATTTTGTCACCTGTGTCACGAAAGCCTTGTCCTGTTAAACACGGCTAGAGAGCCGTCTATTTATGTGCAGGTGGATTCAGACACAGCTGCAGCTCTTAAAAATATATATTTGTATCTGTCTATTCGTACCGAAATCAAATGTCAGGCCTAGAGCCGAATCTTCTGAGGGAAGTTCGGCTGCAGTTTTGATTCTTGCGCCTCATTCAGGATTTCTCCACTTTGTGCATCCGGCCGTTTACAAACACAAACTTATTTTGTGATCATTCATCCTTAATCTTTCCAGATTAATTCCACATTTTCATTTGTAATAGGTCTATATAATGTAGCTTGCAGCGATTAAGTAACTGATATTGGATGATGCATGTGGGAATCAAAAGACTATCAATACCAATAATTCTAATTCGTGTTCACAAGCGCGTTGTGTTTGGTCATAGTGTAATGAACACCAACAAAAGCCACTTCTTTAAAATGAAGCGTAACTCTACAAAAGGTCTGAATTCATTGAGCCTTGCCACTCGTAATACAACACGTGCAGGTCTACATTATTATATGTTACATTATTTAAAACCTACTAAAAATTGTAATATCACCTACATATACCAAACACACCGCCTTCAACAACAAGTTTCCTTATACAGAAGTCTCTTGAAGCCTGACTATGATAATTACATTAAGCAGAAAATTTTTTTAAAAAATCAAGACACTTACATAGTTATAAAGTTGCCGCCTTTATGGCAACGATATGCTCACATTTGCAAAAAAAAAAACACGACTAGTGTACAACCTGAGCAACAGGAATCCAAACCACATCTACATATCCTTCATATTTAAGAGTAATTTTAATATTAGACACCAATGTGTATGTCACATTCTCTAAATTTTTTTCGAACGATATTTGTATGCGTTTCTGATCTGTTCCGTTAGCGATACGTAAACTGTCCACCGCATCCGCTTAGATTTGTGCACCACTAATAACCGGTAAAAGTTTTAGAGTGAAATAAGTGTTCACGCTTACTTGACAACATTTTCCATACGCTAGTTAATTATTTATGATTTCAAATATTCCGCACAATAATCTGTCCTCAAACACTGTCGATATTTGTTCTTCTCTTAGTGTGAGAAACGAAGTTTCACATTGGTACAAGAGGAGTGAAATTAGTTTTTGCACATGTTAATTGTTATTTTATCATGTGTATATTATTATTACTACTACTACGAGGGTTGGAACTTTAATAGTGGCAACTATTTATTTACAACTGATACAAAATAGATAGATGTTTCGAAGTTTTACTGTCCTTCAATGTAGTCACCAGCATTGTGTACAACCCGTTGCCAGCAATGTGGAAGTCGCA
>Ga0209628_10004436_pt1 | contig 10144 bp, 7 predicted proteins | sample TergutCu122P4_FD_187285 | JGI IMG/M metagenome (GOLD analysis project Ga0209628, IMG submission 187285) | Cubitermes ugandensis P4 segment gut microbial communities from Kakamega Forest, Kenya - Cu122 P4 (SPAdes) (version 2) | ecosystem: Host-associated > Arthropoda: Insects > Digestive system >... | reverse complement strand
GGTATTACAGAAGAAGTTCTTGATGAAATGATATTAGCTCATCTTAGAGCTGCTTGTACTAAGTTTAAAGCGGCAAAACAAGATTTATTAGACAGAGAGGACTTACTTCAACAATTTAATATTGATCAAATCAAAAAATTATCAGAATGAAGAATATTAATGTATATATCACATTCCTAAAATTTCTTCAGTGTGTTTGTACTGAAATATATAACGTACAAAATGTTGGAAATAAATACTTACACTGATCCAGTTCTGGAATGATAGCACAGTACAGAAAAGGGCTGTAATGCTGACACTTTCTGAACATGACTTATCTCACCATACCAACTCCATATCACTTCCCTTCCCCCAACTCTGAGACCAATCAGCCCTTCTCATACATATATTCTTTTCATTACCCACTGGCTCAATGTCCTAATGGTGGAAACATATGATAAATACTGGCAAGTGCCCTAAGGTCACCACTTCACCTTGAAGATGAAAAAAGTAGTCACTGAAACATTGGCAATACAGCCTACTTTTACAAGATGCCATCACCCAAAAACAGGACAAATATTAGCAGCATTAAACTGCCATAAAAGCCTGAAATCATCTAAAAATCTACCTACGTAAATTATTTCTGGAATGATCAAAAGCAGAAAAAATCTGCAGCACATAGTTTGCGTCCAAGTGTCATGTATGTCAACAATTAAGCTCTCTGCTTATAATACTTAGGTTCTGTTATGCATTACTCAATACAATATGTTCGTTGCAACATTACTTCAGTTGGATGTGATCAAAACTTCACACAGTTTGCTTGTACTCTTATGCAGATCAAACAAATTCAGCACTCTGACTACCTGCTTGTTATGTTGTATAAATGTAGGTAATAAACCTTCGGTCACTCTCTTCGTAAGTCGTATTAACTCCATCTCTCTTCTAAAAAGAAAAAAATCTATTGTAAACACACATTTGTATTACCAAATGCAGAACTTCTCAAACATAAAGAAAACATAATCGCCATTATTTAAAATCCCACAAGTTAGCACAAATTACAAACAGCAAGACAAGTTTATCACATACAAACATCCACAGAATATTATAAATTACATCTAAGTTACAAATTGTGAATAGTATCATTCAGACATTATAATAAATTACAGTTTCCTGTGCATTAATTTCTATAAATAGAATAGATGAATGTGATTACCATAAAAATGCACTGTCCATGTCATGCATGTAATGTCTTGCATACATACACACACAAAACACATTTCTGTAAAGTAAAATCACATGAGATGCTATAAAAAAAATATTCGTCATACTGTATTGTTATTCTTGCCTTTGTACCTCAGTGTTAAGGCAGTAATTAGGTTTGGCAACTCTTATCTTGGTTATCATGCATAAATGTTTCATGTAAGCAGGCACAGTTTACCAAGTTTAAGTAAAATGTGTGCAAGATGACGATGTCAATTCTGTATGGGTTTGAGGAAAGAGTATACCTATGTGGGTGCAGAATTATGTGAATAATCAGCACCTCTGAGATTACTTCATTTCTTTGAATCCATCTGCCCTAAACATGGCAAATGCTGCTAATAAAATTTCACACCAAACTGTCAGAAACAAGTACCAAACATAAATTTTCTTCACATGTTTATATGGAAGAAGTCTGGCTTAAATCTGTTCTACATAATATTTTCTGTTCTTCAGCCCAACTCGTATCATACAGAAAGTAAGAGCCTACTTTCCCATTACAAAAACTTCCAGGCCTGCAAATCTGGTATTGTTATTGTCACATTTCGATACTATAAATAATTTATAATGAAAAAGTTACATGCAGTATAAACACTTCATTATTTCAGCCACATGTGCAATTTTATTGCTCAGAACTGTAAATATGCTGTGCGATTTCAGGCTTCCACCGCGAAGTAGATGAAAACTGCGCTCTTCTGGGTTATTATGCAGAGAGTAGTGGTAATTTCCTACCAATGTTTCAGGACAACCTATCGGTCCCATCTTCAGGGTTTAAGAATCCAAAAGTAAGCCTGTGGGGATTCTTGAACACTGAAGACGGGACCCATAGGTTGTCCCAAAACATCGGTAGGAAATTACCACTACTCCCTGCGTAATAACCCAGAAAAGCACAGTTCTCTTCTGTAAATATTTTGATCACCACCACCACAACCACCATCATCATCATCATCCTTATCACTCTTCTCTGGTCAGTATTTGCCCTCCATGCATAAACTGTCCCGCTTGATACATTACTGCTGTATGTTTGATTTGTAGGGGTGCTGATACGTTTAGGAAACAAACTACTACTCTTAATCAGATTTTACATCAGTAGATGTAGTTTTGTGGATTGCCAAGTATACTAGCATTCTGCATGTATCATATGCCAAAGAATGAGTACACTCACACTACACAGCAATTTCTTAAATGTTTTATGGTACCATTAGCTTTAGAGAGATCACAGCCATTTTCATAATATTTGTAGTATCAGAATGGTCTTCATCTGTCTATAATAAACTTTGGCCCTTGTCACTGGTACTTGCATTATTATGTGGCACATTTTGTACTAACAGTTTTTGTGGACTATAAGATTGCACTCCAGAAAGCCAGCTGAAGTGCTGTTATGTTGGAGGAATGGTATAACTCATATGCAGATCACTGTCTATAGCACATAAAAATCGGTTTATTTTCTATGGTCTAATGCTACTTCATTGACATTTGTATTAGTACTTGAGAATTCTGTAAGGTGCATGTACACAGAACAATGTATACTTTTTGTTCCCTTCTAATGGTTGGTTTGAAGGTACTTGTTGAATCTGAGACTGTGAATAGATGCTGCATTCATCTTCTCTCTGTTCATGTACGTATGTCTCAGAAAATAGCATTCTATTATGCAGACAAATATGAATTTCAGTATGCAGACTTGGCCGCAAGTAGTAAAAATAGTCTGCGGCCCAGTGAAATTTCATACATATTAGAAAGTGATGAATTTGTAAAAAAAAATTGAGATTCTGATGGCAGTGAACGTCAAACACAGATGAAAGCAGTGATACTGATACACATACGCTACACCTTACAGATGTGTTATTATTATAATTCTCCAGCTCTAGCAAAATTTCTCAACGTGTTACACTCCTTGTGTGGGCACCATCAACATAAACAGGAAAGTAATGAAATCGATAGAAGTGAGCTACAGAAGGACAAGATCATTGCACCACATAGTGCTCCAGTTTGGATCATTTAAATGGAGCAACAAAAGGCATGTGCTGCTGATATCCATATCCACATGATAATGAAGAGGGCAAAACACAAACAGAAGCCTGTGTATGTCAGATTAATTTTAACCAAGACATGGTTGGTGCTGATAAGAAATATCAGCTGCTGCAAATGTGCCTAGCTGGAGGAAAGTAATGAACAAGTGGTACAGTAGATTTTTCAGAAGGTCACTCAGTACCACAGTCCTCATTTCTGTGAAGAATTTAGGATGCAAGCTTGACCACCTAATATTCAGAATGGATTTTACCCAGGATTTATGGGTAAAATATTCCATACAGTGTCAAATACTGGTGCCGTAGGCGATGAGAATACTGTAATGCGACTGAAAGAACAGCACATTCCCAAAAGAATACCTCCAACAGAAAATGAATGAGAACCAATGAGATGGTTTGTGGTCTGCAGCAAGCATGGTAAGAGAAAAGAAGATATGTAAGCTTCCACATAAATAGCTACTATGACTGCAATTACAAGTATTGTTTACCTACATAATAATCCTGAGACATCATAAACACTGCAAATTATGTAACAAAAGGACAGTAAACAGACAAACTCTTAAAGTGTGCATGTGAAGTTAAAGCAATTTGGCATCATTTTTCTTTCCATAGAACACATTACTTCTAATCTCACAAATCCATTTCATTCAAGACAGTAAGTCACTTTAAATATTAAGAAATTCTAATCTTTATGTACCATACCCAATTCCAGTTTTAAAACATTTCTGTACACCTAACACAAAGCAACTTCTCCACAGGCAGTCACTTTAACTGACGACTTTTTATGAAGTTCATAAATGCTGGGCAGGTTATGTTCCCATCAGTTTAATACTAAAAATTATGTACAACCTCTGAATTCTGTAATTCCCCGGTATACAGGATCTACCCTATCGAGCACATATCACACAGAAGTAATGAGGTCTACAGTATCTGCAACCATACAATCTTAGGCATGGCAGTGAAAATGAAAAACCAAGTACGGTTACTTAAAACTCTCAGCAGTATTAAGGTGGATATAAACCGTAAGTACTATTCTAAACTGTGTCCTTCATAAATAAACTTATGTAAGTAGATTTCTATCGAGCATAAAAAATACTGATAAAACGAATGATTCGTTCATATACTCGGTTAAACTTTCAACCCAGTCACGTAACTTGCATTATTAAATGTGAGATGTCTTGCTCTTATGGTCATTTATAATGACTATAAGACTAGTTATCCAGCAGAACAACTAGGAAGACTAGTATGAGAGAGGGACATGCTTCAAATATTTCCAACTCACAGTATGATACATAGTGGCAACAAACAGAATGTAGTAAGTATGCATGACTAGAATGTGTTACAGCTCTATTTTATGGCCATCACCTTCACACATTCTGAAAATAATCCTACAGAATTAATAATTTAGCTATAGTGAGTTTTGTCCATTTTCAGATGGTGCTTGTTTTTGGTGATATCTGTAGAGAGACTGGAGGGGCACATGTAGAAGCTCAACCAGTTGAGGGAAGTTTGGTTCTGTAACAGAAAATTCTACATTACTTCATCATATATTGTTGGATTTCTTTGACAACCAAGTAGACTCTGTCTGAATCCTAACATTGTACATTAGACACTACAAATGTTTTAAAATTATTCTATAATGCTGATATACGAGGTTTGTAAAGTGGTTACTATAGGCACCAGTATCAACAGCGAAGTTACATGATATTCCAATACACGTATCAGGAACTTTTCACCCTCTAAATATGTACAAGGTGGTATCCAAAATTTTCTGGACTGGTACCGTCATCTACACAGCAGTTGTGGTAGCGTGAAGCACCGGTAGGTGGTAGGACTACCATGTCTAGTGAGTCAGTGTGCCAAGTTGCACGTAACTGGGTGGACGTGGACAGTTTTCACACGCATTTATTTGGAGTCGTGTACGTGTCCTGTGGTGATTTCCACGGTGGATCAGAGAAACGAACAGCGATTGTGCATCAAATTTTGTGCCAATCTTGAGAGAAGTGCTAGGGAGACCCTCACAATGATTCAACAAGCCTTCAGGGATCAAAGCTTGAGTCGTGCGCAGGTGTTTCAATGGCATGCCCAGTTCAAGACCAGTCGCACATCAGTTGAAGATGATGAAAACACAGGGAGACCCACAAGCTGCACAACTCCTTAAACTGTTGGACAAATTCAAGAGCTCATCCGTCAGGATCGACGTCGGACTATTCACAACATGGCTGAGGAGGTGGGAATTGGTTATGGGACATGCCAACGGGTTCTGATGGAAGGATTGGGCATGTACTGTGTCACAGCCAAATTTGCGCCCAGGATCCTGACAGCTGACCAGAAGCAGCAGCACGTCAACGTCTGCACTGAACTTCGTCAGCTAACCTCTGATGATGAAACCTTCTTGTCCAGGGTCATCACTGGTGATGAGAGCTGGGTTTATGGTTACGACCCTGCGACAAAGCAACAATCCTCCCAGTGGAAAAGCCCCATGTCACCAAGGCCAAAAAAGGGCAGACAGGTGAAAAGCAATGTCAAGAGCATGATCAACACTTTCTTTGATGTCAAGGGGACTGTGCACAAAGAATTTGTCCCAACAGGCCAAACTGTGAATTCCGGGTTCTACTGCTAAGTTTTGCGGAGACTGCGTGAAAAAGTGCGAAGACATCGTCCCCAACTTTAGCGAGAACAGACCTGGCTGTTTCACCACGACAACGCCCCGTCTCACACTTCCGTCCTCACCCAGCAGTCTCTGGTGAAAAACAAAATGGCTGTCATTCCCCACCCACCCCCTGATTTCTTCCTATTTCCAAAAATGAAACTGAAGCTGAACAGATGCCGGTTTGATACCAATGAATAGATACAGGCCAAATCGCAGAGTGCGCTTGACACTCTGATAAAAAAGGACTTCCAGGAAGTGTTCCAAAAATGGAGGAGAGGGTGGGCCCGGTGTCTATATGCAGGAAGGAACTACTTCGAGGGTGACAGCAGCCGATAGGCCTTATGGTGAGTTTTACGATTTTTACAGCATCAGTCCGGAAAATTTTGGATACCACCTTGTAAATATTACTAAACAATAAAAATTGGACTACAAGGTCTTGAAAAAGTTCATGAGTTGTATAATAAATACCTCTCAAAGAATAGAAGGATTTTAATACTGTTAAATTGCACAGCTTGTTATCTTATTCACTAATGTGAGCTTTCTGGAGCCCTTGATCTTGAAATATGTGACCTGCTGCTGACATCACTAGATGAAACTGATGAAATCATCAGCACAGGAACTTCAAATGGTGTGGCTTCTATCAAGTGTGATATGAGAGTACCTATAGTAACTTCAGTGTGTTTGTTTCAATAGACAGCATAATTAAGAAAAAGTTATGATTGGTAAAAATCCTGCATGCAAATATGTGTATAACTGCAATTACATGAGACAGATAATAATGCAGAATATGAAAACAAGCAACGTTCAGTGTTACATGATTAAAAACTTACAAATGCAGGATGTGTCAAACTTCCGTACTGCTTGGTTAAAAGAGGTTTAAGATACAAAGAATGTGGGGTCACACACCACGTGTGCATGCACGTGTGCGCACGCACATACACAAACAAACACACATGCACACACAGACGAGGATCCCTCCGTAAGTCGCAGCAACAACTGTGTTGGGGGAGAGGGGCAAAAATGTGGTAACATGGGAAATGGAATATATATGTTTGACAGCATGTGGCATGTATTTATGTTACCATCATGTTGCATGTATTTATGTTACCATCAAATGGGGATACATGTACAAGAATGCATACACATATCATATGAAAGAATCATGTTGGTGACCATAAAATGGAACCGCATTCATACAAGAGAACAGAATTTTGGCATTGCAGAAATACATAGGAGTGCCATGTAGTGACATGAAGCATTGGGTGAGCACATAAAACTGAAACAAATAGTTGCAAAGTTGATGCAGAGTGTAAACTGCTGAAATATGTGCAGTAGATATTCCATGTCCTTTCACACAGATCTGTCAGTGGCCATAGCTGAACAACATGGATGAATACATTGGACTGTGAAGGAATCAAAGCATACAGAGATTTCTTGGTTACACTGCTCTGAAATTTGATGTACAGTGTCCAAGGTTGTTGTGGGTGAGGTTGAAACTGTTTTGTAATTTGATTTGGTGAAGAGCAGCACAAACGAGCTGGAAAGAGGAGTACAGAAACCACAGTAGCGCCCAGTCTACACTGCGCAGTAAATACACACGCACATAGCATGAACATGGCATGCATCTAGTGTGCAGTGTTTTTCAGACTTATTACATCCTCCAAAACACTGTCACACAACGGACAATGCACAAGTCACTTTATTGCTCCCCAGAGGTAATTCCAATTTCATGGCACAGTATTTCAAATCGAACATATTCAATGGGTTTTGTAAGCAAGTCTGCCAGTTGTTTTCTTCCACATTAATATCATGTTGCTTAGCACTTTCATAACAGGGCACTTGTTTTGATGACCAAGATGTTCATGCCATATTTGCAAGGTTTCTGCTTGCATTGCCAGGTGGACCTCTGCAGCATGTCGTGGAATACACACCCGAATCGCCAATACATACAGGTCATTAATGAGCTTACCCAATGCTGCAACAGTTCCATCACCTCTGCAAATAACAACTTCTTTTTCATTCAAGGTTGTGCTGTAGCCGTTTTGGGCGGCTGCCTTGACAGAGAATAGATGTGTGCCGGCATCTGGCATGTACCAAACGTTTTCAGTGTTGCATCAGGCCACATGCTGTTGTGAAACAACTGGACGTTTATCACTTTGACCGTAGGCTTGCATCAGCACATTTTTCTTGCCAAGCACAAACATTTCAGGATTGGCAAATTCTGTGTATGACAAAATAATGTTTCTTCAGCGGAATGTGCCATGTCACACCGCTATCACAGTACCAGCTGTCTGCATCCACACTGCTTGCTCTTGAAGCCCCCATTACATGCACTGGGAACACATCAGCATTCTTCTTTGCAGCCAATTTACCCCCTGTCCCCTGCATGCTGTTGCTTTTGAGGACACTCCGCAGCCCAGTGACCAAGTTGTTTGCACTTGTTGCAAGGAAATTTCTATTTTATGCAGTTAGCTCCCCTTTTAATGGATTTACTAGAATTCACTTTCATAGAATTTGACTTCTTCTCGTCATTTTCATGTGCAATGAGTGCCGTAGCTTCAGCCAATGCCAATTTGTCAGCTCGCAACTCAATTGCACACAGCTTCTCAATGAGCAAATTCACCATTGTGTGCTAGTAGGAATGGTATCCCAAACATCCTTGAAACTGTCTTATTCCTTACCAAGTGTGGACAAAATTCATCCAGTCAGCATATGTTCAGACAGTGTATTTTCACTGTGCTTCGCCAATTCATCGTTTAGGTCGACAAACAGTTCTTGTAGCTTAACGACATGCATGTTAATGTCCTCCTGGCAGTCACATTGTGCTTGGAAGAATGACTCAATGAGCACATTAAGCCGCTGCGTATTACTGAGTTCAAATCATGCACATTACTTGTCCCAAATGTCTTTAGCACTGGTGCAAGTCAACAGAAGCTCTGCAACAGACTTGCTTAGTGTGCATGCAATAATTCCTGCAGCTTTGGCATCATCTTGTTGCCACTCAGTTAGTTCCTTTTTCTGCTGAGGCTGTGCATCGGCAGGCAGGACAGGGCACTTTCGAGATCCATCAGTGATGCCTTCTAGGCAATGGGCATGCAAAAGCATTAAAATCTGCCATTTCCATTTAGGCCAATCATCAGGACCTATGAGCTTTTCAATTTCCACTTTGAAATCACTGGTAGTAGACATGCTGAGGTTAATTTCGTCACTTCACATTACTGGCACAATCACTATTACATTTACTATTTCACAGCACTGTTTCAAACCAAAATCTCACGTACCTGGGCCCATAACCTGTTGTGGGTGAGGTCGAAACTGTTTTGTGATGTGATTTGGTGAAGAGCAGCACAAACGAGTTGAAAAGAGTACAGAAACCACAGCAGTGTCCAGTCTACACTGTGCAGTAAATACACGCACATAGCGCAAACATGGCATGCATCTAGTGTGCAGTGTTTTTAAGAATTATTAAAGGTGTTACTGTGTTTTATCCCGTTTCATACTATCATACTGTGAATGCACAGTATTATACATCATTTCTGCTCTGCCACATATCACACCCCTAGAAGAATACTGTCACAACTCAAAATTTGGCATTTTTTAATTATTGGTATAGAAAGAAACATTTGCAGATGCACTTCTAACAGGTTTAGTGTCATAACGTAGTTTGCAAAACTCGCCACTGGAGAGCAGTTGTATCATCGCTGCACTCATAGTAAATTATAGCACTTCCTTTAACAGCTTCTCCTGAAAAATCACAGATTTTGAGTTGTGACACTGTTCTTCTAGGGGTGCAATATATTGTGCAGTTAGGGAGACAGATGCAGAACTAACTGAATATGCTGTCATTCTATATGAAGATACAGCCCACTTAGCAGACATTGTTAAACATTTTCTGGCATTTTGGGTGCGAACTGTTACAACACCCTCCCTATTCTCCCAGCCTCAGTCCACCTGACCATGACCTCATTACCAAAGTGAAGCAGCTATTGCATGAGGACCAATTTGCCAACAGAGAAGACATTTTAACATTTGTTTGGCACAACACAGCACAGATGAGCATGTCAGGAGATGCCAATATTATTCACTACTTTTCCCATCAGTGGCAGTGAATCATAGCCAACCTTAAAAATTACTTTTAAGGTTCTTACCAGTGTGTACAAGTAGTCTGTATTGTACTCTTTGCTCCATGTTCACTATGTATGCCACAATAAAACAATAAAACCACGAT
>Ga0209628_10004435_pt1 | contig 10144 bp, 5 predicted proteins | sample TergutCu122P4_FD_187285 | JGI IMG/M metagenome (GOLD analysis project Ga0209628, IMG submission 187285) | Cubitermes ugandensis P4 segment gut microbial communities from Kakamega Forest, Kenya - Cu122 P4 (SPAdes) (version 2) | ecosystem: Host-associated > Arthropoda: Insects > Digestive system >... | reverse complement strand
TACCGCCTGAAGAATCTCTGGAACAGTTCTGAAGCGAATGCCACGAGGTGGTTCCTTCATCTTAGGAATCAAGTCGAAGTCACAAGGGCTTAAGCCCTTCCAGAGATTCATCAGGCGGTAGACCGCTCCATTCGAACTATCAACACAACAGGCACTGCTAAAGGTATCCTACGACTTCCACATCGCTGGCAACGGGTTGGGCACAATGCTGGTGACTACACTGAAGGACAGTAAAACTTCGAATCATGTATCTATTTTGTATCAGTTGTAAATAAATAGTTGCCACTATTAAATTTCCAACCCTCGTACATTCCTATGATACTGGGGGCGCGCGGTGGCGTAGTGGTTAAGGCACTACGCTACAAACCGGCAGTTCGCGGGTTCGATTCCCGATGGTGTCATTGGAATTTTTCATTGAAATAATCCTTCCAGTCGCACTATGGCACTGGGATCGACTCAGCTTCTAACAGAATTAAGTACCAGGTATATTTTCTGGAGGTAAAGGCGGACGGTGCGTAAGGCTGACAACCTTACCACCATCCTGTGCCGTTGTCATGAAATCTGGGGACCTTAACTTCCTGGAACCCTCTGGGCCAATCCAGGTCTGTAACGGGACTGCTTTACCTTTACCTTTATTCCAACGATACTACATGGTTAACACGAGTTGCGCAGGCAGTATTGCGCAGTGACAATTGAATACAAATCTGCAGTTTCTCCAGCACATCTATTCAGATAGAGCACACCCTCACTGGAATTTTATAATTAGAAGTCACTTGATACTTTCTTCAAAAACTACATTCAACTTCCAGTTAGAGTGACTACATAAAAATTGCACCTACGCTAAATACGACAGTGCACTAACATAGCCAAAGTTCCTGATAAACTAATAATAAATATTATTAATAAATTTAATCAAGCTAAACCTCCATTAAACAGAAATTTTTAGGGCTTTAAAACTTAATTTTCAAGATCATTTTATTCAATGTATATGGAGAAAAAATCAGTTTAGTTTTCATTGCATGCTAAAACTAATCTGTAACAGGAGTATGTAATGTAAACACATGTAATTTGTCCCCAAATTTTGAAAACCCATCTTCTGACTTTCTACCCCTGAAGAAGATTCATCGTTGAATGCAAACAGGCTAGGTATCTAATATATGTTACCAAAACAAATGTGTGCTTAAATGAAAAAGAAACCTTTAACAGAAAAACCCCACAGGCATATAAAAATAACGCGATAATCTGTAAGGCCAGCACACGAAAATTGTGTACTCCTATCTCTCCCATGCATGCTACATGACCTAGGTCAAAGATGCCTTGATTGTGTAATGCTGATACTCACTGGTGATGAGATTTTTTCCAGTCATGTAACTTCCTCTCTCTTAGGTACATACTTTCTCCCCAGCACTGTGTACTAGAACACCATTAACCTACATTCTACCTTCAGGGTGAAAAATGGCGCCTGCCGATCGTCTCTGCACGTCATTTGGCGCTATACTTATAGCATAGAAGGTCGTTAAATAGCGTTGGAATGTGGCTGTAACGTTCGCGCAAAACAATAGGCGAAGTTGCTGTATTCCGTATTTTATATGTTAATGCTCTAGTGGGAAAAACATAAATTCCGATCGGATCGATTTATAGCACTCCATTGTTTAACTGATTTTTCAGCAATTTTTAAAAGCAATCCTTCGTTCCTACATGTGTCCTATGTCGTATTTTTCGCCACGTGTTTTCTTCACTTGAATATTTTTGTGAAGCTCTTCCTTACGCGTAAATTAACACAGAGGTTAACCGTCTTCTGCGATGTAACAATTGTTACATTCACAACCGTGGAAACGTTAAGTATCACAAAATTTGATTTATTGAAACATTGGTGACATTAATTGTGACGAAAGTTTTTAAATTCCCATCAGCTATAAGAATTTATATCGGCAGTGTTAGTTTTGTAGGCCCTTCCGCAAAACTGTGAGAAGCGACTATCAGTTTCTTCATCCCTTTCGAACGCCCGATCGCACGGAACAACTCGGGTCCCATTGGGCGAGTTTTCACAAAATGTAATACTTTGAAAATTTTTCGAAAATCCATTGAGAAGATTCAATTTTCATTAAAGTCTGACAAGCATCACGGATACTTTACATGGAGACTTATTTACGTTTATCATAGTATCTCACTTCATTCTTCTTAGAATGAGAAGCGTTTCAGACAAACTGTGTAGAGAAAACCAAAACACGCCTTTATGTTCAATAACTTTTATTTCCGAACACCGTGAGGTTTATGACATAATGTGGTAAAATAAGGTGCAGCCAGACAGGCCACAGCCGACTATATGGCGCATGCGCTTTGCTTGCTGGATAGTTAAGACTGCAAACACAAAATCAGAATAAGTAATTCTTATTTCTTTTCCACGGGAATGATGGTTATGTGAAAGAGCTTGGGCGTTACATTTATATGAACAATGTCTGTATTGTTACTTATTGTATTTGAAGATGGAAGGCAAAGTGCAAGCTATGAAGGCAAATTAGGGGAGCGGAGAAACAGCTCCACTTATTCCTAAACTCTGCATTATATAAAGTTGAGTGATTAAGCTCATTGGTGTCACTCACCGACCGCTTTACCCCCAGGAAAAAACCCCGAAGTTTGGAAGGGCCACAGGGCCGCTCTGCATGATTTGGAATCGAGAAGAATCTTTTATTCCTGGTGGGGAAACGAACACGATTCCTCCACTGACCAACCAGCCACCTAGTCAATATACTGACTACGCTACTCTGGGTCGCGCATAGAGCAGTTAGCCAAGTAATCGATAAGAACCAAGTGCCAGACAGCAATTTGGCACGTAGATTCTAGGATCGTTCAATCAAGCTGGAGATTAAATTCCAATTACATTAACTGTAAATGCAATCATGACCTACGGTGCACTGAGGCCGGCGGCGTTCGAAGAATTAGGGTCGGTGCAGTGCACCGAACCCGGCATTGAAGTATTAATAATAAGTAATAAATAACCGACCCGGTCTGGACATGGAAAAGCAAGCACCAAGCACCTGAGACCCTAGCAGGGCTAGATACAAAAGATACACGCAGCTATAAATGAGATTACTGGGTCTTACATACCGAAATTGCTCTAATTTTGTGTCAGTACCGCATATGTTCATGATATGAGTCGAAAACTACACAATTTGGAGTCGAGAGTTATTTTTCTTCGTATTTTGTTAAATTTTCGAAATATATTTAACACAAAATTGTGGATATTAATTGGGCGTTCATTTCACGAAACGTGCAATGTCATCTTTCTTTAATCATTTTTGCGAAAATGGACAAAGGTCAATATTGCTCCATGTAATTTACGCTTTGTAGTTCTCTGGCACAGCCGATCCCAGTGGCCGCGCAGTCCAAGGCGTTGGTCTGCGGCCATCACTTGCTGAGGTTGCGGGTTCGAATCCCGTCGGGGCATGGATGTCTGTCTGTTGTGAGTGTTGTGTGTTGTCAGGTAGAGATCTCTGCGTCGGGCTGATCACTCGTCCAGAGTAATCCTACCGAGTGAGGTGTGTCTAACTGAATGTGATTATGAAGCCTCGAAAATGAGGATGCCTTGGCCCACTAGGGGCTGTTGTGCAACGGAAGAAGAATTTGTCAGTCATAGGGCAAAATAAAACTCGCCTCGCCAGCTTTTGGTGTTTACTGGTCAAATCAAATGCAACTGATCTCTCTTCAGTACTTTCAGAAGAATTGTTCTCATGAACAGAAACGCACCACACTTCGCCAATATACATTCATTTTATGACATGTGTTAAAATATCGCATAAAATTTCTACCTGTATGTTTTACAGCACGCCAAGAACTGTCCAACACCGAGATAACGAGCAGTTTGTTTCGGTATGGGTGTAAAATTGCAGTCAGGGGCCGGTGGGGGGGGGGTCTATTTATAATTTCGTCCCGGCTGAGGCTATTCGTGGTTTCCCGTAGTTCGCCCAGGAAGACGTTAACAGCGTCGTAAAACAAACTACAAAAGCACGGAAATAATTGTATTACCTAATCATGGGTTATGTAACGATCCTGAATGGTTGACAACCGGTCTCAGTGGCCGGGAGGTCTAAGGCGTAGGTCTGCGGCCGCTCGCCTGCTGAGATTGTTGGTTCGAATCCCACGGGGGCATTGATGTCTGTCTGTTGTGAGTGTTGGGTGTTGCCAGGCAGAGATCTCTGCAACGAGCTGATCACTCGTCCAGAGGAGTTCTACCGACTGTGGTGGGTCGTTGTGTGTGATCCAGGAACCTCGTGAATGAGGAGGCCCTGGCCCACTGGGGGCTGTTATTCTAAAAGAAAAGAAAAAGTATGGTTGAAAAATATTAATTGATGGTCGAGAATGGTGAGCAGATTTCGCGAAGGAGAAGGCGTGTCTTACATAAATATACCACCCTGGCAATTGCCTGGAAGTAACGAAGTTAGACAAAATGAGCCAGACGGGGGAGACAATTCAAAATAAATAATCCTTGAACATTAGTGCAGAAAGTAACTCTCTACGAACCCTCTAGAAGCAACAAACTCTCAATTGCACGTGTTTTACTCCGTATATAAGAGCGAATAGACAGGTGCCTATCACACAACAAATTTCATATTTACGGCTGTCAGAGACTTCTCATATCAAATGGTAATTATTTATATTTTTAGTTCATTTAACCACCCAGTCTGTTACTCCAGCAGCATTTTATAAGCTTTGAGACTCTTCTTACTACTGCACTGAACTAGTGACTCTAAGAGGATTGTCTCGATCTTAACATCTTAAAGGGAACTAACCAATAACAATAACATATACTAAGAAACATGCAATTCAGGATGCAAGTTAATGGGGTGTAAAGTGCTGTAATTAATCCAGCGTGATTGATACGACGGAATTTGTGATAAGTAACTCAGCCAACACGAAGACCGCAGCAAGCTCCTAATCTCGGAAGTTTTAATGTCCTCACGCAATGTAATTAAATGGGTTGACTAAATTCTGCCACTGATAAAAGAGAATGTACTATTTGGCTGGAGATTTCTCATAACTGGAATTGTACAAAATTTTTCTATTTACGAAGCATTTAGTAAATATAAATTACCGTTATTTCACATTCGACCTGCATAATCGTTACTGGAAATTTAAAGAGAAAGCACTTGATCGCACCCCGTTGGGAACTGGCTTTAGAAGAGGAAATAAACCTGTCGTAAGACAGAATGCGGAATGAATGAATCAAAATGACGTAACAATCGCTATGACGTAACAATCGTTATACATTTGCACTTTCTCCTAAACTGCGTGGAAAGAAACGTAAATTTTAATTAAGTGTTGCCTCCCTCTGACTATTACAGAAAACGTTAACAATCTAAGAGAAAAGTAAAAATTAACAAAAGAAGTTACCAGTATACAAACTAATTTATTAACACACAGAGATATGTGAGATGAGAGAAGGAGAAAATGAAGTGAAAAATAATGATTCGTAATATTATTAACAGTTACCATCAGACAGACGGAGATGGTATCCATATAAGACGTCTTTATTTTACTTTGTAAAAATCGCATAAATACTAATTTCATAAATCAGAAGTAGATACACGGTTTTCAGGTTAATAAATATACCTTTGTGCAACTTACACCTGCATTACTGTGTTCATAAGAGCCCGACACTTGTCACTGTTCTGAGCTGCATGAATCCCGTCAGCCCCTTCATATTATTTCCTTCTCTCTTTCTTTCTTTCTTTCTTTCTTTCTTTCTTTCTTTGTCTGACCTCTTTCTACCCACTAGTTATACTATTAGGTGTAGAAGGTTACTGTTGCGCCTGATCACACTCAATGACACACACACAAACATACACACAAACACTCGGTAGGACTCCTCCGTACGAGGGATGGGCCCGTCGCAGAGACCTCTAACTGACAGCACACAGCACTCACAAGAGACAGACATCCATGCCCCCGGCGGGATTCGAAACCGCAATCCCAGCAAGCGAACGGCCGCAGACCTCCGTCTTAGACAGCGCGGCTACCGGGATCGGCCTTCACATTATTTAAGACACGTTACCTATTCATTCATTTAGGCTCTTAACTCTCAAAATGTCTCTACCCTACAGGTTGGCCGAAAAATTGTTGTATGTCATTCCGAAACCCCCCTCTCCAAGAGTATTGCATGTGTCAATAAAACACACGCCTTCACTTGACGAGAAGGGTAGTGTATGTAGTACGCATGGGATAGATCAGTTAATTTACAATGTTTTATTAATATCTGTTGTGTCATAATTTCGTAATAAAGTTCTGTTAACTACGTAACTGGTAGTCGACTAGCAGCTGCAGTATATGTGTTCTGTGTCTGACAGTTTCTTCACCGACAAATTTCATCGGAAAAATTTTCCTTAAGAGTACTCCCGCAGTGGCGTAGTTGGGCTTCTTGAAGCCCGGGGCGAGCAATCACTGTGGCCGCCTCTAACAGAAGTTATGGGTTTAAAAAAAATCACAAACATACCTCGATCTTCCTTTTATTAAGCTCTGTGATTTCAAATTTGTTGAAGGCATAAAATCAATACTTTAATTTAAAACACTCATTTTTCACCCCCTGCATTCTGCCGCCCGGGGCGGCCTCACAACTCCCTCCCTTCGCCGCCAATCTAGACCACTGTACTAACCTTAACATGGCCAGTATTTGCATTTCACCTAACAAAAGTACGCGGAGAAGCACAGAGGACTATACTGAATAGTAACTAAATTTTTTTACACATTTTTCTTAATTTGGTAAAATATAAGTATCAAAGTATTAGGAAAAAAACTGGGGCACAGAACATAGTAAAGGAAATAAAACAGTACCAGCAAAAGTGGCTACAACATGTACAGAGGATGGGGACAAACAGACTACCAAAGCAGGCACTGCGCTATAGACCAAAAGGACGAAGGAACCTAGGACGACCGGGAAAGAGATGGACTGACCAAATTCACCTTGAGGATTAAGGAACAGGCAACACGCCTAACCCCCTTTGTTGATCATGATCATGATGACGATAAGTTTTTTTTATTTATTTACTTCTGTAAATACAAGCAGGTGGAGTCGCGTGGGGAAATGTCGTTAGACTAGATGGGTTTCATGCACGTAAATAAGCTATTAATCATTCACGTATCGCTGAGATCCTTTTTTTAACAGTGTTCAATCAGCATGTTCATATTCTCAAAATATGGGTCTATGAGCAGAATGCCAATGATATTTCTGGCTCACGTTTTATTAGAGTAACACAAACGTGAGAAATGTCAGTCATTCCCTCATGCACGCAAATACAACCGCTCGGTAAATCAGTAATTATTTAATTTTTAAGAAATCTCTCCGACTTCTACTTTTGTCACATATCCTCTAAGAATGCCAATAAATATTAATCCGTCATAACACAAAATTTGTCGACGTTTCGGAGGAACCTGCACACTCCAGATTTTTAAAACAGGAATATGGAGATCAGAGTTTTCTCTGAAACGTCGAAAAATTTTCACGTTAATACAGAGCGTCACATCCTGGTGAACTCTTTCAGAGTCAGAGCTGTGAGAAATTCGAATCTGTCATGGTCAGTGTGCGGCGCGTGTGACTTCACCGACACTCACGCAACAACAAAGGGGCAGTACTTTTTTTAAAACGTCTAATTACGACCACTTGAACGCAGCTCTTCTTCTCGATCCAGCAACCAACGTGTTGTCGCGATGACGTTGGTCATGACGTCAAGGGAAGTCACAGCTGTGTCTGAATTACATCAGACGGCGTCATACGTCACAGATGGCGCGTTCATGTGTGGACATGGGGATTGCCCGCTACAACGTGAATATACATTAATTCAAAACATGACGCACCATACTTCAGATATCATTAAAGTGTGGACAGCCGTCCTGTATCTCAGGCGGATGACCAAGAGAAAAATCCCAGCCCCTCCAAAGTTAAAAAAAAAATAGTGCCCATAAAAACTATAAACCTCTAAACGAGGTAGGAAACGACCACCGAGCAGAAGTCCCCATAAGATTTGTATTCGTGCATAATTTAAAGAAAAACTTTTTGAAATTTTAAGCATATTAGAAGTGTTTTCCTATGCTTCACGCAAAACATAGTATGAGATTTGACCACATTTTTGCAACGGGTCTGAAATAGAACATAATCAATATCTCGAAAACATCAAGATATCGAATGCATAAAGAGTGAGATTTAAAGCCCATCATGCTCGATTTTTGTCTCGATCGTCAACTTTCTCTTCGGCATCAGCTCGTGCCTCGCACAGAACAAAGTTTCAATTACAAAGAGCGACGCCCGTAAGATATCTTAAATATTCGTAGATCTTCATGAGGAGTGTTCATTGTTTCGTCAGATTTAAACAAAAATAGAAATGTATAGACAAATTTTCCAAAAAATTCCCGAATATTAAATTTCACAAGTATCAGTCCAGTGGGAGTCGCGCTATTTAATGTGGACAGGTGGAGGGGTGGATATTACTAGGCTAAGAGTCGCCTTAAATAGCTGTTTTGCTAACGCGCCTGAAAATAAGACTTACGGTGGATTACGAAAGTATCACTTATTTAATTTTCCACCAGACATTTCAGACGGCTAAATCCCATTCCCCACACATTCAGGCCAGGATCTGCAGCAAAACAAACATTCTTAAACATGAAAGGAGCATTGAAGAAAGGGAAAGTTTTTTGTACGATTTTTCATTCTACTAAAATGAGTACGCCCCTTTGGTTATACGCTATTTCTTTTTATTTGACGTTGCTACATCGGACATTGTCGGTCCCAGTGGCCGCGCGGTCTAAGGCGTACGTCTGCGGCCGCTCCCCTTCTGAGATTGTGGGTTCGAATCCCACTCGGGCATGGATGTTTGTGTTGTTGTGTTGCCAGGTAGAAGTCTCTGCGACCAGCTGATCACTCGTCCAGAGGAGTCGTATCGACTGTGGTGTGATCTAGAAACCTCGTGAATAAGGAGGCCCTGGCCCAATGGGGGGCTGTCGCGCAAGCCGGGAAATAAATTTTGAGTTTTGTCCCTTCTTCATAAAAAGCGATCTACCAAATTACAAGTTGTTTGGCGGTCCTGCGACAGTGTCAAATTAATGAATCCACTAAGCCAATTGGACCAGCAGGCACGTGTATGGCAGGTGTTTTCTTCCAATCATCAGTTGTCATCACTGACTCAGTTCCTTGGTAAAACTTATCGGTCTCTCCAAGAAAATTAGATAGTCCCTCAGCTAGGCCAGGACCATTTCTTTTCACAACCCTTCAATTCAACCTTCCTACCTTCTGACGCTATGCATCCCGCGATATAGGCAGCGTTATTGAACAAGCCACAAAGTACAATCAACATAATTCTTCCGTAACCACAATACTTAACTCTTTTGTAACTCAGTTTAACTCAGAACATGGAGCCCTGGAGTCGATTACATATCTGGTTTTGTCATAATAATCTAACAGGCATGATATACGTGATATATCAGGTCATTAAATTAAATGACACCAAGACCCAGAATCATACGTAAGGTTAAAATTATAAATTAAATAAATACAGAGAAAATATGCGTGGGAAATATCTGTGAAGTTATTAATTCATTTACTATCATATAACAATTATTTTTTGGCCGGCGAAGTCCATGGTAACTCTAAAGTTAGACCATATCCAGTTGTAGAGACAACTGCTTTTTCTGGAGATCGTTATTCGTGCATAATCTTTGAAACAGGGTCTCATATATAGAACATTTTACGACTTCTCTCTCAAAATGCAGTTCAGAATAGCATTTGGCACACCCATCTGAAGTTCCAAAACTAACAAAACGGTTCTGACAGAAATATGCATGTATGAACAGATTCAGATGCTGTGAAATATGTGTCAAGTTTTCAGTGCGTTATGTACCTGAAAGTCGAAATTATTGTTCTGCATTTAATACATAATGTTTCGTTCTACATTTTAAAGTTCATATGTTGTGAAGAAAATTATCAAGTATGAAGTGTGGTGCATCAAGCATTGCTGAATAGGAGAAGGTATCTAGAATGTAAGCAACATCCTATGTATATACAGGGTTATTCATAAGTCCCTCCGGAACTTCCGAAATCGACTGCGCAACAACCAAGAAAGACACGGCAGAAAGGAGCATATCAATAGGTAGAGAATCT
>Ga0209628_10004433_pt1 | contig 10144 bp, 6 predicted proteins | sample TergutCu122P4_FD_187285 | JGI IMG/M metagenome (GOLD analysis project Ga0209628, IMG submission 187285) | Cubitermes ugandensis P4 segment gut microbial communities from Kakamega Forest, Kenya - Cu122 P4 (SPAdes) (version 2) | ecosystem: Host-associated > Arthropoda: Insects > Digestive system >... | reverse complement strand
CGGCAATTAAGTGTTGTCATTCTGCGCGGAGCGAAGCGTAGTCGCAGAATCCACAAGCCGCATGGATGCTGCGACGTAGCGCAATGACGCAGCGGGAATGTTCAATGCTTAATTGCCGGGTGAATAACCGTTGGCATGGCCGAAATCACCTATCCATGCCCCATGTGGAATTTTACTTTTCACTGTGAAAACAGTTGGTTATCAAATTCGCACAACGCCAACCACGGTTAAGCTCAATACAGCCTGAAATCTCATAACCAGAGCATCAAACCGGTTTCAAAGGGGTGGATGAGGGCGGCGTGGGTCGGGAAGATGCGGATGCGGTATTCCAGCCGGCCGCACAGTTCCGGCGTCAGGTTGAGGATATACAGCGCCTCGCCGTGGTCGGTGCTGCCGGTGCATTGCAGCGGATAGCGGCGCAGCTTGCCGCTGCCGATCTCGACGCCGGGGCGGCCGATCAGGGCTTCGAGGGTGACATCGCTGGGGATGAGGCCGTTCAACTGGACGGCGACTTCGATTTTCAGCGCCTTGCCGAATTTCAGCCGGCGCTCCGGCTGATCCAGGCGCGACAGACGCACGCCCGGCCAGGCGGCGCGCACCCGGGTTTTCCATTGGGCAACGTCGCGGGCGATGGCGAAATTGTCGGCGGCGTAGCGGCGGCCGTATTCCGCCGCTGGCGCGTAGTATTTGCGGACGTATTCGCCGACCATGCGCGTGACGTTGAAGCGCGGCGCAATGGTGGCGATCGAGCGTTTGGACATCGCCACCCATTGCGGCGAATGCCCCATCGGCCCGGTGCGGTAGTAGGTCGGAATCACCTGATCCTGCAAAATTTCGTACAGCGAGCGGGCTTCCTCGGCGTCGCGCTGGGTTTCGTCGAGATGCGCCGGAGCCGGCTTGATGGCCCAGCCGTTGCCGATTGCGTCGCAGTCACAGTCGCGGCCGTCCTCGCTCTCGCCATCGTCGTAGCCTTCGCCCCACCAGCCGTCGAGCACCGACAGGTTGAGCGCGCCGTTCATCGCCGCCTTCATGCCGGAAGTGCCGGAGGCTTCCAGCGGGTAGATCGGGTTGTTGAGCCAGACGTCGACGCCGGCGACCAGCGAGCGCGACAGATGCAGGTCGTAGCCTTCGACCAGCAGGATGCGCCCCTCGAATTCCGGCAGCCGGGCGATCTGGGCGATGCGGCGGATGATCTCCTGGCCCGGCAGGTCGGCCGGATGGGCCTTGCCGGCAAAGAGAAAGAGCACGGGCCGGCCGGCCTCGCTGATGATTTCGCGCAGCCATTTCAGATCGTGGAACAGCAGCGCCGCCCGCTTGTAGGTGGCGAAGCGGCGGGCGAAGCCGATAGTCAGGATGTTCGGGTTGTCGGGATCGACGAATCTCAGCAGCCGGTCGAGATGCGCCGGTGACCCCTGGTTGCGCTGGTGCTGGGCGCGGATGCGCTCGCGCACCAGCTTCAGCATCTTGGATTTCAGTTGCTGGCGGATGCTCCAGAAGGTGGCATTGGGAATCTCGTCGATACCGCGCCAGTTGTCCGGCTCGGTCTGCCGCTCCTGCCAGCCGATGCCGAGGTAACGCTCGAAGGTGTCGAACCACTCCTGGGACATGAAGGTCGACAGATGGACGCCGTTGGTCACGTAATCCATCGGGTTTTCGCCGGGCGGTATTTGCGGCCACAGGTAGCGGCAGATGTCGGCCGAAACGCCGCCGTGGATGCGCGAAACGCCGTTGTGGTGGCGCGAACCGCGCAGCGCCAGCGCCGTCATGTTGAAATCGCTCTGCCGCGGCTCGGCGCCGAGCGCCAGCAGGATGCCGCAATCCAGGCCGAGTTCCTGGCACCAGGCCGAGAAATAGTGGCGGATCATCTCCTCGGAAAAATGATCGTGGCCGGCCGGCACCGGCGTATGCGTGGTGAATGCCGTGTTGGCGGCCACCGCTTCCAGCGCTGCGGCGAAGGGCAGGCTGTCGCTGACCAGAGCGCGAATGCGCTCAAGAATCAGGAAAGCGGCGTGGCCCTCGTTGACGTGCCACACCGTCGGCTTGAGGCCGAGTTGGGCCAGCGCCCGAACGCCGCCGACGCCGAGCAGGATCTCCTGCTCGATGCGCGTGGTCTTGTTGCCGCCGTAAAGGCGGTGGGTGATTTCGCGGTCGCTGTCGGCGTTCTCGGCCAGCCAGGTGTCGAGCAGAATCAGCCGGACGTGGCCGACGCGGACTTCCCAGAGCTTGGCCTGCACCATCCGCCCCGGCAGTTCGATGGCGATGCGCAATTCGCCGCCTGCGGCATCGAGCACCGGCGATACCGGCAGATCGTCGAAATCGGAATCGGCATAGATCGCCTGTTGCTGGCCGTCGGCGTCCAGCGTCTGGGAAAAATAGCCCTGGCGGTACAAGAGGCCGACGCCGATGAAAGGCAGGCCCATGTCGCTGGCCGCCTTGCAATGGTCGCCGGCGAGAATGCCGAGGCCGCCGGAGTAGATCGGCAGGCTTTCGTGAAAACCGAACTCGGCGCAGAAATAGGCGATCAGGTCATCGGCGCGAAAGGACTGGCCGTGCACGTGGGCCAGGCCGGGTATCTCGTGATAACTGTCGTAGGCCGACAGCACGCGATTCAGGGCGCCGAGAAAAACCGGGTTCTCGGCCTCGGCCTCAAGCCGCTTCTGGTCGGCGCGCTTCAGAAAAGCCTTGGGCGTGTGGTTGGTCGCCAGCCACAACCGATGCGAGAGGCTGGCGAACAGGCCCTGGGTTGAGCGATCCCAGCTATACCACAGGTTGTTGGCCAGTTCTTCGAGGCGCTCCAGGCGCTCCGGCAGTTGCGGATTGACTTCGATTTGGTAGGAGGTGCTGGTCATGACGAAAGAGGGGTCAGGTCAAGTTGAAGACGCAAGGCGCAGGCGGCGTCGGGGATCACCCAGTGCAGCCGCAGTTCGGCCGATTGCATGATTTTTTCAAAGCCGGCTTCCGATTGTGAAACGGTCTGGTGCGGCTGGCATTCCAGCGTCACCGGCGAATCGGTCCGCACGGTGACGCGGCCGCCGAGCACGCCATCCTCCAGCGTCAGCGATTCGCTTTCGGCCAGATTCAGCGGCTGGCCGAAACCGCCGCCGATGCGGCCGTCGGCCAGCACATAGCGACCGAGGAAGCCATCGCAACTGGGCATCGCCAGATTCAGTTCGGTCGAGAAACGCTGGCCGGCCAGGCCGGTGAATGCCCAATCGACGGTCAACGTGCCGGCGTCGATGGCGTAACGCTTGACGATGCCGGGGCGGGTGAAGCGTGCCGCGTTCGCTCCGTCCGCCCGGTAATCGGCGATGGGGAGGTGGTCGAGGCGATCGATGCAGAGGGCGCGCGGCAGGGCGTCCGGCACGATGTCGGCGGCGCTGATCGGGTGCTTGCAGCGGACGATGTCGTGCGCCGAGGCGATGCCCTCGCCCTGATGCTCGCTGGGCGCGCTGCCGATGCGGTCGTGGTAATGCTCGTGGTAGCGGCGCAGGCTGTCGGCGAAGTTGTGCCGCAGGCGGTAGCTGGACAGTTCGCAGGCGGCGGCCAGACCGTCGTCGCGCACCACCGCTTGCAGTTCCGGGCCGTGGATGAAGATTTCGCGGTGACCATCGAGATCGAGATCGACCGTCTGCACCGCCGGACGCGCTTGCAGCGCGTCGATGCCGGCTTCCAGTTCCACCAGATTGGCCCACACGGCGCGGCGCAGGTGCGGCAGGTAGAGGCCGCCGAACAGGCCGTGCCAGTAAGCATCGTTGGCCTGGGCGCGGTACAGCTCGGCGATCAGCGCCGGTGGCGGCTGCGGCAGCGCGGCGAGGCGGGTCGACAGGCCGAGCATGCGCTTGTGCAGCCAGTTGGCCTCCGGGTAGCGACTCAAGAAATTGCGCCAGATGCCGCCGCGCAGGAAAGGCCGGTAGCGCTCGCCGTGGCCGGCAGCCTGCTCGGCGGCCAGCAGTTCGGCGTAGATGCCGGCGGCCGGCATCGGCAGCGTCCATTCATTCATCTCGCTGTACGAGGTGGTCGGCAGGTAGACGACGCCGCGCGTGGCGTTCCGGGCATGGAAGTCGGCGTAGGTGGCGGTGGTGATCGACTGGCTGGCGAGCACGCCCTCGATCATCGCCCGCAGCCAGCCACGGCGGTAAACCCAGTCGTAAGTCTCCGGCCAGATGCCGAATTTCTCGATGTCGTCGAAATAAATGGCAGCGCTCTGCCCAGCGGCGGCCAGATCTTCGAGATAGGCGACGACCTCGGCGGCGGGCGAAAAAGGCAGGCGGTAACGCAGCGCCTCGGAGATGGGAAAGAGATCGAGCCGGGCGCCGCCCTCCTCGGTGCTAAAATAGCCGTCCAGTTCGGCCGTCGTCTTGCCGGTGCACAAAAAATGGTAATCATCGACTGTCACGTAATCGATGCCGCTCTCGGCCAGCGCCGGCGCCACCGACGATTCCCAGACCCGCTCGGTCAGCCACGCGCCGCGTGGGCGCACGCCGGTCCAGGCCGCCAGCTTGTCGTTCAGCGCCTGCAACTGACCCACCCGGTCGCGGTGCGGAATCGCCGCCAATACCGGCTCGGTATCGCCGGAACTGAACAGTTCCACCTGGCCGCGCCGCACCATCGCCGCCAGCAATGCCATGTCGTCCGGGTGGCGCTCGCGCAGCCAGTCGAGCAGCCAGCCGGAAAAATGCGCGACGAAACGGAATTCGGGATAAGCGTGCAGGGTTTCGAGAAAAGGCTTGTAACAGCGCTGGTGGGCATCCTCGATGACTTCCGGGAAATTGCCGACCGGCTGATGGGCGTGCACGCCGAGGAGGAGGGTGAGCGAGTGGGTCATCATGTCTCCGTAGCCCGGCGCATGGTGCCGCCGCTTTCCGCTGCGCTGCCGCCGCTGCTCAGCGGATGGTCGAGGGCAACCGGCGGCGGCAGTTCGAGCAGGTGGTAAAGGGAGCGCAGGTTGTGGCGGAACAGGCGGTCGAAGGTGGCGACCGATTCGGCCGGGTTGTTGTCGCCCAGCCACCAGAACCAGTCCGAACTTTCGCAGACGGCCAGACGGCGGCGCACCTGGGCGCAGATGGCGGCGTCGAGGCGGCCGCTGCCCAGCGCCCGGTCGGCGCACAGCTTCAATTCGCACAGCAGATCCCAGGCGCGGTTCTTGTCCGGGTGGCCGATCCAGGTCGACAGGGTGCCGTACACCCAACTGCCGGCGACCAGCCGGGGCAGGCGCGGGCTGCGCTCGCGGCGCGCGGCGGCGGCCTCGGCCAGCGTGACGGTACGGATGTCCGGCCTTTGTTCCAGCGCATCGTAAAGGTCGGAGAAGAAATACCAGGCGTTGTAGGGGTAGTACTCCCAGGCGTTTTCGCCATCGAGAAAGACCGGGATCAGGCAGTCCGGGTCACGGCAGCGGAGCGCTTCCAGTTCGCCCATGAAATGCCGGGCAGCGTCGCGGCCATGCCATTTGGCATACTCGAAGCCGATCAGGTCGGATAGCCGCTCATCGCGGAAGAAGAGCAAGGTGTCGCCGGATACGCCATCCGGCGGCAGCCACGGCGTCGTCGTCCGCGCCGCATCGCCGGCCGAATGGCGCAACACGCCGTGACTGCTGGCCGTCCATTGAAAACCGGCGGCGGCGATCTGTTCGAGAAAGGCGGCCGACAGCGCGCCTTCGGCTGGCCACAGCCCCTCGGGCGGTCGACCGAAGCGACGCTCATGGCTGGCTCGGGCGCTGGCCAGATGCTCGGTGACGCGGGTACGACCGCCGGGGTATCCCGACGCCGCCGGCAGCAGGCACTCGGGCAACGCCTCGCGGGCGCTGGCGAAATCGAGCAGCAGCGGCGCCAGGGGATGATTGGCCGGCGTGCAGGAGAGTTCAATCTGGCCGCGTTCGGCCAGCGCCCGGTAGCGCGGAATCAGCCCGCCAACAGCCTCGCCCAGTTCGGCCAGCAGGGCTTGCCGCTCGGCCGCCGAGAAATTGTCGCCCCTGGCCATCAGTTGCGGAATCGTCCGGCAGCCGCGGCGCAGGCTTTCGCCACTCCAGGCCAGCAGGTACCAGACGGCCAGGTCGACGTAATAGGCGGTGGACAGATAGTCCAGGTCGTGCCCGTCCTGGCCGCGGACGAAGGTCAACAAATCGCGCAGGCGGCGATAGGGGGCGAAAGGTTCGAGCATTGTCGGCGCATGGCAGCGGAAGGCGACGTCGAGCAGCCAGGCGCGGTCGGCGGCCGTCGGCACGGCGCCATCCGGGGTGGCGGCAACGCGCAGCAGCGGGTCGCGCCACTGGCCGTTTTCGAACTGCGCCGCGTAATCCTCGATCTGGTCGAGCAGCACCGGCACGAAATTGACCGTGCAGCGGATGCCGGGATGGCGCTCCAGATGCGCCGCCATGTCGGTGTAATCCTTGATCGTGTGCAGCAGCACCCAGGGCAGCAGGAATTCCCCGCTATCCGGGTGCCGGTAGTCCGGCTGGTGCATGTGCCACAGAAAGGCGAGATCGGCCATCAGGCGGCGGCCCCCTGCCCGAGCATTTCCGGCGTCACCAGCACGATGCCGCCGGGGCTGACGTGAAAGCGCTGGCGGTCTTCTTCGAGATCGACGCCGATACGCATGCCATCAGGAATCCATACGCTCTTGTCGATGACGCAGCGGCGCAAGGTGACATGGCGACCGACGTTGACGTAAGGCAGGATCACCGCGTCGGAGATGCTGCTCCAGCTATGGACGTGGACGCTGGAAAAGAGCAGCGAGCGCTTGACCTGGGCGCCGGAGATGATGCAGCCGCCGGAGACCATCGAGTCGATGGCCTCGCCGCGCCGGTCGTCGTCGTCGAAAACGAATTTGGCCGGCGGCAGTTGCTCCTGGTAAGTCCAGATCGGCCAGTCGCGGTCGTAGAGATTGAGTTCCGGCGTCACCTTGGTCATTTCCATGTTCGCCTCCCAGTAGGCGTCGATGGTGCCGACGTCGCGCCAGTAGGGCGTCTCGGTATTGCCGACGCAGGAATCGGCGAAGCGGTGGGCATAGACGCGGTGGCGAGGCACGATGTGGGGAATGATGTCCTTGCCGAAATCGCGGCTGGAGCCGGGAGTCGCCGCGTCGCGCGCCAGTTGGTCGAGCAGGAACTGGGTGTTGAAGATATAGACGCCCATCGAGGCCAGCGCCCGCTCCGGCTGGTCGGGCATGGGCGGCGGGTTCTCCGGTTTCTCGACGAAGGTGACGATGCGGTCGTCGCCATCGACGCCCATGACGCCGAACTCGCGGGCCTCGGAGAGCGGCACGTCGATGCAGGCGACGCTCATGTCGGCCTCATGCTCGATGTGGCTGGCCAGCATGCGGCCGTAATCCATCTTGTAGATGTGGTCGCCGGCGACGATCAGCACATATTGCGACCGGTAGCGGTCGAGAAAGTGCAAGTTCTGGAACACGGCATCGGCCGTGCCCTGATACCACTGCGTTTCGTCGATCTGCTGCTGCGCCGGCAGCAACTGGATGAACTCGTCGAAGCGCCCGTCGAGAAAGCTCCAGCCGCGCTGAATGTGGCGGATCAGGCTGTGCGCCTTGTACTGCGTGGCGACGCCGATCTTGCGGATACCGGAATTGACACAGTTCGACAGCGTGAAATCGATGATGCGGAACTTGCCGGCGAAAGGCACCGCCGGCTTGGCGCGAAAATCGGTCAGTTGCTTCAAGCGGGTGCCGCGGCCGCCGGCCAGGATCATGGCGAAGGTGTTGCGCGTCGCCAGGCTGATGAAGCGCTCGTGGTGGTGTTCGCGCGACGTTTCCGGGTGCGGGTTGGAACGATGGGTTTCGCTGGACATGATGATCCTCCTCTATTCTGTTTTTACCCTATGATACTGTGTATTCCGCAGGGGAGAGCCAATGCCGCACTCAAAAGCACTTTATCTGTTCAACGAGGGACGCAATTTCCAGTCCTACCGCCTGCTGGGCGCGCACCTTGCGCCGGCGGGAACCACTTTTCGCGTCTGGGCGCCGAACGCCGTGGCGGTCAGCGTGGTCGGCGAATTCAACGACTGGCAGCCCGGCGTCCATGCGTTGCAATCGCTCGGCGGCTCCGGCATCTGGGAAGCTTTGTTGCCCGAGGCGACGGCGCATCAGCTTTATCGCTTCGCCATCCACACCCGCGACGGCGGCACGCTCATCAAATCCGACCCCTACGGTCGCGGCTTTGAATTGCGCCCCGGCTCGGCGGCCTACGTCACGCCGCCATCAAGCCACGTCTGGGGCGACGGCGAATGGCTGGCCCGGCGCGCGGCGTGGGACTGGCAACACGCGCCGGTCAACATCTACGAAGTGCACCCCGGTTCCTGGATGCGCCATCCCGACGGCCAGCCCTATTTATGGCGCGAACTGGCCGAGCGGCTGATCCCTTACGCCGTGGAAATGGGCTACACCCACCTCGAACTGCTGCCGGTCACCGAGCACCCGCTCGACGAATCCTGGGGCTACCAGACCACCGGCTATTTCGCCCCGAGCGCCCGCTACGGCTCGGCGGACGACCTGCGCCACTTCATCGACGCCTGCCATCAGGCGGGTCTGGGCGTCTTGCTCGACTGGGTGCCCGGCCACTTCCCGCAAGACCACTGGGCGCTCGCCCGCTACGACGGCACCGCGCTCTACGAGCACGACGACCCGCGCCTCGGCGTGCATGTCGAGTGGGGCACGCACATCTTCAATTACGGTCGCCACGAAGTGCGCAGCTTTCTGCTCTCCTCGGCTCACTGGTGGCTATCCGAATTTCATTTCGATGGTCTGCGCGTCGACGCCGTCGCCTCCATGCTCTATCTCGACTACTCGCGCCGGGATGGCGAATGGCTGCCGAATCAGCACGGCGGACGCGAAAATCTCGACGCCATCGCCTTCCTGCAAACGCTGAACGCCATGGTGCACGGCGAATTCCCCGGCGCCCTGACCATCGCCGAAGAATCCACCGCCTGGCCGCAGGTTTCCCGTCCCACCTGGGTCGGCGGCCTTGGCTTCTCGATGAAGTGGAACATGGGCTGGATGAACGACAGCCTGCGCTACTTCAGCCGCGACGCCATCCATCGCCGCTGGCACCACGACGAACTGACCTTCGGCCAGATCTACGCCTACAGCGAAAATTTCGTGCTGCCCCTGTCGCATGACGAAGTGGTGCACGGCAAGCGCGCCCTCATCGACAAAATGCCCGGCGACGACTGGCAGCGCCGGGCCAACCTGCGTCTGCTGCTCGCCTGGCAGACGCTGACGCCGGGCAAGAAACTGCTGTTCATGGGCGGCGAATTCGGCCAGTGGCGCGAATGGTCCGAAGCCCGCGAACTCGACTGGGGCTTGCTGGCCGAGCCGGCGCACCAGGGCATACACCGTCTGACAGCCGACCTCAATCGCCTCTACCGCGACCTGCCCGCCCTGCACGAACAGGATTTCAGCGCCGCCGGCTTCACCTGGATCGACTGCCACGACAGCGAACAATCGGTGCTCTGCTGGCTGCGCTGGGCGCGCGACGGGCGCTTCGTCATCGCCATCCTCAACTTCACCCCCGTGCCGCGCCACGGCTACCGCATCGGCGTGCCGCAAGCCGGCCGCTACCGCGAAATACTCAACAGCGATTCAGACTGGTACGGCGGCGGCAACCTCGGCAACGGCGGCGTACTCGAAGCCGCCGCCGAGGGCTGGCGCGAATGGCCAGCCAGCCTGACCATCACCCTGCCGCCGCTGGCGGCCGTGGTGTTGGCGTTGGCGTGAGTGGGCCGCTGGCTGCGGCATGTTGACCGTGGCCGAGGAAACCTTGCAGGAACTGGCCGAAGCGCAGGGCAAGGAAGTTTCCATCCACCTGTTCGGGCAGGAAATCAACGACGAAACCTACGCCATCTGCAAGGCCGACATGCTACTCAAGGGCGAAGGCGGCAATGCCGAAAACATCGTCGACGGCGCGGACAAATCCACGCTGTCCGCCGAACAGTTCCGCTCACGCGAATTCGATTTCATGATTTCCAACCCGCCCTTTTCACCCGGCAATTAGAGCGGTTTCTGCTTGAACCCAGATTTCCCATTTGCCCTTGGTTCAAATGGGAACCGATAGCGCAACTCATTGATTGTCAAGGCGTGTTGGTTCAGACTCCACGAAGAGATAGTGCTCAGGCGGTGAGGGTTGAAGCATGGACAT